>Ga0316190_10001496_pt1 | contig 16914 bp, 14 predicted proteins | sample Eddworburrow2_MG_FD_204929 | JGI IMG/M metagenome (GOLD analysis project Ga0316190, IMG submission 204929) | Coastal sediment microbial communities from Maine, United States - Eddy worm burrow 2 | ecosystem: Environmental > Aquatic > Marine > Coastal > Sediment | place: USA: Maine | collected... | reverse complement strand
CCTAATAGCGTATCAACAATACCTTGTTCAGCGGATACAGGCTTTTGACTTACAGATTTATTAACTGGGGCAGGTTTTGCTGATACATCAGCCGACTGTTTCGCCGTGGTAGCCGTATCTGCAGGCATGGCTGCCTCAACTGACGTTATTTCGCCATCATCCGGTGCCATGTCCTCTGCGGCCCCAGGCGTCGCCTGCAACACACTTAACGCGTCATCTCGCAATGAAAGCAAGCGCTGCATTTTGCCTATTTGTTCTTCCAGCTCAGCAATTCGAGCTCTTAATTGATTGTTTTCTTGACGTCCGCCATCAGAAGCCGTCATTGCAAAATCGAGCTCTTGTCGCAGGGCATCGAGATTTTCACTGGTCAGGTTACCTGGCTGAGTATTTCCAGCCGCACTGTTGGACAACATCGAATCCGTATCATCTGGCGTTACCAACCGCAAACTGGCTGAACCTGCGCCACCAGACCCACCGGCACCTTGCCCTGTCGCCTGACTCTGACCTTTTTTCGCTGCCTGCCATGCCTGATACTGACGTTGCGATTCGCGCGCAGCTTCTTCCCTGCTCATTTCGGCAACTAACATTGCGTTATCTAAACGCAATACATAACCAGCCTTGAGATTATTAATATTATTATTATAAAACGCCTGCGGATTATTCTTTAGCAAGGCCATCATGATTTGTTGCACAGAAACAGAGCGGTCAGTTCGCATTGATTCAGCGATAGCCCACAGGGTATCGCCGCGCTTAACCATACCAACTCGTAAATCGCCGGAACCAATCTGCGCTACAGTTTCACCAAACAGTGGCTCAGGTGATGACGCAACACTTTCGACTACTTGCTCATCCTCGGAGGCAATGTCTGGTTTTACACTACCTGCATAGCCAGAGCCCTCAACCATAGACCTCAATGGCGTCTCATCAGCCACATTTGAAACCGGCGCAGATACTGGCCCTACCTCTTCATCCGTCATTACAGGAAGATCAAGAAGCACAGTATATTCACGCATGAGGTGGCCGCTGGGCCAATCGACTTGAACGAGTAAATCCAGAAAAGGCTCTCTAACAGCCTCGGTTGAATGGAGCCGAATGAAAAACTCACCATCCGCTCGTGTTTCAACTGAAAACTTTAACGACGAGAGTATCGATGGAAATTCAATACCCGCTTGCTCGTAGGCCTCAAAGGGAGCCAATTTCACTAGAATATCGTTGTGATTAACCGAACCGACCGAGAATAGTCCTATTTCTGCTTCCAGCGGCTGATTTAATGCCGAGAAAGATTCAATGTCTCCTACACCCAGGGCTTGAACCTGCATAGGCAGCATCAATGCGGCTACCACGGTTGCAATTCTACGCAATTTCTTACTCCTTATTATATTTATTTTGAGCTTTAAATTTACGTACGATCCTACCAACGTCAGCTTTAATCGCCTAATTCAGATAATCTTTTATCAGAATTTCAGCAATTTGAACACTGTTTAACGCTGCGCCCTTACGTACGTTATCAGCTACCACCCACATATTTAGACCACGTGGATGCGATATATCTTCTCTAATCCGACCCACAAAGACCGGATCTTCGCCGGCTGCTTCCGTCACGGCTGTTGGATATCCTCCCGGTTCAGCCTTATCCAAAACCTTAATACCTGGAGCCTTCTTTAGCAGTGCCCGCGCCTGGTTAGCTGTAATCTTGTCGCGTGTCTCTATATGCACCGCTTCAGAATGCCCATAGAAAACTGGCACCCTTACAGCAGTCGGGTTAACAACAATAGCGTCATCTGCAAATATTTTTTTAGTTTCCCAGACCATTTTCATCTCTTCCTTGGTATATCCGTTATCCTGGAAAACATCAATCTGCGGCAAAACATTAAAAGCAATCTGTTTTGGATAGACTTCGGCCTTGACCGGTTTGGCATTCAAAAGTGCTGCTGTCTGTCCTGCCAGCTCTTCTATCGCCTCTTTACCTGTGCCCGATACGGCCTGATAGGTACACACATTGATACGTTCAATTCCAACCGCATCGTAGATCGGCTTTAAGGCCACCATCATCTGGATAGTAGAACAATTAGGATTGGCGATTATATTACGGCGAGTGTAACCGGCCAGCGCACCAGGATTCACTTCCGGGACCACCAGCGGCACATCATCTTCATAGCGAAAGTGCGATGTATTATCGATAACCACACAACCGGCTGCGGCAGCAATAGGTGCGTACTTCTCCGAAACACTACCACCCGCAGAAAACAAGCCAATTTGCACCTTGGAAAAATCAAATTCATCGAGATCACCGACAACGATGTGCTTACCCTTAAACTCAATTCTGCTGCCTGCGGAACGGCTACTCGCCAATGGATAGAGATTACGCACCGGGAAATTACGCTGTTCCAGTATTGAAATCATCGTCTCGCCCACAGCCCCGGTCGCACCTACCACAGCCACATCAAATTTATTGTCCATTCTTTATCGCCTCATGAATGCCAAGTCTGAATTCAGGACCGTGCATTGTTAACTTAAATAATACTTGGTTAGTAAATCTAAAACCCTGAGCGTAGCTGCTGAACCACGGCATCACCCATTTGAGCAGTACTCACAAGCTTTGTATCGACTGTATGAATATCAGCAGTTCTCAGCCCTTGATCCAATACGGCGCTTACAGCCTGCTCAATCTTGTCGGCCATCGCATCATGATTCAGAGAATAACGTAACATCATCGCCACTGACAAAATTGTCGCCAAAGGATTCGCAACGCCCTTGCCGGCGATATCAGGTGCAGACCCGTGAATAGGTTCATACATCCCTTTTCCTGCACTATCCAATGATGCCGATGGTAGCATTCCTATTGATCCGGTCAGCATCGCTGCACAATCAGACAAAATGTCGCCAAACATATTGGTTGTCACCATCACATCAAACTGTTTCGGCATCCGCACCAATTGCATTGCCGCATTATCAACATACATATGACTCAATTCAACGTCAGGATACCCCTTGCCGACTTCAATCATGACTTCGCGCCACAATTCTGTACACTCGAGCACATTGGCCTTATCAACCGAGCACAGACGGCGATCCCGTTTTAGTGCAATTGTAAAAGCGGAATGGGCAATACGACGTATCTCATTTTCACTATATACCAGCGTGTTATAACCTTGTCGCTGACCATCATCAAGACGTCGGATACCACGCGGCTGGCCAAAATAAATTCCACCAGTCAATTCTCTGACGATCATGATATCGAGACCGGAAACGATTTCCGGTTTCAGACTCGACGCCCCAGCCAGCTGTGGATACAAAATAGCCGGACGTAAATTTGAAAACAATTCCAGCTCGGCGCGCAGACCCAACAAGCCTTTTTCAGGGCGAACGGCGATATCTAATGATTCCCACTTATAACCGCCAACAGCACCCAGAAGCACCGCATCAGCTACTCGCGCCAATGCCAAAGTATCATCTGGCAGCGGATGCCCTGAAGCATCATAGGCAGCACCACCAACCAGTCCATATTCAATTTCTGTAGCCAGATCTTGCTCACTACTCAAGCACTCAAGCACCTTAATTGCCTCAGCAACAATTTCAGGGCCAATACCGTCACCTGGCAACACCAGAATTTTGTTTGTCATACCTTAATTCTCACAGTAGTTAATACTTGTAGTCTCAATATCAATTACGCCCCACAGCCGAAAACAACCAGGGCGCTTGCTGCTGTCGTGTTTGCTCATAATTTTTTATGACGTCAGCCTTTTGTAATGTCAAATCGATTTCATCAAATCCGGATAACAAACAATGCTTACGGAATACATCGATATCAAAGGTATAGGATTGACCCGTGCTTAATGTCACTGTTTGCGTAGCCAGATCAATATTCAAGCGATAACCAGGCGTCGACTCAACCGCATCGAAAAGACTATCAACAACATCGCCATTGAGTACGATAGGCAAAACACCATTCTTAAAACAATTATTATAAAAAATATCGGCAAAACTTGGCGCTATCACGGCACGAAAACCGTCATCCAGCAAGGCCCATACAGCATGCTCACGCGATGAACCACAACCAAAATTTTCTCTGGCCAACAGGATCTCGCCACCCTGGTACCGGGCCATATTTAATACAAAATCGGGATTGATTTTACGCGTCGATACATCCTGCCCGGGTTCACCATGATCAAGATAACGCCACTCATCAAACAGATTGGGACCAAAACCACTACGCTTGACTGATTTCAGAAACTGTTTCGGAATTATTGCATCAGTATCGACATTAGACCGGTCTATCGGTACAACCAATCCATCTAAACAAGTAAACGCTTGCATCACTGTCTCCGCAATTGTCAGGTCGACTGACGGTCTGTCAAAAAAATATTGGCATCAACAAAGCGCCCCGCGATCGCGGCTGCGGCAGCTGTCGCCGGGCTGACAAGGTGCGTTCGTCCACCCTGTCCCTGTCGGCCTTCAAAATTACGATTGGAAGTAGAAGCACAACGTTCCCCGGGCTCGAGTCGGTCGGCATTCATGGCCAGACACATCGAGCAACCAGGCTCGCGCCATTCAAAACCGGCATCAATAAATACCTTATCCAATCCTTCTTGTTCAGCCTGACGTTTGACTAGCCCTGACCCAGGAACAACCATCGCCAGTTTTATCGTGCCAGCAATATGTCGACCTTTGACAACAAGCGCAGCACTGCGCAGGTCTTCAATCCGCGAATTGGTACAAGAGCCAATAAAAACTTTATCCGGTTGAATCGCATTGATCGGCATGCCGGCATCGAGGCCCATATAATCAAGCGCACGCTGCATACCTTCGCGCTTGACGGGATTCGATTCATCGGCAGGAACAGGTACCCGACCGTCAATTGCCGCCACCATCTCAGGCGAAGTACCCCAGGTAACCTGGACTTTTATTTGCTCGGCATTGAGCACAACGACATGGTCAAAAACAGCATCACTATCACTGTGTAAATCACGCCAAGCCGACTCGGCATGTTTCCAGATATCACCACCAGGGGCCGAAGGCCTTCCCCGCACATAATCCAGCGTTGTTTGATCGACCGCCACCATACCGGCCCGTGCACCCGCTTCGATGGCCATATTACACAAGGTCATACGTCCTTCCATTGTCAAGGCACGAATCGCCTCGCCACCGAACTCAATCGCATAACCTGTACCACCTGCGGTACCAATCTCACCAATGATGGCAAGCGCTATATCCTTGGCAGTAACACCAGGTGCAAGCTGGCCATCGACACGCACTAACATATTGCGTGATTTTTTTTGAATCAGACACTGGGTCGCCATGACGTGTTCAACTTCGGAAGTCCCGATACCAAATGCCAACGCCCCAAAAGCACCATGGGTCGAGGTATGTGAATCACCACAAACAACCGTCATGCCTGGTAATGTAGCCCCCTCTTCCGGTCCAATCACATGGACTATGCCCTGACGGAGATCATCCATTTTGAACTCAACGACATCGAATTCCGCGCAATTGCGATCCAGGGTTTCGATTTGCTCTCTGGAAACGGGATCCTTGATTCCACTGGCACGATCTGTGGTCGGCACATTATGGTCTGGAACGGCCAGCACCGTGCCCTTGCGCCACAAAGGCCGCCCCGCGATACGCAATCCTTCAAATGCCTGCGGCGATGTCACCTCGTGAACCAGATGACGGTCAATATAGAGCAGGGCACTACCGTCATCCCTAGCTTCCACTACGTGTGACTGCCATAATTTGTCATAAAGGGTCTTGCCAGCCATGATCCACTACCTGTAACTAAAGCCTTGTATATTACAACATCCCTGCCATGATCGCATCAGCATCGCTTGCAGAAACAAACTGCTACATGAGATCATTGAATTTCGTTGTTTCAGACAGATCATCCAGACCATGAATACACAGATTATAGATGGCAAGGCTATCGCGGCAATCGTCCGTGAAGGCATACGTAAACAGATCGATGCCTGTATCAACAAAGGGCAGCGGCAGCCAGGACTTGCCGTCGTGCTACTCGGCAATGATCCGGCTTCTGAGGTCTATGTGCGCAACAAGCGACGCGCCTGTGAAGAAGCTGGCATCATCTCCCATGCCTATGATCTACCAAACAGCACGACCCAATCTGAATTACTCGCGTTGATCGACAGGCTTAATAACGATGAAACCGTCGACGGCATACTGGTTCAACTTCCTTTGCCGGATCAGGTTGATGAAGAAATTGTTATTGAACGGATATTGCCAAACAAGGATGTCGATGGTTTCCACCCCTACAATATTGGCCGTTTAACGCTGCGGCTACCGGCATTACGGCCCTGCACACCATTTGGCATCATGACATTGCTCAGCCACATTAATGCCGAAGTCCGCGGCAAGGATGTGACTATCGTTGGTGCCTCAAATAATGTTGGCCGACCGATGGCTCTGGAACTGATGCTTGCGGGCAGCACAGTAACCGTCTGTCATCGGTTTACACGCGACCTACCTGGCAAGGTCAGTCAGGCCGATATCGTGGTCGTTGCCGTGGGAAAACCAGGCATCGTAAAAGGTGAGTGGATCAAACCTGGCGCTATTGTTATTGACGTAGGCATAAACCGCCTGGACGATGGGCGCCTGGTAGGTGATGTCGATTTCGATGCAGCAGCCAAGCGCGCGAGCTGGATTACCCCCGTTCCTGGCGGGGTTGGACCAATGACGGTTGCAACCTTGTTACAAAATACGATGGCTGCCTACAATAAGTCGCACGCTATCGACTGAACCAGCATACGGCAATCGTTCTATTTACTTGCGCCGCCAGCTCGTCTTGCCGGCGACATCTTCAAGAACAACACCCAGGCCATCCAGCTCATCACGAATACGATCAGCTGCGGCCCAGTTTTTTTCCACACGGGCCTGATTGCGCTGCAAAATAAGCGATTCAACACGCAACTCGAAGGCATCTATCGCAACATCATTCGTACCTAGTTGAGATAGTTGATCCGGGGATATACCCTTACGGTAATCATCGGGGCGAGCCTGTAGAATTCCTAACAATCCACCCAGCTTCTTCAATACTGATGCCAAATAGATAGCTTGTGAATTGTCAACGCTGGTATTGATACCATGACGTAACTCGGCGAGCACCACCAGTGCTTCGGGCGTATTGAAATCATCGTTCATCGCCTTATGAAAGCGAATGTCGAAATCGCCGCCGTCAACCGTGCCATCGAGATGAAGATAGTCTTCGCCCAGACGGAAAAAGGCATCATAAAAACCATCCAGGGCCGCTTTGGCGTTATCCAGCGATTTATCCGAATAATTGAGCGGACTTCGATAATGACTGGTCAGGATAAAATAGCGCACAACCTCTGGCTGGTATTTTTGTAACACATCCCGAACAGTAAAAAAGTTGCCCAACGACTTGGACATCTTTTCATTATCAATATTGACAAAGCCATTATGCATCCACGTCCCAACATAGGGCTGACCTGTTGCAGCTTCACTTTGTGCAATCTCGTTTTCATGATGCGGAAACATCAGGTCCATGCCGCCACCATGGATATCAAAACTGTTGCCGAGACAACACGTCGACATAGCCGAACATTCTATATGCCAACCCGGACGACCTGCCCCCCAGGGCGAGTTCCAGCTCGGCTCACCCGGTTTCGCAGACTTCCACAGCACAAAATCCAGCGGGTCCTGCTTCATTTCATCAATGGCCACGCGTTCGCCGGCGCGAAGATCCTGGATGCGTTTGCCCGACAATTTGCCGTAATTCTCAAACCGATCGACATCGTAATAGACATCGCCATTGGCTGCACCATAGGCATGCCCCTTATCGATCAGCGTTTCAATCATCGCGATAATGTCATCCATCGACTGGGTGGCACGTGGCTCCTGATCAGGCGGCAAGACCGATAAGGCCGCCGCATCGGCATGCATAGCGGCAATAAAACGCTCCGTCAGCGCCTTTATAGATTCACCATTTTCCTGCGCACGTTGAATAATCTTGTCATCGATATCGGTGATATTTCTGACATAAGTAACGTCATATCCGCGATGACGCAGATAACGCGTAACCACATCAAACACAACCATGACTCTGGCATGACCGATATGACAATAATCATAGACAGTCATGCCACAGACATAGATACCAACGCGCTTTTCCTGCAGTGGTTTAAATGGGGATTTCGTTCGTGTCAGGGTATTGTGAATGTGTAACATCGTAGCAATCTGATTGTTTTAAAAAGCAAAATAGTGTCCGTCATAACGGCTTCCAGGTCAATGGCAATGCACTATTCAAATATCCGCAAAATATTTACGTGTATTGGTTTAGTTTTTCCATTTAGCTGTCGATAGAACTCTGGCACATAACGTCAAACTGCTAAAAATGGCGTTAAACAAACAACGGTTTATCACACAAAAAGGAATTCACTGAGAGCAGCGCCATGAAAAAAAATCTCCCCGTCACCAACAATGAACAGTTGATGACTGACACCCAGTCCATTGTATCAACTACCGATATAAAAGGTATTACAACCTACGCCAACGCTGATTTTCTCGAGATTAGCGGCTTTTCAGCCGACGAGGTGATTGGTAAAAATCACAATATCGTTCGACACCCGGACATGCCAATCGAAGCCTTCGCCGACCTTTGGAACACCATTAAAGGCGGTAAACCATGGATGGGTATCGTTAAAAATCGCTGTAAAAATGGCGACTATTACTGGGTGGATGCCTATGTGTCACCGACCTACGAGAATGGAGAAATCACCGGCTATCAATCAGTCCGTGTCAAACCATCACAGGATTGTATCAATCGCGCAGAAGAACTGTACAAAAGCATCCAAAAAAAGAAATTTTTACGCTTTAAACTACCATCATTTAATCTGAAGGCGCGTTTGTTTCTCCTTAGCCTATTCATTCTAACCGTTACATTCGCAGGACTTTATGCAGCCGAAATAATCCCGCTAACAGCTTTGATGGCCCTGCCACCTGTCTTGTTGATTACTCTATTATCTACTCACTGGCTAATGAAACCACTGGACCAAATGACCAGAGAATCAGCAGCAATCGTCGACAACCCTGTCATGCAACAAGTGTATATTGGCTCAACCGACCCGATTCACAAACCACTTCTGGCCATTAAAATATTACAAGCTCGGCTAAGAACCGTACTCGACAGAATAACAGACTCATCGCAAGAACTGGTTGATGTCACAACCAAGACCGCCACCACTATTAATGAATCGACAAACGGCATACTGCGTCAACAACAGGAAACCGATATGGTGGCAACAGCAATCAATGAAATGTCTGCTGCTGTAAACGAGGTCGCTCGAAACACACAACAGGCTGCAAATATCGCACGTGAGGCAGGTGAATCATCAACTCATGGCCACCAAAAGATGTCTGACATCAAGGGGTCAATAAACAAGCTATCGACTGAAGTGACGCAATCAACCGCAACCATTCAGCAACTGGAGAGCGAAAGCAATAACATTGGTGTAGTGCTGGATGTTATTAAAACAATTGCTGAACAAACCAATCTATTGGCTCTCAATGCAGCAATAGAAGCTGCACGTGCAGGCGAGCAGGGGCGCGGTTTTGCTGTTGTCGCTGATGAAGTACGATCATTGGCACAACGCACGCATCAATCGACAGAAGAAATCGAAAAGATGATTGCTGATCTTCAGCACAAAGCCCAGGCCGCGGCTCAGAGTATGCACGAATGCTGTAGCATGGCAGAAATTAGCGTCTCTATTACCGAAGAAGGTAGTCAATCATTAGATATAATTGCTAGTCATATTGCCTCAATAAGAGACATGAATGAACAAATAGCAACTGCTGCCGAAGAACAAAGCGCCGTTACTGAGGAAATCAATCGAAACATCGTTAACATCAGCCAGGTAGCCGATCAATCCAGTCAAAATGCCAACCAGAGCATGGCCGCTAATCAAGCCTTGATGCAATTAACCCAACGTTTCAACAATATGACTCGACAGTTCAGTCCCTGATCACTGGCTATTGCATTCACTTATAGCAATGAGCAACGATTTATTGGCCAGGATCTTTCCATGCTGCACATATAGTCAAATACGCTTGAAAATTAGTCGTCATCGTTCTACTCTGTTTTCTCGATAACAACATCACTTCACATTGTGGTCATATCAATCGATATGACCACAATGTACACGTATCAGGATTCATACCAATGATGACAGTTTCAAAACATTTCGAGTGTGGGCGTCTGGCCATTATCCGGTTAATTCTCAGCTTAGCCATACTAACCTTAAGTGCCTGTTCATCCCAAAACTCTGCCGAAAATAGCGTCCCGAGCAGTAAGACTAAAGCACAGACAGAGACGCCGGTGAAACAAGACATGAACACAGGCTATGTCGATATCCAGACCAATCTAGGCCATATCATCATCCAGCTTGATGCCAGCAAGGCACCCAAAACTGTTGAAAATTTTATGCAATACGTCACAGACCAGTACTATGATGGCACCATTTTCCATCGAGTCATTAAGGATTTTATGATTCAAGGCGGCGGCTTTACTACCGAACTGCATAAAAAATCAACGCGGGCACCTGTGATCAATGAAGCAGATAATGGCTTGAAGAACTTGCGCGGCACTATCGCCATGGCCCGCACTCAAGAGCCACATTCGGCCACCAGCCAATTCTTTATCAACCATATAGACAATAGCTTTCTTGATCACAAATCCAAAACCACGCGTGGCTGGGGTTATACTGTATTTGGTAAGGTCGTATCGGGTATGGATATCGTCGATAAAATCAGCGCAGTAAAAACGGGAGCACGAGGGCCCTTCGGCCGTGACGTGCCACTGAATGATGTCATTATTGAACATATTAGTGCAACGAATTCACCAGGCTAAATCCAGGCATTCCCTATAAATGCGTCACTAATTATTCACTCGCATGAATCACATGAAGTCACCCGTGCAGAGGCAACATTGATTAATAGACTATTCATATCCGACCTGCATTTATGTGCAGAGCGGCCTGAGATCACCCGATTGTTCTTGCATTTTCTCAGTGACTTTGCGGTAAAGGCACAGGAGTTATATATCCTGGGTGATCTTTTTGAGGCCTGGCTGGGTGATGATACTGAAGATGAGCTGAGTAACAATATCGTTAGCGCACTGCGTCAATTGTCAAACCAGGGTACGGCCATCGCTTTCATGCACGGCAACCGTGATTTTCTCCTCGGTTCAAGGTTTGCCAAACTCACCGGCTGCACACTAATTAACGACCCAACGCTCATTCACATTGACAATATACCCGTGCTCCTTAGCCATGGCGATCAACTGTGCATCGATGATGTGGACTATCAAGCCTTCCGTAAACAAGTGCGCAATCCAATGTTCCAGGAAGCATTTCTTTCACTTCCAATGCAAGAGCGCATTAACCAGGCACGTGGTTATCGTGAATTAAGCAAACAATCGACCGAGATGAAGACAGAAGACATCATGGACGTCAACTCAGAGGCCGTCGATCAAATCATGGGGCAATACCAGGCCCAACACCTCATTCATGGGCACACACATCGACCGGCCATTCACCAACTATCGGCACCACAATCACAACGCCTTGTTCTAGGTGACTGGGGCACGAACGGAAGTGTTTTAATCCATAACAACAAGATTGGATTTCAGCTACACTGGTTTAGTCAGGACACTTTGCCCACGTTAGATCAATTGTTGGCGTAGAATTAATCGACATAGCCCATTTGATACCCGTCAAGTTGAGCGCAAAAAGCAGTTAATTTGTTAACCTATGCTCATTAATCAGCTCTACTAATGCATTCAAGTGGTCATCGCGATCATTCAACGCGGGGATATAGTGGAAATCGCTACCACCCGCATCAAGGAATAGCTCGCGATTCTCCAACGCCATTTCATCAATTGTTTCCAGACAATCAGCTGAAAAACCTGGACAGACCACATCTACACGCTTGACACCCTCACCAGCCAAGCGCTCTAAGGTCTTATCGGTATAGGGTTGCAACCAGGCCTCAGGACCAAAGCGCGATTGAAATGTCAGTAAACACTGTTCTGATGACAAATGTAATTTATGACGTAAGAGTTCTGCAGTTTTATGGCACTGATCATAGTATGGATCGCCAGCCAAACGCATCGCTTCTGGTGTTCCGTGGAATGACAACAACAAATATTCACCCTGTCCATGCTCTGACCAATACTCTCGTATGCTATTGGCTAAGGCATTGATGTAGCTATCCCTATCATGATAATCCGATATCATGCGCAATTCTGGCAAATGCCACCAGTGCCGCCAGGTAGAGGCAATCGCATCAAATGTAGATGCCGTTGTTGACGCAGCGTATTGTGGATATAAGGGCAAAACTATAATGCGCTCAACACCCTGATCTCGTAGCGACTCCAGTCCAGATGCAATTGATGGATTTCCGTAACGCATAGCTAAAACCACTGGCACGTCAGTCGTCAACTTTTGTTGCAAGCCGATCTGTTGTTTGCGCCCAATAGCCAGCAATGGAGAACCTTCTTTGGTCCAGACACGTTGGTATGCCTTGGCAGAGCGAGCAGGTCGTATTCGCAAAATTATCCCGTGTAAAATTGGCAGCCATAACCAGCGTGGTTTATTGACAACACGCGGATCAGATAAAAACTCGGCCAGATAACGACGTAAGGCAGATGGCTGTGGCTCATCTGGAGTTCCTAAATTCGTTATCAAAACACCAACCCTCTTGCCCCCTGTATTTATCATCTTCCTCAAACCTTAACCTTGCATATTTAGCGGAAATAGCTAGCCAATCAAACGGGTAGACAGTATAGCGATTTACTCAATGTTAAACCATTGGGCCTGATTGGCCGACAAATAAGTGTGTAGTCAAAAAAAATATAACAATAGTGTGAAATAAGATCAGGTAGCATCGTATTTAAACCTGCCTGTCTTTCATTAGGGTCGATATTGAGATGCTTGATCAATCATATATTCAAAGTGCACGCGACCTGCTTAATGATGCCATCATATATCACGAAGGTACTCCCGTAGGAACCGTCGCTGCCTGCGACCACTCCCTCAGCGCCAGTAATTATAACGAATGCTTTATTCGTGATTTTTTCCCTTCGGCGCTGGTTTTTCTGATGGATGGCCAATACGACATCGTTCGAAATTTTCTCGATATAGTATTAAGGCTACGGACCCAACAGCAACAAATGCTAGGACACGAACTGGCGGAAGGTCTTATGCCAGCCAGTTTTGCCGTTAATAACGACGTAAGTGGATCAGCATCGCTGGTTGCTGATTTTGGCGACAGAGCAATTGGCCGCGTAGCACCGGTCGATTCAGCAATGTGGTGGATCATCCTGTTACGTAGTTATACGCTTGTTACCGGTGATACCAGCCTAGCCAAGAGTGACGACTACCAACATGGTATCCGCCAAATACTTGGGCTCTACTTGAAAGAAAGCTTTGAAACATCACCAGCGATGCTGGTGCCTGATGCCTCCAGCATGATTGATCGTCGTATGGGCGTCAATGGGCATCCCCTCGAAATACAATCACTGTTTTATGGCATGTTGCTCTCAGCACAAGATTTACTGCTCAATAATGCAGATAATCATACCCTGCTGGGTATGGTGCGCAAACGTGTTCAAACCTTACGTTCCTACATCCGTCTCTATTACTGGCTCGATATCACAAGACTCAATGAAATTCATCGATATTCATCCGAAGAATTCGGCTGGGACGCGGTCAATGTGCTAAATATCAATCCCGAAAGTATTCCCGAATGGCTAGATGGCTGGCTAACTGCAGACTCAGGTTATCTGGTCGGAAATTTGGGCCCAGGAAAAATGGATTTTCGGTTCTTTACGCTCGGTAATCTACTAGCTGTATTATTCGGTCTAACTACTGATGAGCAAGCATGTAAATTAATGAATCTATTTGAGACACGCTGGGATCAACTCATCGGGCAAATGCCATTAAAACTGATCTATCCCGCTGTCACCGGTAAAGAGTGGGTAATTATGACGGGCAGTGACCCTAAAAATGTCGCCTGGTCATATCACAATGGTGGGAACTGGCCGACACTTCTATGGGCCTTTACCGGAGCAGCAATTAGAACGGGCCGCGAAGACCTGGCACGCTCAGCGTACGAAATTGCCACACAAAGGCTACCACAAGACAAATGGGCAGAATATTATGATGGGAAAAGCGGCTCATTAATTGGACGACGCTCCAATTTGAACCAAACATGGTCAGCCACCTCATATATCATCAGCGACAGTCTATTGAATGATCCTGATAGTTTGTCCACATTCGAAACTTTGATTTTTTGACACGCATGACAATCGACGTATCTAAACTTACGTTCCCCCAGGTCTCCCCTGAAGGCATTCAGGCTCTGGACATCATTAACCAACCAGAACCTGATGTCGGTCAACTACAATCTATCCTGTTAAAGGACCCTGTTCTGGCCGGCATCATAATTAAACAGGCAAATTCACCGCTATACCGTCGAGCAAATGAAATCAGCAATGTCCCTGCAGCCATTCGAGTGCTCGGTTTTAAAAGTCTCCGCAGCGCCGTAGTAATGGCGACATTACAAGGCAGCAGTGCACTGACACCGACGACTCAGGCAATCTGGGAACACAGCACAGCCACTGCCTTGGCTGCACGTACCCTTGCGGAAAAGATACATCCCGAAGTAGCTGAAGATATGGAATTTATCGGTTTGATACATGATGTCGGGATGCTGGTATTAGCCAACAATTTTCCTGATGAATATCAAGACTTACTTTTGCGATCAAATACCGAGCAATCCCCTATCGACCAACTCGAAATAAACTTGTTTGGCACTCACCATGGCGCCATAATCCGCCATATTCAGGATCAGTTCCGCTTACCAACTGCAACAGTCGAAATTCTGGCCAAATTCCACACCGATACATCAGCCAATCACATTCAAGACAATAACTTACGCCTATTATACATTCTGGAGCTTAGTCATTTCATGCTTGGCATGATTGACCAACAACACCTGGCACCATTCATTGAAACAATTGCCGAGCCTATGACACAATTACAAACCAGCCTCGGTATCGACAATCAGCTTCTAGAACAACTCAAAGCAAAAATTGAAGAGCGGTTAGCCGACCAGTAAATCAAGAGTCATCTAGCGCTCACGTACCAGGCGTACAGACCAGGCAACCGAACGATTCCCCATATAGACTCGGCCATTGACGAAATGCACCAGCATTACACCCTGCGCATAAGCCGGATCAAGTGTGGATGTCCAGAAAGCGGTCACCGGAGCTTCAGGAAACACATTGCGATTGGCAGCAGGCGCGTGACACGCAGGCTCGACGATACTCAACAACTCAGCCAATGTCGGTAAACGCCAATCGGCGAATCCAAACGCGCCACCACGGCTATTATATTCATTAATATAATCTTGCGCCTCTCGGAAGGTATAACTTTCATGTGATCGCACACATCGACCCGTTGCCCATTGCTGACCGAGGGCGCAGCGCATCCACATCAAGCCCTGTTTATCGATAACAACACCTTCTCGTGTAGTATCAAATTGGCGCGCTATGTTGCCTGCATTTGTTGGCTTACAAACTTGCTCAGCTATTCCGACATGTGAATAAATCAGCCCGAGCATGACGAGGCTTATACATACAACAATCGATAGTCTAGTCACGACTTCACTCCTGTACAAGATACAGACATTTCATTATCACAAAATCATATTGATAGTGCACATAATTCAAATGTCAGTGGCCTCGGAAACGTGCTATATCGCGTCTATCTTTTTTTCCTGGACGCCTGTCAGGGCGGGGGGCTGGTTGAGATATAAGGCGACGTTGTTCAATCTGGGATTGGCGTAGCTGACAACTATCCTCAGTCTCTCTATAGAGTTGCTGGGCACTACTGGCGGGACCACGTTGCGTTGACAAACCACAAATAACAATCGTCATTTCGATACCTGCACGATTCAGACACAACTCATCACCGACCGAGACTCTTCGTCCCGGCTTGACCCGGTGGCCACTGACATGCACCTTGCCACCGACCACCGCTTCTAATGCCAGACGGCGCGTTTTATAAAAACGCGCCGTCCATAACCATCGATCTACGCGAACGCTATCAATCATTCGCCAATCAACAACAAATCATCATGACAATACTAGTTATTCATTCGTAAAAACAACGAATTCATACGCTTAACAAATGCGGCCGGGTCATCAAGCTGACCACCTTCACTCAGCAAGGCCTGATCAAACAGCACATTGGCCCAATCTTTAAACTGATCTTCATCTGCCTCGTCTTTTATGCTTTCTACCAAGGGGTGATGGGGATTAATTTCCAGAATAGGTTTGCTCATAGGAACAGCCTGACCCGCTGCCTTTAGCATCTTCTGTAGATTGATTGCCATATCCTGCTCTTCTACAACAAGACATGCTGGCGATTCGGTCAGACGATGGGTCACTCTTACCTCTTTAACCTTGTCCGTCATAATGCCCATGATTCTGTCAGTAAACGTTTTAAGGTCATCGGCATCTTTTTCTAGTGCTTGTTTTTCATCCTTATCTTCGAGTTCACCGAGAGTAAGATCACCCTTGGCAACCGATTGAAAAGACTTTCCGTCAAACTCGGTCAGATAAGACATCATCCATTCATCGACTCGATCATGCATCAACAAGACTTCAATACCCTTCTTCCGAAAAACTTCGAGATGCGGGCTATTCTTGGCTGCCGAGAAAGATTCTGCAGTAATGTAATAAATCTTGTCCTGTCCATCCTGCAACCGACCCAGGTAATCTGCCAGCGAAACGGTCTGCTCATCGGTTTCATTTTGTGTTGAGGCAAAGCGTAATAGCGCAGCAATCCGCTGTTGATTGCTAGTATCCTCGGCGACCCCTTC
>Ga0316190_10001495_pt1 | contig 16915 bp, 13 predicted proteins | sample Eddworburrow2_MG_FD_204929 | JGI IMG/M metagenome (GOLD analysis project Ga0316190, IMG submission 204929) | Coastal sediment microbial communities from Maine, United States - Eddy worm burrow 2 | ecosystem: Environmental > Aquatic > Marine > Coastal > Sediment | place: USA: Maine | collected... | reverse complement strand
CATCGGTTGGCTCGACCCGAACCTCGTCGTACCGGGCAACATCGATCCCGGCCTGGGCCAGTGAGCGGGTCACCACGGCGACATGTTCCGACGACGCCAGGAACGCATCGGTCAGCAGGCCAATGCGCCTGATACCAAGACTGGCGGCAACATCGCCCGCTTCGGCCAGGGAGCCCGGGCCAAAGGTGACGGCCGAGATGTCGACGTTGAACGACGTGTCGCCCCCGGGCAGTTCCAGATCGGTGTGGCAACAGGACATGGCGTCAGCGTAGTGAAGCTGAGTCGGTGGGCTGCAACCCTCGGGCCCCTCCACGGGGGGCACACCAACTAGCGGAGCTGAATCGAGCCCTGAGGGGCCAGTTCGATGAAGGTCCGCCCTCGGCTGAGGGGGATCTCATCGCCGTTGCCGTCGGTCAAGGTGATGGCAGCGTCGGAGCTGTCGCGGCTCCAGGTGCCGGTCACCCGTTGGCCTGCGGTGAGGACGTGGGCGGTGCCGGAACCAACGGTGTGGGCCTCAGGTGACTGGGCGTCGGCTGGGCTGACTCCGTACTCGACCTCGAGCACCACCACGTTGGCCGGGGCCAGTCGCTTGCCTGCGGCGGTGGTGTGGGCGGTGCCGTTCTGGCTGCGAACCCAACCCTGGTGGCGGGTCGACCATTCGAAGTTGATGTTGGCCCGGCCGAACCTGATGGCGACACCGTTGGCGGCCACGCCGCCGACCGGTGCGACCCCGGGGGAGCGGTAACGGAACAACTGGGGCGGTAGGCCGCCTCCCTGGCCCTTGGCGGCGGCGAACAGGGCGGCCGGACGGGTGAACATGTTATGCGGGGCCCGTCGACCCGGTTGGCGGAAATAGGCGTTGCCTGCCACCAGTGCGTTGACGTTGACCACATCGGCCGTGGCCACCGCCGCCAGCACCGCCGAGTTGGCTCCCGATGCGGCCAGTAGGGGGGTGTTGAACTGGCTCAGGATGTCGAGGTCGGTGGTGCGAATCGAACGGACCGGTCCGATCACATCGGGCACCTTGGAGTGGAACACGGCGATCAGCCGGGTCAGGTTGCCCTCGACCATCTCCTCATAGACCAGGTCGGCGTGCTCAACGTTGGTCGGGGGTCGGGCCTGGTCGACGTTGTCGATCTTCACCGCCAGGGCCGGCCTGCGGGGGGTCTGGCGGGTTGGGACTCCGGTCAGCGGATCGACCTCGTGGTAGAGGCGGCCGATACGACCTTGGTATTCCTGGGCGCCCAGGAAGCCGGCGATCACGTTGCGGTACGGGGTGCCATCGCCGATGACCTCGGCCCAGTAGCCGAGACCGGTGTTCTCCGGGGCCCGTCGCAGCATGCCGACGTACAGCATCGTTGCCTGGACCCGGCCCTTGGTTCGGCCGCGGTATTCGGCCGAATCGGAGAAGGCGACCATCGCCTCACCCCGGCTCATGCCTCGATCCAGTTGCTGGGTCCAGTGGGCTCGACCCCCGGCGTCGGCCGAGCGGCCGAGGACGTTGGCGTAGACCTGGTCGATGTACTGCTCGTCGCTCAAGGCGCCGTAAGTGAGCTCAAACTCCTGGGATTTCACGAACTCTTCGGAGATCTGGGCCATCGACCAGCCCCTGCGGGCCACGCCGGCCCAGTGGTTCAAGCCCTCGTAGTCGGGGGCCCGGTTGAAGTGGGCGTAGTAGAGCCGCACCAGTGGGGCCATCGTCCCCTCGAACTCGGCGCTCTGCGACAGCGATTCGACCAGGGCGGAGGGGTCGAGGCCGTTGTCCAACTGCTCAGTCCAGTAGGTCAGCCCCGCCTCGTCCGGAGCGCGGGACAGGAAGTCCTCGTACTGCTGGGTGACAAAATCCGACGCGGTCGGCAGCGAACCGATCGGTTGTTCGGCCAAGGCGGGCCCCACCCCTACCAGGGGGCTGAGAGCGGCGACAAGACCAAGAGCGACCAGCGACAGGAACCGATGTGGCATCGACTTCCATCGGCAGCGACCCTGGTTTTGTCAGTGGTTCAGCCCTCTCTTGCTCTCTCGCTCCTGCTTGCCCTCTCTTTGCGGCAATGGCCCTCAGCAGGCGGTGAGTAGATCGTGATGCTGGGCGTTGTCGCCGATGTGGCCCGCGGCGAACGAACACAGGGGCGTGATGGTGCGACCATCGGCGCGGAGGATCTCCAACACTCCGTCGACCAGGCGGGCCCCATAGCCCTGCCCCCGGTAGTGGCGCACCGTTTCGACGTGGGGCACAACAACCTCGCGGTCACGTTGGTGGTACTGAGCGAACCCCACCAACTCCCCGTTGCGTATCAGTTCGAAGCGGTGCTGATCGGGGTTCTCGACAACGGAGAAATCATCGGTGGTGGTCGTCATGATCTTCGCAACCTTTGGTGCATGCAGCCTGTTCCTCTGGGTTATTGGGGGCGGGTGGCGGCGTAGCCACGACGCATGAAGGCAGTGAGGTGGTCGCGGTAGACCAATGGCTCGTGGCGCTTGGGGTGCCCGGCATCGATGCAGCCCGCTACCGGGTCGATCACCGAGTCGACCCGGGGATCGAAGAAGAAGGGGATGGCGTAGCGGTTGGTCCGGGATTCGTTGCGGGCCCGATGCCGGGTCGACAGAAATCGATCGTTGCTCCAACGGCGCAACGTGTCGCCTGCATTGACCACAAACGACTGCGGCTCCTGCTCAACTGCAAACCACTCGCCCGATGCCGCCTGTACCTCGAGACCGGCGACCGGGTTTGACGGGAGCAGGGTCAGATAGCCGGCGTCGCAGTGGGGATCGATGCCCCACTGGCCTTCGGCCGCATCTCCCGGTGGGTAGTGGGTGAGGCGGAGGGTGGCCAGGGCGGGATCGAAGAACTGATCGAAATGGTCCGCAGCCATCCCGGCGGCGAGGGAGTAGAGCGGTAGGAGCTGATGGCCGAGGGCGTCCATCGTCCGGTAGTAGGCGACGACTGTCTGCTCGAAGCCGGGAAGGTCCTTGGGTGGGGGGAACTGGTTGCGGCGCGAACCGGGGCGTCCCATGAAGAAGGCGGCGTTGAGGGCGGGGAACTCACCCTGTTTGGCCCCTCCCAACGGGACGTAGCCCATGGTCGTTGGCCCCATGGCGTGGTCGATCTTGGTTGCGTGGGGGAGTCGGTGGTACTCGGCGGCCATGCGATAGATCTCGGTGACCTGCGCCCAGGCCACGCCGTGACCAACCACCGACACAAAGCCCACCTCGGTCAGCGCCGTGCGCAACTGCTCGGCCGCAGCCCTGGTGGAGGCCGGGTCACCGGCACGATGTTGGCTGAGGTCGAGGATCGGTAGACGGCGCTGCGTCGTCATCCCCCGACCGTAACCCGTCAACTGCCGCTGGTTCCAACAGCCATTGACCTCAGGCGATCTCGATCGTCATTCCCGCTCGTTCGAAAGCCGCTATCGAGTCCACACCGAAGGCGCTGGCGGGGGTGAGGAGACCCCCGGGGCCAGACGCCCCGTCACCGGCCAGAAGCAACGCGGCCTCAGCAACGAGGTTGCCCGTCGAGCGGTAGCCGGGATGGCCCTGGCCCCTGACCACAACATCAAGGTGGTGGCCGCCGGTTGAGGTGGCCCGACCGTCGAGGCGCCAGGCCCAGCCTTCGAGGTGATCCTCGTCGGGTCCGTCCCCTGATGACGGACCGATGCGTTCGGCCAGGTCGGCGACCAACGTGCGCCACGCCGTCGGCGACGAGGTGAGCAGGGCATTGCCCTGTTGGGCCGACGAAAGCCAGCGGGCCCCCAACGCAGGGGGCAGCCCAGGGAGCAACCCCTCCGCCACCAGGCCCTCGCGATACAGGTAGCGATCGGCGAAGAGCCCCGGCTGTTGGTCCCGCAATAACGAGGCGGTCTTCTGGGCGATGGCCGGGTTGATGTAGGGCGAGGGCAGCAGCGGACCGATCCACTGGCCGGTGCCCTGGTGGAGGCGGGACGTCAGGTCGAAGGGAACCTCGACATGGCCCCGACGATCAAGAACCCGACTATCCCTGTTCGCCCGGTGGGGGCCACGCCGTAGGGCGTCGGTGCCGCTGAGGAACGTACCGCCGCTGATCAGGTCGGTGGGTCGGACGATCGGCGGGTCACGCAGCACCGAGATCGCCACGTCGATCTCGGCCAGGGCCTCTGCTCGCACCGAGGCCAGGTTTGTTGCCGCCAGGAGGGTCATCAGATCGAACGGGAGCGACTCGAAACCGGCGGTATGAACAATCTTCGCCCCCGACTCCTGGGCCAGCGCGTGCACATTGGCCGGGATGTCGGCGAGCCAGTCGATCTCGCCACAGACGTCGACCTGGTGGGTTCCCGAGAGTGCGCAGGCGGTGTAGATCGCTGCCCCGTGGCGGGCGTAGGGGCCAACGAGGTTGGCAATGGCCGTGCTGTGATCGACAACCGCCGCTACCGCCTCGGCGTCGCCAACATCGACCGGCAGGACGGTGGCCGAGATGTCGATCTCGGCCAACCGGGCCTTGATCCGGTCAGGATGGCGACCGGCGACGGCCCACTTGAGCCCGAGGTCGTTGGCTCGGGAATGGATCTGTCGGACGACCTGTCTGCCGGTGACACCGGTGGATCCGAAGATGACGAGATCAAAGACCGAGGACGACATTTAGTTCGATCGTTCGATCATGTAATCGATGATTCGGCGCAGGAACCTGCCGGCTGAGGTGTTCGCTGATCGACCAAGACTGTCGGCGTAGATGTCGTGGGCCCGGGCGGTATAAAGCCGGGCGTAGCTGTCGGCCAGGTCGATGGAGCCGTGATGATCCATGAGATCCCGGATCGTCCGCGCCTCATCCATGGTCCGGGTGGTTCGTTGGCGTCCAAGGAAATCAAGAATCATGGCCCGGTCGTTCCCGTCGGCCCGGAGCAGGACGTCAATCAGCATCAGGGTGCGCTTTCCCTCCAGAAGGTCACCGAGAATCTCCTTGCCGAGCTGTGTTTCACTACCTCGCAGGTTCAGGATGTCATCACGGATTTGAAAGGCCGCGCCGAGATGGAAACCAAAGTCGTTCATGCGATCGGGATTGATCGCCCCGACCGATCCGATGAGGGCACCGACCCTGAGGGGGTGGATGGTGGTGTACCAACAGGTCTTGCGCATGACCATGTTCAGGTAGTGGCTGGGCATGAGATCGACGACATTGTCACGTATCCAGCCCAATTCCTGAGCCTGACCTTCAAGGGTGTGGAGGGCCATGGCGGTGAACTCGTCGCTGATCCGACCCGCCAGCCGATGACCGACAAGTTCGACATTGTCCCGTAGCGGGGCCATGCCCAGAATGGCCAGCGCGTCACCGGCGTTGAGGGCGAGGGCCACACCGTGCTGATCATGAAGTGTGGGCTGGCCTCGCCTTAGCTCACTTTCGTCCTCGATGTCGTCGTGGATGAGGAAGGCGGTGTGCAGGAGCTCGATGGCAACGGCCGAAGGGATCGACTCCTCTATCCGGCCCCCGAACGCTTCGCAGGCGGCCATGCAAAGGGCGGGGCGGAGACGTTTCCCGCCTCGCTGGGGGTAGTTGGTGATCAGGTTGTAGAGATAGCGATCGGGTTGTCCCGTCGGTGTTGAGGAGCGCAGGGCGACGTCGGTGATGTGGCCGTAGCGCTCCAGTTCGGCCTCGACACCAACGTGGGCTTGGGCCGTCATTGACTAGCGTCGACCACCAGCACCCTGAGGTGGGCGGCCAGGTCGGGCATGCCTTCGACCAGGATCTGGCCGTGGTACACCCCGGGACCGGTCGCAGCCGGCACATCGACCCGGATGACAAAGACCGGACCGTCTTCATCAAACGACTTGGACTGGAGGATGGTTACAGCGTCGGCGGGTAACTCGGCGCCGTCGTGGCGTCGCAATCCTCGGCAATGGGGCAGGCCGCCGGCCCCGGGAATGGCGAGCACCGTTGTGCCGACACCGTCGAGCACCGCGATCTCGGCCTGGGGACCAGTCGCCGCGCCTGCGTCCTTGCCCTGCAGCGGACGTTCGATGATAAAGCGACTTGCGGCCAGGTAGACGCTGGTGAATGAGCGCTCAAGATCCACCAGGGCGTCTCGAAAAGAAGCCCCACCTTCCCCGGCTGCGGGCCTGTCGGGCGTGACCGACTTGACCACCTGTTCCGAGGCCGAAACGGCCTCCTCCATGATCTCGGTAAAGGCACGGATGTTTCGCTCCGGATCGAATGCTCTGATGAGCTGCTGCCACCGGTCGTCGGGAGAATTCTCTTGTCCGCTCACATCCAGCACCTTAATGGCTTCGAAATGCGTTGTCGCTGCTTGGCTGGGGTGGGTACACTCTGGTTCGGTTGATCTCCGGGGGGAGTTGTGGCTTCACAACAGTTGGCCTTGATGGCCCTGTACAACGGTTTGGCTACAGGCACCGATCGCGAAGCACGACAGGTCATCTTTAACCGCCTGTTCTCCACCGCGGCCCAAGATTCAGCGTCTTCGCAGTCGGTGTTGACCTCACTCGACCAACCACTTTCTTTTGGCACCATCGACGATCATGGCGAGAGCCTCCGGGCCCTGGCCGGTGCCCGCACCCGCCCACCCACCGACTCAACCGTTGACCAGCCGCCGGTGGCTGCCTTCCAACTTCGTGACCTGCTGGTGGCGCTGTCGAAGGGGCTCCATGACGCGGGCGGTCGGGGTTTGTCCGAGATCGTTGATGGGGATCTGCAGGGGCCGCTGGCGGCGACCTTCGAATCATTGATCGAACCGGCAACTCCCGACAAGGCTGGCCTGGTGCAGTCGTTGGCCCGCAGGGTCGACGACCACGTCGCCTCTTTGGTCGGAGGATCGGACCTGGCGCGATCGGCCAAGCCACCCTTCGATCCCGAAGACGTCTCGCTGCGGCACGAAGTGAGGCACCAGCCGACGGTCACATGTTTTTCCGACCTGCTGAAGGTCGATATTGGTGGCAACGGTGAGTACGCCACCTACATCGAGACCGTCACCAGCTTCGACAAGGAACGATTCCCTGGTCTTCAACTGCCTGATTTCTGGGAGACATTGCTGAACCCGCTCACTTGGCGCACGCTTCATTCCTTCTGGTGCTCGATGGATCCGGTGAAAGCAGATGACACCCATGAGCTTGATCAAAGCCAAGTTGATGAGCTGCTCAACTCGTGCCCTCAGCCGGTTGATGAGGTGGACAGCTGGTTGCTGTGGGAAAAGGTCGGAATCTGCGGTGATCCGACGCTGGCCGACATCTTTCCCTACACGTTCCTGAACATGTGGCGCCAGAAAGATGTCAGCAAGTACGACGGTATGACCGAGCAGTCCCTCTCCTACCGTCTTCGCCCGATCGATCGTAGTGCCCTGGCGATTGACGACGGGCAGATCCTGGTCAGGGAATATGTCGACCGAATCGACGTCGTGACCACCAAGACCGTGCACCTGCGGGGTAGTAAGCACCAGACCGAAGGTCAGGCCCTTGCTTCACTGGCCTGCGAAAGCGGTTGGGCCGATCAGGCCCGGCAGATCGTGGTCAACGCCATCATGAAGGCAAAAGCGTAGGAGTAGCGAAATGGCCATGAGACCCATACTCAATGAGGTGTGGACAGAGGCAGGCGAGGCCCAGGGAAAGGCAGCGGACGCATTCGACAATCTGCTGAGCGAATTGGGCAAGGATGCTGGCACCAGCAGCGACCTTGTCACCAGGCATCTCGGTCAGGCCTACGTGCATTCGCTTCGGTTCTCTGCACTGTTGTGGTTGGCGCCGTTACGGGTGGCCCAGGGGTTTGCCGATGGTGGTCAAGGGAGTGGTGGTCAAGGGAGGGGTAGTCAAGGGAGTGGTGGTAGTGCACCCGAAAGCTGAAGGTAGTAAGTCGTGCCGCTGAGTCTGGGGGAGACAACCAGGGTCTCCGAAGCGATCGAGAACTCCACCAACGCCCTGATCGCCGTTTTGTCCGATCTGAGTCAACACACCGAACGGCTGGTCTCCGACGCCACCCGCCGGGCGGGGGGTGACGCCACGGCCGCCGACCTCACGGTGAACGCGGCGCGACTCTCGTTGTCCTGGATGAAGGCAATGTCGAAGTTGTCCACCACCGCACTCGACAACCTGAGCCTGCTGACCGAGGACGTTGCCCGCCACTTCACCTCGGCCATCGCGGTGTTTCCGGCTCCGCCAGAAGGGGACACCAGTTGGTACCTCAGGGTCGAGCAGGCCACGGCCTCCGGCCGCGAACTGGAGCCGCGCCATATCCGTTTGGTCACTCCGGATGGTCACTCCATCAGTGCCCACCATCCGGGCCCGAACTCTCTGGATCGAGACTGGGATGGCCGATATCGTGTCGTACCTCGTGCTCCGGGGTTCGTACTAGGGGATCTGACGCTCGTGATCCAGCCCGTGCTTGCCCGAAATCTGGACCAGCCGGTTGGTGAATCAGTGACGGTCAAAGTTTCGATCACGATCGACCCTGAACTTGTTGAAACGTGAATCTGACGACAACCTGGAAACCGAAGCGTGTTCGGCGGCCAATGACCATTGTCTTCATCGACGTCGTCGGCTCGACGTCGATCGCGATCGACATCGAGGATGACTTCGCCGATCTGATCTTCGACTATCGGCGCATCGCCGGGCGTATTATCCGCGACCACGACGGTTTTGTGCCCAAGGACGAAGGTGACGGTCGATTCGTCTGGTTCGGCTGGCCCCACGCTCGCCCCGACGATGCCCAGCGAGCCGTGAACATGGCCCGCGAACTGATGGTCGCGATGGAACCCCTTTCGTTGGCGCTGGAAGCCAGCCTTGGTCGCCCCCTTGAGCTGCGTATCGGGATCCACACCGGCCCCGTGGTGGTGATCATGCCCGGTCACGATGACAGCCTCGAACTCAGCGACGCCACCGTGAACTTTGCCGCCAAAGTACAGCAGGCCGCTCAGCCCGGCACGATTCTCATCTCGGAATCAACCGTCGGGGCGTTGCTGCAGCCGTTCGAACTCGAACCCTGCGGGTCGTTGGGGGTCGAGGGACTCAGCGGTGGCATCGACGTGTTCGAAGTGACCGGACCGGCTCAACCGGTGGTCGAAGAGCGGCCGTTTGTCGGCCGCCGGGACGAGCTGGATTGGTTGCTGGGGTGGTGGGCCGAGGCGGTCGACGGTGGTTCGGTCGCCGTCGTCGTGACCGGAGCGTCGGGACTTGGCAAGAGTCGACTTCTCGCCGAGTTCGGGTTGCAGGCCGGTCGCCCCGATGCCGTCCACGTTCAGGGCGATCGGGACAGGATGATGACGCCCTTTGCCACCCTTCGTCCGGTGATGGCGGTGTTACTTGACCATCAACCCGATGCTCGGGTCGCCGGCCTGCTCGGTGTAGCCGATGGAGTCAGCCCGGGTGCGGGCCTTGATCGGGCTGCAGTCTGCTCAGAGGTAATCGGTCTGTTTCGGGCCATGGCCGGACAGTCGCCGGTTCTGCTCGTGGTTGACGATGCGATGTGGCTTGATGCGTCATCGGCCGAAGTGCTGGCTGCGCTGGGTCGGGCCAAGATCGCCGGTTTGATGATCGCAGTGACGGCCCGCCGCCCATCGGAGGCGATCCCGTGGCCCGAGATGGCGCAACTGACTTTGGAACCTTTTGCTCGCAGTCAGGCCCTCGATCTTTTCCTCCAGTCCGGCCCGTCGCCTCCCGTCGACCCTTCTCTCGTTGAGCGCCTGGTTGAGCGGGCCGCGGGTAATCCGTTCTTTCTGCTCTCGTTGAGTCGTGCCTCCCACGACGACGAGTACCTCGGTGTTCGGCGCCTGCTCCGCCCCCGGTCGGGTGTGCCCGCAGTGGTGCAGCAGGCGATACGGAGTCAGATCGATGCCGCCGGTGTGGCGGATTCGGTGACGGCCGCCGCCTCGACCATCGGTATGGAGTTCGACGTTTCGCTGCTCGGAGCGGTGCTTGGCCTTGAGCCCGTCGAGCTCGAAGAACCGCTGGGTCAACTCGTTGAGCACGGCGTACTTGAACCGGTGCCAGGTGGGGAGGGGAGTTACCGGTTCACCCACGGGCTGGTGAGGGATCTGGCGTACGATCTGCTCCTGGACCGGGCCCGTCGGCAAAGCCACGCTCTTGTGGCCAACGCCCTCATCGGCCAAGACGTGTCGGATCACGCCCTCGTCGGTCTGCATCTTGATCGTGCCGGGCGGTGGGAGGCAGCGTGTCAGTCGATGTTGATGGCGGTCAAACAGTGCCTGCAGTCCGATGCCTACCAGGAGGGGGCGGTTGTAGCGGCCCGAGCTCTTGAGATCGCCGCCGCCGAGCCGGGCGAGGTCAGGTCCGAGGTGCGTCTCGAAGCCGAGGAGCTGAGTGCGAGGCTGGCCGGAGCGGTCAGCCCCGATTCCTACCTGGCGGGCACCAGCCAACGGTCCGGGCTGCTTCAGACGCTCGACCACGGTGAGGGGGTCCGACGGGTCGTCATGGCCAAAACCCGTGACTGGGCCGGAGCGATCATGAAGGGTGACCTTCGAACCAGCACCCGTTTGTTGCGTGAGGTCAGAACATTGGCTCGTCGTGAATTCCCCGAGATCCTGGCCTGCAACAAGAGTGCCCGGGGTCTTCATGCCGCCTATCGCGGACGCTACGCCCTGGCCGAGCGCCTTTTGTGCGAATCGATCGAGGTTATTGCGGCCGAGGGTATCGACCCCTGGCTTGAGGAGAATTGGGCGACGCCGGACGACCCGATCGCCCTTGCCTATTCGTTTGCCCCCTCGGTCCTGTTGCAGCGGGGTCGAGTTCGGTTGGCCAGGACCTACCTGGAAAGCGCCTGGCAGCGGGCGGGCGCCCTTCCCGGGGGCGCTCACACGTTGGCCCATATCGGCTCCAACGCCGCGGTCTACTGGGAGCTGGTTGGCAACGGTGAGCAGGCTGTCCGCCACGGCGAGGAGGTGGCGAACATCGGGCGCGAACTGGGGCTCAGCATCTGGGAGATGACCGGCGACGTTCACGTTCGCCGAGGTATGGCCCTGATCGAACCGAGCGTCGATCTGGTTGAACAGCTTGATACTGATGCCGCCCTTCTCGACGCTTTTGCTCCCCTTGGTGCGCCGGTGGCCCATCTCCAGGCGGCCTCGGCATGGCTCACGCTCGATGAGCCGGAGCGGGCCGGGCAATCACTGGCCCGGTTGAGGGAATCGAGTTCCACCACCGGTATCGGTTACCTCGACGCCGAGGAGCTTCGGCTACGCAGTCGGCTGTTGGAGGAGCACGCCGCGGTGGATGCCCTGGTCGGGGCCGTCTCCATTGCGGCCAGGCAGGGTGCGAGGCGGTTCGGTCTGGCGTCGTTGTCAGACCTGGCCCGCCTTCGTCCCGGGATCCGGATCAAGGGTCGGCCGGTGGAGGTCCTGGTTGATGAAGCCGGATCTGATCTGTTGGCCGTCGATGCCGTCCCGGCCGCCCAGCCTGAGTTCGATGTTGGCGACGACGGATTGGCGCACCCCGATGCCAATCCCCGCATCGGGTTCGAGGCGGCAGGGTCTGCATCGGCCGGTGCCCGACGATGACATCCGGTCGCAACGTGGCCATCCTGGGTGGAGGTATGGCGGGTCTTGCTGCGGCGTGGCGGCTGACCGATCCGTCGAACGCTGCCGCCGGTGTCCCCAACGACGTCGGCATGGTAACCGTGTACCAGCGCGGCCATCGGCTGGGGGGCAAGGCGGCCAGCCACCGGGGGCTCAACGGTCGGATCGAGGAACACGGACTGCACGTCTGGTTGGGCTACTACGACAACGCCTTCCGGCTCATTCGCCAGTGCTACGAACAGCTCGACAGGGCGGACTGTGACCCCGCTTGTCCCATCCAGAGCTGGGAGGACGTCTTCCAAGCGGCGCCGACGATCGGGCTTGAAGACTTCCACAACGGCGATTGGAAGACCTGGACGGCGGTCTTTCCTCCCAACGACCGCAAGCCGGGTGAGCCCCTGGGCGAGTCGACCTCGGTTCTTGCGGCAGACATTCTCCGACAATCGGTGAAGTTGGCGGCCACCTTCCTGCAATCGCTCGATGGGCCCAAACTTGAGCTTGGCACCAGCATGGCCCTGGCTGGTGTGGCCGAAGTCGAGAAGGCCGCGGGGGCCCTGCAGCCGATACTTCCCGCTTTTGGTGGGATCCAAATCATGGCTGAGATGGTTCGAGACCGTCTGAAGCCGGTGGTGGTCGACAACGACAGTTCACGACGGCTGTGGCAACTGTTCGATCTCATCGTTGCCCAGGTCAAGGGGATGGTGAAGGATGACCTGCTGACCAAGGGTTTCCGGTCCATTGACCACATTGAGTACCGCGACTGGATCGCCTCACACGGAGCCTCGCGGGAGACCCTCGAAGGCGCCCTGGTTCGGGGGCTCTACGACCTTGCCTTCAGCCACCGGGGTGGCGATCCCGGTCGCACCGAGTTCCCGGCCGGTCTCGGGCTGTTCCTTGCAACCAAGACCTTTTTCGATTATCGGGGCGCATTGTTCTGGAAGATGCAGGCGGGGATGGGTGATGTCGTGGTTGCCCCGATCTACGAGGTACTGCGTAAGCGGGGCGTTCGATTCGAGTTCTTCCACCGGGTCGACGACCTGGTACCCGATGAGGCCGGTGAGCTGATCGACCGGGTTGAGCTTGGTCGCCAGGTCAAGCTTCGAGATGATCTCTCCGACTACGACCCCTTGATCCGCCACGACGAGCTTCCCTGTTTCCCGGCCGAACCCGATGAGGGGCAGCTCGACGCCGGGTCGGCGGTCGCCGGGGCCGAGCTTGAGTCGTTCTGGAGTACCTGGCCCGACGCCGACAAGGTTGAACTCGTGCGGGGTCGCGACTTCGACGATCTCGTGTTCGCCATACCGGTGGGGATGGCCAGGCACGTGACCGGCCAACTGGCACAAGGATCCCCGCCATGGCAGCGGATGCTCGAGTCGGTGGAAACGGTTGGCACCCAGGCGTTCCAACTGTGGCTCAAACCGTCGGAAGAGGAACTTGGCTGGTCGGCGGAAGGCTCGACGGTGACCAGCTATGTCGACACCTATGACACCTGGTCGTCGATGAGTCACCTGATCGAGGCCGAGGGATGGCCCGCCGAGCAGCGACCGGGTTCGGTGGCCTACTTCTGTTCGTCGATGCGTCAGGAGGATGTCGACGATCCCACTGATCTCGGGCAACCGGGGCGGGCCAGCAACGAGGCCCGCCAGGCGGCGGTGCAGTATCTGGAGAACAGTGTTGGTCACTATTGGCCAAACGCGATTGATGAGGACGGCCGGTTCCGTTGGGATCTGCTGGTCGGGGCCGCTCCCGACGCCGGGCCCGAAGCCATCGACACTCAGTACGTCACCGCAAACGTTGACCCTTCCGACCGCTATGTTCAGGCTCTGCCCGGCACGGATCAGGCCAGGCTGCGGGCCGACGAATCCGGTTTCGCCAACATGCGCCTGGCCGGGGACTGGACCGATTGCGGCCTCAATGCCGGTTGTATCGAAGCAGCCGTGATTTCGGGGTTGGCCGCGGCCAACTCGATTCTCGGTCTCCCGCTCGACGCTGGCGTCAGCGGCGGCTATCGGACCTAGCCCTGACCTGGCCCATGGCCCTCCGGGACTTGAGCCTCCTGGCAAGCCAACGTACGCTTGCCGTTCATGAAACTCGGTATGAGCATCAACTATGTCGGCGACTTTGCCAAGTCGGTCGACCAGGTCGTCGAGCTGGAAAAGGCTGGGCTCGACGTGGTCTGGGTGGCGGAGGCCTACAGCGTTGATGCCGTCAGCCAGATGGGCTACCTGGCGGCCAGGACCGAGCGGGTGGAGATCGGCTCCGGGATTCTCAACGTCTACTCGCGCACGGCATCGGCCATGGGTCAGACGGCGGCCGGGCTCGACATGGTGTCGGACGGGCGCTTCATTTTGGGTCTGGGGGCGAGCGGTCCCCAGGTGATTGAGGGCTTCCATGGTGTGCCCTACGACAAGCCCAAGGCCCGCATCGAGGAGTACATCGACATCGTTCGCATGACCTTGCGGCGCGAGCGTGTTGTCTACGACGGTAAGACCGTCACCGTGCCCCTACCCGAAGGCCAGGGCACCGGCCTGGGCAAGCCGCTCAAGCTCATCAACCACCCCGTTCGCAGCGAGATCCCCATCTGGTGGGCCTCACTCATGCCGCTGTCGGTCAAGGCCACCGCCCGTTCGGCTGACGGCTGGTTGCCGGTGTTCTTTGTTCCCGATGAGTTCCAGCGGGTCTGGGGTGACGATTTGAAAGCCGGCACCGCCGATCGCGATCCCTCGCTTGGTCGCCTCGAGATCGGCGCTGGGGCCATGGTTGCCATCGGCGAGGATCTGGTGGGTGAAGGGGCCGATCCCGTGCTCGATCTCGGTCGCCCCAACACCGCCCTCTACTGGGGTGGCATGGGGGCCAGGGACAAGAACTTCTACAACACCATCGCCCGGAAGTACGGCTACGAGAAGGAAGCGGGCGAGATTCAGGACCTCTACCTCGACGGTCACAAGGCCGAGGCGGCGGCTGCGGTGCCCCGTGACTTCCTGGAGCGGGCGAGCCTGGTTGGTCCGCCGTCGATGGTCAAAGAACGCCTCGGGGTGTGGAAGGAGGCCGGGGTGACGGTACTCAACGTCAACATCGCCCCTGGTCACGACAAGGCGACGACGCTCGGTCAATTGCGCGAATTGATGGAAGGCTGACGGGAGTGGCTCCGGCCCACCGGGCTGGAGCCACTCCTCACCAATACTCCTGGTTTGGAGCCCCTGATCAGGGTCCCTGACGAGGGCCCCCGATCAGGAAAATCCGATGGACAGCAGGTTCTCGACCGGCTGGTACAACTCTTCGAGGTAGCTCACGTCGTCGGCGTCGAGCGTGATCTCGCTGGCCTCGACCAGTTGGTCGAGCTGGCTGATCTTGGATACCCCGACGATGGGGGCGGTGACGTTCGGCTTGTTCAACAGCCACGCCAGGGAGACCTGGGCCGGGGTGTGACCAAGCCGGGCGGCCACCTCGACCACCCGGTCGGCAATTTTGAAGTCCATCGCCCCCCGGTACAGGCCCTCGGTCCGGGCCCGGTCCTGACCGGAGGAGCGGTTGGTGGTTCCCTCCTCGAAGCTGCCCCGGTACGAGCCGGCCAGGATGCCCCGGGCCAACGGTGACCACGGGGTAAGGGCGACCCCGCTGGCGGCGCAGTAGGGATTCATCTCCCGTTCCTCTTCGCGGTAGATCAGGTTGTAGTGATTCTGCATGGAGACGAACGTTGTCCAGCCGTGGCGCTCGGCGGTGAGTTGCAGCTCCACGAACTGCCAGGCGAACATCGACGAGCCGCCAAGGTAGAGCACCTTGCCCGCCTTGACCAGGTCGTGCAGAGCCTCCATGGTCTCGGTGATTGGGGCCTTGACCTGACCGGGAATACTGTGGGGATGACGGTGGATCACCAACTGATCGATGTAGTCGACCCCGAGGCGCCGCAGCGAGGCGTCAACGCCCTCCATGATGTGTTTGCGCGACAGGCCACCGTGGTTGGCTCCCCGGCCCATGGGCATCGAGATCTTGGTGGCCAGCACATACTCCTCGCGGGGCAACAGCTCCCGGAGCAGGGCCCCGACCACCTCCTCCGAGGCGCCACGACCGTAGGTGTCTGCGGTGTCGAAGTAGAACAGGCCCCGTTCGATGGCTGCTTCGAAGATGGGGCGGGCGTCGTCGAGACCGATGGTCCAGTCCCCCTGGTGCCCTCGGCCGGGTACTCCGAAGTTCATCGTGCCCAAGCCAAGCTGTGACACTCGCAACCCACTGTTCTGGCCGAGTGGTACTGGTTTCAACATAGTTTTTGCCTCCGCCGCCGACCCTATTACGGTGACCCCAACGCCACCACCTGGTGTCGCTGTTGGCCGACAGCGGCCCCGTTACCAGGTAAGGGGGATGGTGCGAGGGCCGCGGATCTGGCCCAGTGACCACTCGACGGCGCCCGGATCGCTGAGAGTGAACTCGGGAACACGGCCCAGCCATTCCTGGAGGGCGACCTTGATCTCCATTCGGGCCAGATTGGAGCCGAGACAGCGGTGGATTCCGAGACCGAACGCCGAGTGCCGGTTGACCTTGCGGTCGAGCTTGAATTCGTTGCCGTCGGCCAGGAACTCCGGGTCGCGGTTGGCGGCCGGGAACGGCAACAACACCCGCTCACCGGGACACAGCGAGGTACCGGAGATCTCGATCTCCTCGGTGACGACCCGGGCCATGGTGACCGGGGAGTAGAAGCGGAGGAGCTCCTCGACCGCGGTATCGATCAGCTCCGGCTCGTCGAGCAGTCGCTGGGTATCGTCGGGATTTTGGGCCAGGTGGAGCAGGGCCGAACCGATCGTCGACCAGGTGGTGTCGATCCCGGCCAGCAGTAGCAGGAACAGGCCCCCGCTGACCTGGTGATCCTCCAGCGGTTTGCCGTCCATCTCCGCCTCGAGCAGGAAGGTGATCAGGTCTTGGCGGGGATCGTGGCGGCGGGCCTCGGTGAATTCGCCGAAGAACTCGAAGATCTCCTGAGTGGCCTTGCGGGCCACCGTCATGTCGAACGGGCCGACCTCGAGCAGTTCGTGGATCCAGCGACGGAAGCGGTCGCCCTCGTGCTCGGGAATACCGATCATGCGGGCGATGACGAGCACTGGGATGTGTTTTGCGTAGTCGTCACTGCCGTCGCATGAACGGCGATCACCGAGGTCGTCGAGCAGGCCCCGACAGATATCGCGGGTGATGGGGATCCACTTGTCGATGGCTTTGGGCGCAAAGGCGGGCAGCAACGCCTTGCGGTGGGCCTGGTGTTCGGGCGGGTCGGAGGTGATGGGGGGTGAGCGGAAGCTGCCCAACTCGTCGACGGGTAGCTCGGTGACCAGCACCGAACGAGAGGAGAAGTGCTCGGTGTCGTGGGCGATGGCCGAGATGTCCTCGTGCCTGGTTGGCAGGTACACGCCGTTGAAACGCTCGGTGTGGGC
>Ga0316190_10001494_pt1 | contig 16915 bp, 15 predicted proteins | sample Eddworburrow2_MG_FD_204929 | JGI IMG/M metagenome (GOLD analysis project Ga0316190, IMG submission 204929) | Coastal sediment microbial communities from Maine, United States - Eddy worm burrow 2 | ecosystem: Environmental > Aquatic > Marine > Coastal > Sediment | place: USA: Maine | collected... | reverse complement strand
TGATTGGCCTTGCTCAGGGCATTGGTATCATTTTCGGTGCGAATCTCGGCACCACAACCGGTGCATGGCTGATTGCGGGTTTTGGCCTGAAGGTGAAGATATCGGCTTATGCCATGCCGATGCTGGTATTTGGCGTGATTCTTGTTTTTCAGCAGTCCCGTCATCTTAAAGGTATCGGTTATATTCTGACGGGTCTGGGCTTCCTTTTCCTTGGTATCCACCATATGAAGGTGGGCTTTGAAACCTTCAAGTCTGCGATTGATCTGGCCGAATATGCGGTGGCGGGTTATCCGGGGCTCTTCCTGTTTACCCTGATTGGTGTTTTTGCCACCGTGGTGATGCAGTCCAGCCATGCCACGCTGGTGCTGATTATCACGGCCCTGGCAGCACAACAGATATCATATGAAAACGCGTTGGCGCTGGCCATCGGTGCCAACATCGGCACGACGATTACAGCTATTCTTGGTGCGCTCAGCTCCAACGAACTGGGTAAGCGGCTGGCCGGTGCGCACCTGATATTCAATGTAACAACCGGCCTGATTGCGATTGCCTTTATCTACCAGATTATGGCGGCTGTGGAAGTGATCAGTGCGTTTGTGGGCATTGCCGAGACCGATTACACGCTGAAACTGGCCGTATTCCATACCCTGTTCAATCTGATCGGCATTGCTGCGATGATGCCGTTTACCAATCATCTGGTGCGTTTCCTGGAGCGGGTGATCAAATCCGAACCGGATCGTTATGCGCAGCCGAAATACCTTAACGAATCAGCACTTGAGTTTAGCGATACCGCGCTTGAGGCGCTGCGCAAGGAGACTGCCCGCGTCTATGAGAAAGCGATTGGCATCATTGCCAAAGGCCTGTCTCTTGATAAGGCGGACATCCTTTCAGATACCAAGCTTAAGCAGGTCATCGAGGCTAATGACAAAGCCATTGCGTATGATATCGATGACGTTTACGAGCGTGAGATCAAGCGCCTGTGTAGTGCCATTCTTGATTTCACCAACAAACTTTCAGCCCAACCTGCTACAACAAGGCAGGTCAGTCGAATCCGCCTGGCCAATCAATCGATATTGATTGCCATGAAGGATGTAAAGCATCTGCAGAAGAATATGCTGCAGTATATCAATTCGGACAATCCACATATCAGCAATGAATACAATCGCCTGCGCCAGCGCATCGCCAAGGCCATGCGCAGGCTGGAGAAAATTCGCGGCGCGGAAGAAGATAGTACGACATCGATTCTTTCTCTTGATGCCTTAAAGCTGACGCTGCAGGAAAATATGGACTTGTTGCATGAACGTCTGGATGAGATGATTCGTGATGGTCACGTCTCGGCTGAGATGGCGATTTCGTTGATGAATGACAGTAACTACACCTATAGCATCATCCACAATCTGATTCAGGTGAATCATAACTATCTGAAATCGGAGGAAGGCATCGAAACTGAAGCTGAGCATATGATTGCCCTGAATAAGGAAGAGCTCGACACCGTTCTGGCTGATAGTCATGAAAATAGACGATAAGCGGAGATAAAGATGAATTTTAATAAATTGAAGAAATTATCGAAGAAGCTCAAATCGTATCTGGATGCGGATGCCGAAAAAATGAGGAAGGAAACTGACGGCCTCTCCAAGGTGCTCAAGAAGCTGAAAAAGAAGGAGCACCACCTCAAGGCATGTGCTGCAGCCGAGAAAGACAAGGACGAACGTGAGATGCTGGAGCAGGAGTTGAAGGTGATTCATTCACAGCGCAAGAAGGGTATTGAGCTTCTCTCCGATTTGCGCAAAAAAGGAAAAGGGAAATAGGATTATTCATTTTGAGTTAATCAACAGGCAGTAGCTTCTCAACGTCGAATTTGTCGACTGCGTCTAAGCTCTGATGTACCTATAGAGTCCGTTTCCCGGACTCTATTTTGTTGTCGTAATTGTAAAATCAATATTCGAAGGTGATGATAATGAGGAACAACTTACGGAAGGTGATCCTTCCTTCAATCATGCTGATTCTGGCGTACGGCTTCTGGATCAGCCCTGACTTCAAGGAAATATCTGCGGGCGTAGCACTCTTTCTGTTTGGCATGCTGGCGCTTGAGGAGGGATTCAGGGCCTTTACCGGCGGTGTGCTTGAGAAGGTACTCAAGAAAAGCACGAATAAGATGTGGAAAAGCCTGACCTTCGGCTTTACTGCTGCGACTGTGATGCAGTCGAGTTCTCTGGTTTCTGTTATTACCATCTCATTCTTAAGTGTCGGACTGATTGGTCTGGTTCAAGGTCTGGGTATTGTGTTTGGCGCCAATGTCGGCACCACGACCGGTGCATGGCTGATTGCAGGCTTTGGTCTGAAGGTGAAGATATCAGCCTATGCCATGCCGATGCTGGTGTTCGGTGTGATGCTTATTTTTCAGAAATCGAAGTCTATGAAGGGTGTGGGTTATATTCTTGCCGGGCTGGGCTTTCTCTTTCTGGGCATTCATCACATGAAAGAGGGCTTTGAGGCATTCCAGCACACCCTTGACCTGACATCTTATGCGATGGAGGGGATGGCAGGGATTCTGGTCTTCACCCTGATCGGCATCATTGCCACCATCATTATGCAATCGAGTCATGCCACACTGGTGCTCATTATTACCGCGCTTTCGGTGAATCAGATAACCTATGACAATGCACTGGCTCTGGCGATCGGTGCGAATGTCGGCACGACGATCTCAGCCGTACTCGGCGCACTCTCATCGAATGTTGTAGGTAAGCGACTGGCGCTGGCCGATGTGCTGTTTAAGGTGTGTGCGGGTATCGTATTTATTATTCTTATGCAGCCGATTATGGGACTGGTGGATGGTATCTCCTCTGTCATCGGCTTGGCAGATGACGATTACACGATGAAACTTGCTGTGTTCCATACCATCTTCAATGTAGCCGGTGTCATCATCATGATCCCACTGCTTAATCCATTGATAGGGCTGGTTACGCGCGTGTTCAAAGATGGGCCGGATCTGCATGCGCAGCCGAAATACCTCAACGACGCATCACTTGAGTTCGGCGATACAGCACTTGAAGCGCTGCGTAAGGAGACTGGCCGTATTTATGACAAGTCAATCAGCATCATCGCCAAGGGCCTGTCTCTTGATAAGGCGGACATCCTCTCCGATACCAAGCTCAAGCAGGTGATCCGGGAGCATGACAAAGCGATTGAATATGATATCGATGAGGTTTACGAGCATGAGATCAAGAGTCTGTGCAGTGCGGTTCTGGACTATACCAACAAGCTCAATACCGACCCATCCATGTCCAGGCAGGTCAGCCGCATACGCATGGCCAATCAGTCGATTCTGATCACGCTGAAGGACGTCAAACATCTGCAAAAGAATATGCTGCAGTATATTGCTTCGGATAATCCGCATATCAGTGCTGAATATAACCGTCTGCGCCAGCGTATCGCCAAGGTGGTGCGCAGATTGGAAAGTATCCGCAGCGAAGAGGTTTCGGGCACTTCTATTCTTTCCCTTGATGCCCTGAAGGTGACTTTGGAGAAGAATATGAGTCTGTTGCATGAGCGTATGGATGTGCTGATTCGGGACGGCAACATCTCTGCGGATATGGCGATTTCTTTGATGAACGACAGTAATTACACCTATAGTATCATCAACAGCCTGATTCAGATTAACCACAACTATCTGAAATCCGAAGAGGGATCAGAGACAGAGGCTGAGCACTTGATTGCCCTGAACAGAGAAGAGATTAATTCGGTGCTAGAGGGCAGCAAATAGCGGTCCGGGACAAGAATGAGCAGGGGTTAATAATTCTGGGCATATATCCAGCGGCCTGCGGTTTTTAGTTGGTCATGTGCGGTAAAATGGAAGCAAATATAGCAGGGGCAATGCCCCTGCTTTTTTCTTTCCTTGCACCTCTTCCTGGCCGAATGCGCCCTTAAAGAAGAAGAACAGGATCGACAAGGTTGCACCTGCCGGCAGCGCTACAATCCATGAGACACGAAGATAGTCTGGATCACAGCAAGGTTCAGTGCGCCTATACCACGGGCCAGACCGACACCGAGCACTGCACCCACCAGCGTATGTGTGGTGGAGATCGGCAGGCCTGTATCGGATGTAAGCACAACCATCGTGGCGGCGAAGCCGCGACTTGGGGGCTATCTCTGATGAAGGACAGCAATTACACCTATAGCATCATCAACAATCTGATTCAGATGAATCATCGTTACCTGAAGTCTGAAGAATGGGATAAGACTGAGGCCGAGCATATGATTGCCCTGAACCGGAAAGAGATTAAGCCGGTGATGGATGGCAGTGAGAATAATCCGCGACAGGGTTGAGCAGGGCTTAATAACACCTAGGGTTATATCCTTCCGTTTGCAGTTCTCAATTGGTGTTGAGTGGTAAAACGAAAGCAAAAAAAAAGCAGGGGCATAGCCCCTGCTTTTTTTCCATCCACTATTCTTCTTAGCCAAAGAAGCCTTTGAAGAAGAAGAAGAACAGAATCGACAGGATTGCACCTGCCGGAAGTGTCACGACCCATGACAGGAAGATTTTCCCGATCACACCAGTATTCAATGCGCCAATACCACGAGCAAGCCCTACACCAATCACTGCACCCACCAGTGTATGCGTGGTTGAGATCGGAAGCCCTGTACCGGAAGCCACAACAACCGTAGTGGCAGCAGCAAGTGTAGCGGCGAAACCACGGCTTGGAGTCAGTTCACTAATACCAGAACCAACTGTTGCGATCACCTTATGACCGTAAGTCGCCAGACCTAAGACGATACCACCACCACCAAGCACCAGAATCCAGACCGGAGTCGCCGACTTGGATGCAATCTCACCTGCACTACTGACAATGCCGTACACTGCAGCAACAGGACCAATTGCATTGGCCACATCGTTGGAGCCATGTGCAAAGGCCATCGCAATGGCAGTGAAGATCATCAATACACCGAAGATCTTCTCCATATTGGCGTAGTGAAACTTCTTATCCGCCTTGGCAGTGAACTTGAGACGTTTGATCATCACTGTGCCGATCAGCGCCACAATAACGCCGATAATTGTTGCATATATGAGATTCTCATCAAACGGCAGCTTCACACCGACATGTTTCAAACCCTTGAGCAGAGTCACCATAGCCATGATGAAACCAACCATGAAGATGTAATAAGGTACATACTTCTTGGCTTTCTCAAGTGGGTCTTCAGTATCAATAATCAACTTCTGAATACTTCTGAACAACGCAAAACCGATTGCACCGGCCATCAATGGCGAAGTCACCCAGCTCATTGCGATGGTACCAACCTTGACCCACTGAACCGCTTCCATGCCAATACCAACAGCACCGAAACCGACGATTGCGCCGACAATGGAGTGAGTAGTAGACACAGGCCAGCCCATACGGGTAGCGAGCAGCAGCCAGATACCTGCAGCAAGCAGGGATGCCAGCATTCCGTAAACAAGAAGCTCAGGCGTAGTGCCTAACGATGAAACATCGATAATGCCCTTACGGATAGTTGCGGTTACTTCACCACCGGCAAGAACCGCACCGGCACACTCGAATATTGCGGCAATAATAACCGCCTGCTTAAAGGTCAGCGCACCTGAGCCGACCGACGTACCCATGGCGTTGGCAACGTCGTTCGCACCAATACCCCAGGCCATGAACAGGCCGAATACAACGGCCATGCCAATTAATATAGTTGAATTTGCGACAAGAATTTCCACTTATTATCTCCTATTTCCTTATCGTGCCAGTAACAGTTCGAGCCGAGAGCCCACACGTTGGGCGATATCAGCCACTTCGCCGACTTCATGGATCACGCGATATATAAAGATCACGTCAACCGGATTCATGCCACTTTCAATTGCAAACATGGCATTGTTGATCTGGCTCTCCAATTTGTCTGCTTCAACCTCGATTTTATCCAGTTCGTTAATCATCTCTTCGACACTGCTGACTTCGCGCCCGCGGAACCCAACCTCGACGAGTTCATCGAGTTCATTGATGATCTTTTTGGCCTGATGGGAAGCTGCAATAGTGTGCTCAACAAGAGCTGTCAGGAGCTCAGCAACTTCATCCGGAATTTCCATCTTGCGGCAATGGGCTACTCCGGCCAGATGCTTGACCTTGTTGGCGAGCTGATCCTGAACGGTCACGATATCAAGAATGCGTTCACGCGGCATTGGCATGAACAGAGAATTAGGCAGGTGAATGCGCAGCTCATGCTTCAAATTATCGGCTTCAACTTCCAGGTTATAAATTTCCTGGTATACATCAGCCACCTTGTCGTGATCCTTGGCGATCACAGCCTTGAAGAACGGATTGAGCAGTTTTACGCAGTCATGGATTTTTCCCATGTGCTTTTGCAGCGGTTTAACCGGCGAGCCGGCAAATAAATTTGAAATAGGACTACTTCTTACCATATTTTCTCCTAATGAATCATTTTTTCTTTCTTGCATCAAACGCAACAAGGCTGGGGGGAACCCCCCAGCCTTGTTTTATTTGATATGCTCTTGTAGTGGCTTGACCGGCGAACCGGCAAGCATGTTTGTAACAGTGTTAATAATTTTCAATTTGTTTTTGTACACCTTCCTATGTTATTAAACGAAATAAGGCCGGAGCGTCATGCTCCAGCCTTATTATTTTACTTAGAACTTCACCCGTGAGTACAGGCCGAAGCGATCATCCGTGCGCTTGTTGGTAGCGACATTACCCTGGTTCTTCAACTCAGTGCGGTCATAGGCCAGAGAGAAGTCGATACCCTTGATAACGGTGTATTCAACACCACCGACAAAGCGGGTGACCTTTTCCTTGAGTGTGTTGGCTACGCCAGCAGCGTTGGTGAACTTGTTGTCCAATTTCTCGTAACGACCGAAGGCGCCGAAGCCACCGCCGAGCTTGCCGGTTGTCCAAAGAGAGTAGCCGGTCGAATCAGACTTATCGCCGACGGCTGCTGTTCTGTAGGTGCCGGTGACATTGCCGTCATGGATCGTGGAGTTGTTTGCACCTTTGGCTGTGTCCTTGTTGTTCAGGTAGTTGGCACCAATGCGGAAGTCACCGACCTTGTAGGAGACCATGGCTTGGTAGAACTTGGATTGCACGCCTTTGGTAAGTGATGTCTTGGTACCTTTGTAGCCGTTATAGTACTGGACGTCGAGAGTCAGACCATTGATCGGGTAGAAGCCGATACGTGCGCTTAAATCCCTTCCCGTGGTGGATCTGCTTCCGCTGCCATAACCGGTACCGTTCGTCACGGTGGCAAAATAACCAAGCTTGCCATCCATCAGCTTGCCTTTCAGGCCCATGCCCAAATCGGCAGAAGTGTCGAAACCGTATTGGTCAGACGTGACCTTGGCGACATAACGATGTTTCCATAGGCCCTGCTCATAGTCGATCCAAGGGGTGTGTGACTGACCGACGCGAAGCACAGCGGCCTTGCCGGCCAGCTTGCCTTCAACGTAGGCATACTTCAGGTAAAAGTTTTGCGACTTGCCGAGGGTGGCTTCACGACCTACGTCGCCGGTGAAACGCATCATCCAGTCATCATTGAAACTGTACTTGGCGGTGAAGTAAGCACGATCTACGGCCAGACCTGTCGTCTTGGTCGAGGTCGCAGTGGTTGCGGTTGTGGTTTTAGCATTTTGATAGTAATTGTTCAGATAGAACATTGCTTCAAACTTCAGCTTGCCATCATTGTCCTTGCTGATTGCTTTGACATCAGCCTGAGTTAGCACACCTTTCTCGACCAGAATATCGGTCAGGCTGCTGTTATTGGTTAATACGCCGCCAGCGAATGCAGGGGCTGCGAAGGCGAACATTGCAACTGCGGCGCAGAATTTTACGGTTGATTTCATTCAGTGTTCCTCTCTAGTTAGTTATAATAATAAATAAACGTGTGCATATTAATCGGTAATTGTGACAAGCGTGTGACATAGGCCGAATTTTTTTGGGGAAATATGATGCTTGTGGTGATGGGGTGTAGCTTTCAGTATAAAGACCTATGGTTAACAAGAGAAATATCTCTGATGCGGATATTCTGATCGTCGAAGATGATGCATCGATTGCGCGATTAATGTCGCTGCATCTGCATTCAGCCGGGTTCTCCACCCATTGCTGTGCGGACGGCAATAGCGCGATGGTCTGCCTGCGTGACGGGCTATGGCGGCTGATTATTCTGGACCGTATGATTCCTGGCCCCAGTGGCATGAAGATATTGCGCTGGCTGAAAAAATCGGAAGAACATAAGCATATTCCGGTGATGATGGTGACGGCTCGCAGCATGACTGCGGAGCGGGTACAGGGCCTGAATGAAGGGGCGGATGATTACCTTACCAAGCCTTTTGAGCCAGACGAACTGGTAGCCCGGGTTCGCTCATTGTTGCGCCGCAGTGTGGAGATAAATAAGAAAAAAGCGCAGGGCATACAACTCGATCCGGATGCATTGTTTGTCTTTGAAGGCGATCAGCGGGTTGAGTTGCGGCCAATGGAATACAATCTATTGAAGATACTGATGGACAAGCCGGGTAAAACACGTTCGCGCGACTACCTGCTTGACCATGTATGGGGCCGTGATGCTGAGGTGGAAGATCGAACGGTGGATGTGACTGTTAAACGTCTGCGCAGGGCATTAAAACAAATAGGTCGGAAAAAGTGTGTCGAAACCGTGCGCAGCATGGGCTACCGATACCTGCCTCCGATTTAATAGCATTTCCATGTACGCGGAACTTGAAATGACATCGGGTTGGTTGTTGCTGATTATCGGTATCCTGGTGACTTGGCTGTACTCCGCGCGGAGTATGCGACAGGAGCTTCGACGCCAGCAGGCGGAGGTCGATCGACTGCGCAAGGCTTCGGGCAGTCTGGAAGACTTGCTTGCGGTACACGGTCGCCGTCTGGATGCATTAATGTCGGCCATGCATGACGCTGTGATGCGGGTTGATCGAATGGGTCGGGTGTTGGCAGCGAATCCGCGGGCACGGGAGTTGTTCGGCATGGAGCGTGGCACAGAGCTTCCACAGTCCATGCTGGTGTTCTATCGCGATACCGATTGGAACCGGGCCTTTTCCAAAGCCCTGAAGGCCTTGCCCGAGGCATCATCCATGCCCGATATTCCGTTGTCCGGCCGTATATTGGCTCCCCAATTAACCCCTCTGGGTCAGGAGCAGGCCCTGCTGCTATGTGTTGATATGACCGAGCTTTATAAGCTGGAGGAACAACGGCGCACCTTTCTTTCTAATCTGATGCATGACTTGAAAACACCACTTACCTCCTTGCTGGGCTATGCACGCAGTCTTGATAAGTTTGGTGACGATCCCGATTTCAGGAAAGAAGCGGCACAGGTGATTGGCGATGAGGCCAAGCGTGTAAACTATCTGTTGGAGGCCCTCTTAACGCTGGATCAGATTGAATTTTCAGTCAGGGATCCGGATGCGGCCTGTGATGCTGCTGTAGTGTTGCAGAAGGTTTGCGATCTTCTCAGACCAGAGGCTGAGAAGAAATTCATCGAGCTGAATTGTGACATCCCCAATGACTTTCCTGCATTGGCCATAGCAGATTCAGATATGGAGCGCTTGCTGGTAAATGTTCTGGAGAATGCAGTGCGCCATTCACCGGAGCATGACCGTGTGGATGTTTACTTCACACAACAGGATGATGGAGCGTTAATAACGGTTAGCGATCAGGGCCTGGGTGTGCCGCCAAAGAAGTTGCCGCGATTGACCGAGCGATTTTATAGGGTGGACAGATCGCGCAAGCGCGGGAAAGGAGGGCACGGCTTGGGGCTGTCCATTGTTAAGGAATTGGCCGAATGGCATGGAGGGAAGCTTGAACTGGCCAACCGGGTAGAGGGAGGGCTTGAAGTGCGAGTAGAACTGCCTTTTCATGTTGAAGAAGAGGGTGATAAGCTTTCTTGAGCTTGCCTTTCCGGTTTTCGTGGAACATATTTCGTCGGCATCTGAGGGGTGCAAAAATCACATATAGGGGAATCAATATGAATCGCATTGCAATCGCAATGGCAGTCAGTGCTATGTTTGTAGCACCGGCATTTGCCAGTGATCACGGTGGTGGTCACGGCCACGCTAAAGCAACAGCAGCACACAGCGACCACGAAGCAGTAAGCGACAAAGTTATTGCCGGTCAGCGCAAGGAACTTGCGAAAAACACCAAGGGAAAAGGTTTCGGCCCACAGTCACCACGTGATATCGATGCCAAGGCTGGGGGCAACGAGCGTTCTTTTAGTACCGCACCGGCTTACACGGCTATGAATCTGTGCAACATCCATTTCCACAAGAATGCCGAGCACAAGGGTGGCGAGTTCACGACGTATGCCGGTAATGGTGATGGCCACGGCTATCTGAGTGGCTATAAGTACAACGGCCAGCTCAGCGAAGCCGAAAAGGCACCGGCCAAGCACGAGATTTGCCCGAGCCAGCACGGTGCTCTTTCATCAGGTGATACCATCGAGGTTCATTATGTTCACTCGACCGCCGACATTACCCCGGGCCCGACGCTCGGTTCCTGCTTGGCTGCGAATGTCATCAACAATCCGCAGCTGCGTGTGGAAACTCAGGTGTATGTGCTGGTCAACGACAAGCATGCACTGGATTTCGGCAAGCTGACCGCCATTTCCACCAAGGGAAAAGGCGCTCAAGCAACCGGCCTGCCAAACAATACCGGCACAGCTATTCAGTATGAAGGCTCTACAACAGGTCCTGGTTATAATGAAAAGGGTTCTCCTTTCCAGGTTTCCTGGAGTGTTCGCCCACAGGTCGCCAAGGTGAGTATCGATTCCGTTGGCAAGTGGTGCAAAGGCAATACATTCGATGAAGATCATGCACATGGTGTTCGTAACCTTGTGATGAACAAGGATCTGCTGTCCGAGATTAAATAAGGGCTGTCAGGCCTTTCGCAGTAAGGAAAGCCCGTCTCGTTTGAGGCGGGCTTTTTGTTTTAAGGATTAAGGAAGGTGCGTCTGGAAATATCCAAGCTTCCTTACCTCAACAAAACCATGCTGCTAAACGGAAGGAAATCCCCTAGGATTCGTTTTACCGTTTGCTGCGTTCGTTGCTTCATGGGGTGCATCAATGGTGGATGGTATGAAAATTTGCATCGGGGAGCTTATCCCTTGAGCAGGAGTAGAGCATTGCAACAGTTCAACAACTGGAATTACCCAGTGCAAGGGCAGGTTTGGCTTCGGTCTGCTGTTCTTGTTTTTGTTGTTCTCATGCTCGGTGCATGTGCCACGGCACCCAAGGGGCAGGCCTACGATCCGATTGAGAAGGTCAATCGCGCCACCTTCACCTTTAATGATTATTTCGACCGCGCCATTCTCAGCCCGTTATCCGAGGGCTATGTTGCGCTTGTCTCCGAGAATGGCCGTACGATGGTGTCCAATTTTTTCGACAACGCCACCTATCTCGATACGATTCTCAACGATTTCCTGCAGGGTAAGGGGCAGCAGGGTGTTTCCGATATTGGCCGCTTTGCAGTGAATAGCACCATCGGCGTTTTTGGCTTGGCCGATCCGGCAACCAATTTCGGTCTGGTTCAGCATGATGAGGATTTCGGTCAGACGCTTGGTGTATGGGGATTCGGGCCGGGCGCATATGTGGTGGTACCGGTGTATGGCCCGAATACGGTGCGTGATTTGCCTGATCTGGCAACCAGCGCATTAACCAGCGCAGTTTTCTGGTCGGGTTTCTTTCTTGCCCCGGAGGTTACCATTCCACTGGCTGTTCTCAGCGCTGCCGACCTGCGCAGTCGCGCCTCCAATTCCATACGCTTTGTCAACGAATCAGCGATCGATCCTTATGTGTTCACACGTGAGGCATGGGTGCAGCATCGCAGTTATCTGATCTTCGATGGAAACCTCCCTCTGACTGATGCCGATTTCTCCGACGAGGGTTTTGACGACTAAGTAGCGTCTGTTACTGCCTATTCAGCGCTTACGGTTTCCACTTCAAAAAGGCTTCGAGCAAGTCGTGCCCGGCCTTCTGGGACTTTTCAGGGTGGAACTGTACGCCAATGAAATTGTCGCGTCCGACGGCTGCAGCAAACGGGTATTCCCCGTAGGAGCAGGCAGCGAGAATATGTTCCGGGTTTTCCGGGGCACAGTAGTAGGAATGCACGTAATACACCTGCTTGCCTGCCAGTGGCGTAAGCACTGGATGCGGCTTACTTTCACCCGAAAGGACAACATCATTCCAGCCCATGTGTGGAATCTTAAAACCGTGTTCGGGATGTGTGTCGGGAAACTTTTTTACTGCTCCGGGGATAAGTCCGAGGCCTGTGTGTTGCCCGAACTCGTAAGAGACATCCATCAGTACCTGCATGCCGAGACAGATGCCGAGAAAGGGTTTACCCGAGCTTAAAAACTCAAGAATGGCTGCATCCATGCCGGTTTCACGCAAGGCGCCGATACAATCGCGGAATGCGCCGACGCCGGGCAGCACGATAGACGAGGCTTGAGCCAGATCTTCCGGTTTTTTGACAAGCACAACCTTGCCTCCGGCTTTTTCCAATGCCTTGGATACCGAATGCAGGTTACCCATACCGTAATCAATCAATGCAATCATTCTTGTCAGATTCCTGTATCCCTTACGATTATTTCATTTCTTCTTTCTTGATCGGCCAAGAAAGAAGCAAAGAAGGCCGCCCACGGGTAGCTGTGAATTCCCGTTTCGGACACTTTCTCAACGGGCGCAAACCGGGAATGAATCCCCCTTTATTTGTGCAAAACCCCGTCGGTCAAGTATCCGATCCGGCACAGCTACAAGTGGGACCCGAATTCAAAGTCAAAATAATAAAGCCTTTTCTCTGTGTCCTCTGTGGTGAAAAAGTTTTAAAGCGCGCCTTTGGTGGAAGGGATGCCGCTTTGCCGGGCATCAGCCTCGACAGCCATGCGCAAGGCGCGACCGAAGGCCTTGAATACCGTCTCGATGATATGGTGATTGTTGGCGCCACGAATGGCGTCCACATGCAGAGTAATCTTGCCGTGATTGGTGACAGCCTGGAAAAACTCCTTGAACAGGTCCACATCAAAATCACCGACGCGCTCTTTGGGGAAATCGATGTGATATTCCAATCCGGGTCGGCCCGACAGATCAAGCACGACTCTCGATAGGGCCTCATCCAATGGTACATAGGCATGGCCGTAGCGCCGAATGCCGGCCTTGTCGCCAAGCGCATCACGCAGAGCTTCGCCTAGGCAGATGCCGATATCTTCGACTGTGTGGTGATCGTCAATCTCGCGGTCGCCTTTGGCTTCAACGGTAAGATCAATCAGGCCATGGCGGGAAATTTGTTCGAGCATATGATCAAGGAAGGGTATGGAGCTGTTCAGGTCGGCTTTGCCCGTGCCATCCAGATTGAGGCTTAAACGGATATCCGTTTCCTTGGTGGTGCGTGTGATTGAGGCTTGGCGGCTCATATCAGCTCCTTCAGTGCATTGATAAAGCGATCATTTTCTTCAGGCAGGCCGATGGTGACGCGCAGGCAGTTCTCCAGCAAGCTCCCCTTGGCATGCAGATTCTTGATGAGGATACCAGCATCCTTGAGACCGGCAAATACGGCATCGGCTTTGGCGACACGCAGCAGCAGGAAATTAGCCTGTGAGGGGAACACCTCTACCTTTGTCAGTCCTGTCAGGGCAGCACGCATGCGCTCGCGTTCTCCGCATATCTTCTTCGCTTGCTCCTCGAACACCTCATAATGATCGAGGAAGAAGCAGACGGAAATCTGGGTCAGACTGTTGATATTGTATGGCAGACGGACCTTGTTGAGATCGGCAATAATCTCGGCATCGCCCAGCGCATAGCCGAGCCTCAAGCCGGCCATACCCAGCTTGGAAAAGGTGCGCAGCAACATCACATTGCGACCAATCATGTCGCTATAGGTCTGTTCGGCGAAAGGCCCATAGGCTTCATCGATGACCAGCAGGCCGCGGAAATTTTCAGTAATCTTCTGTATATCCTCACGCGGCCACATATTACCGGTTGGATTGTTCGGGCAGGCAAGAAAGGCAAGGCTGGCCTTCTCTCTGGCGCACATATTGAGAAATGCCATGGCATCAAGTGAAAAATCCGGTTTCAGAGGAAGCGATGCGACAGGTCGTTTCAGCCAGCGAGCGATGTTTTCATACATCACAAAGGTCGGTTTGGGGACGGCGCAGGCACCCTGATCGGCAGCCATGATCAGCATCTGGATGATTTCATCCGAGCCGTTACCGATAAGCACCTGATCGGCATTGACCCCTTCGCGCTCGGCAATGCGCTGGCGTAAATCCAGCATATCTGCATCGGGATAACGGTTGATGTCGCTGGCGCCAAGCAATCGGGCCCATTCGCTACGCAGATTCTCTGGCAGGGGATACGGGTTTTCCATCGCGTCCAGCTTAATCAGGCCGTCGGAGTCCGGCACATGATAGGCGCTTATGGCGCGGATATCGTTGCGTATCATATTAAGGACCTAATCCCGTTCCGCTTCTTTCAATCGGAGTTCGACGCTCAGTGCATGCGCCTGCAAGCCTTCGCGATGCGCCAGATGAGCGGCTGCCGGACCGACGGTCTCGACGGCCTTGTGCGTCGCACGAATCAGGCTGCTGCGTTTGGTGAAATCATATACCCCGAGGGCTGAAGAGAAGCGGGCCGTACGGTTGGTCGGCAGCACGTGATTGGGGCCTGCGACATAATCGCCCAGCGCTTCCGGTACAAAATGTCCGGCAAAAATAGCACCTGCATGGCGGATATGAGGTAGCAACACATCCGGGTCTTCAAGGGCCAGTTCGAGATGCTCGGGAGCGATGTGATTGACAACATTGGCAGCCGTAGCCAGATCCGGAACCAGAATCAGCGCGCCGTGGTTTTCCACGGAGCTGCGCGCAATTGCGGCACGCGGTAAGACTTCAAGGTGTTTTTCCACGGCAGCGGCAACCGCATCGATTAATGCAGCATCGGTGGAAATAAAGATGCTTTGCGCTGCCTCATCATGTTCGGCCTGAGACAGAAAATCAGCGGCCAGCCATTCAGGATGGCCACCATCGGCCACAACGACGATTTCGGAAGGGCCGGCTATCATATCGATACCGCAAGTGCCGAACACCTGACGTTTTGCCGCGGCGACAAATTTATTGCCCGGCCCGACGATTTTATCCACGGCAGGGATGCTTTGCGTACCATAGGCGAGAGCAGCAACAGCCTGAGCGCCACCAACGGCGAAGGCACGTTGCACGCCACACAGGAAGGCTGCTGCCAGTACCAGTTCATTAAGCTCACCCTCGGGTGTCGGCACGACCATGATGATTTCCGAAACACCGGCAACATGAGCTGGAATGGCATTCATCAGAACCGAGGAGGGGTAAGCCGCCTTGCCACCTGGTACATACAGACCGACGCTATCCAGGGGGGTGATGCGCTGGCCGAGAGTCAGGCCGGCATCGTCAGTGTATTCCCAATTTTCTTGTCGCTGATGTTCGTGATAGGCACGGATACGTGCACTGGCCAGCTCCAGAGCGTCGCGGTCTTCAGGTGAAACCGCTTCCCAGGCCGCGGCCATGCGGGCGTGTGAAATTTCAATATTCTCGGGGTTGCATTCCCAGCCGTCAAAACGTGCTGTGTATTCACAAAGTGCGGCATCACCGCGTTTTTTAACGTCTTCCAGAATATCCGCCACGATGTGCTGCACATCGGCACCTGTATCGGTTTCGCGCGACAGCAATGCATCCAGGCGCGCATCGAAATCCTTCTGTGTGGCGTCCAGCCTTTGGATCTTACTTATGCTTGTGCTCATGCCTTGCTCGCACCTTTATTCACAGCTTCCGAAAGCGCATCGATAACCGGCTGGATCAACGTTTTACGGGTTGCCATGCTGGCTGGATTGACGGCCAAGCGGCTGGAAATCTCAAACAGGGTTGTTTCTTCAATCAGGTTATTGGCCTTCAAGGTGCTGCCGGTTTCCACCAGATCAACAATGCGGTCAGCCATACCCACCAGAGGGGCCAGTTCCATCGAGCCATAGAGGTGGATGATATCGGCATGTACGCCACGCGACAGATAATAACGCTCCGTCAGGTAATCGTATTTGGTGGCGACCCGGATACGGCTTCCCGCTTTGGGTTCGCCTTGGGCGACCAGTTCACTTGGGCCGGCAACGCATAGACGGCAGCAGCCGATGCCGAGATCGAGCGGCTGCATGACATGCGGCCGGTGCTCCAGCAGCAGGTCGCGGCCGACAATCCCCATATCGGCGGCACCATGTTCGACATAGGTGGCAACATCGGCGGCGCGGATGAGCAGGAAACGGACGCCACCGGCGCCATCCACCATCAGCTTGCGTGTCTTGTTCAGATCCTCATTCGGCATCAGGCCGGCGCTTTCCAGCAGTGGCAGGGTATCGTCGAGGATACGGCCCTTGGACAGGGCGATGGTCAGTGGTCGATTGGTTTGCAAATCAGGACGTGGCAATTTCTGGTCTCCGGAACATATCGGTATGGGGTGTGCTGCGCTGAATGATAGCGCCAAGCTGGCCGAGCTTCTCTTCGATGCGCTCATAGCCGCGGTCGATGTGATAAACACGGGAAATGACCGTTTCTCCATGCGCAGCCAGGCCTGCCAGCACCAGGCTAGCCGAGGCGCGCAAGTCGGTAGCCATGACCGGTGCGCCGGATAGGGCCTCGATACCCTCCACCACAGCGGTATTGCCGTTGAGAACGATACGTGCACCCATGCGGCGCAATTCCTGCACATGCATGAAGCGGTTTTCGAAAATCGTTTCGCGGATTACGCTACTACCCGAAGAAACACACATCAGGGCCATGAACTGGGCCTGCAAATCGGTTGGGAAGCCGGGGTGCGGGCTGGTTTCGATGTTGACACTGTTCAGACGTCCATTGGACTTGCAGCGGATCCAGCAGTCGTTTTCTGCGT
>Ga0316190_10001493_pt1 | contig 16915 bp, 15 predicted proteins | sample Eddworburrow2_MG_FD_204929 | JGI IMG/M metagenome (GOLD analysis project Ga0316190, IMG submission 204929) | Coastal sediment microbial communities from Maine, United States - Eddy worm burrow 2 | ecosystem: Environmental > Aquatic > Marine > Coastal > Sediment | place: USA: Maine | collected... | reverse complement strand
TCAATCCTGTCAATGATCGTTATCTGGGTGTCACCCTGCAGACAGGATGGCTGCAATTCAGGCACAAAGAACGACTCTTGAAGCATGATGTGTCGATCAGTCTGGGTCAGTATACGCAGCAGAACTTTGTCTCCGGTCGAGTGATGAGTCTGCTGTATGAGATCACCTATCAATTGAATGAACGGCTGGAATTTCGAGCCGGTATAGGCAGAACCCTGCATCCATACGACGGTGTGGTGGATGCCTCAAACTTCGTTGCCGGGGGTGTCAATTGGAAGTTTTAAGAAACCTGGTTGCCTGTCTGTTGGGGTTGTTGTTGGTGACATTTCCGGTTCTAGTACAGGCTGAACCGGAGCCCTTGAACACATTCAATGTGCTGTGTTATCACGACGTTCAGTACGATCCTGATAAAGATCCTGAACCTTATTCGGTCAGCACTACAGAATTAGTACAGCAGTTTGCCTGGCTGAAGCAGCATGGTTATCACGTCATCAGTATTGATGATTTGCTGGCGGCACAATCGGGCAAACGGAACCTGCCGAACAAGGCGGTTATATTGACGTTCGATGACGGCTACCGTGGTTTTTACTCACATGTGTATCCTTTACTGAAGGCCTTCAATTATCCTGCCGTGCTGGCATTGGTGGGTTCGTGGTTGCAATTGCAACCAGGCGAGAAAGTACCATACGATGTGCATGATTATGATCGGTCGAGTTTTCTTGGTGAAGATGAAATACGCGAGATGTCTTCTTCCGGGCTGGTCGAAATTGCCTCGCATAGTTACGGACTGCATAAAGGTATCGTGGCCAATCCGCAGGGGAATCTACTTCCGGCTGCGGTTGCGCGGCGCTATGACCCGCAAAATCATTCTTATGAAAATGATGCGGCATATCGGAGTCGTATCAAGTCCGACCTGAAAAGGAATAGCGCATACATAAGGATGATAACCGGAAAACATCCGCGTGTCATGGTGTGGCCCTATGGTCAATACAATGAGTCTGCCATTGAAATTGCCAGAAATCTTGGTATGCCGATTACGTTCAATCTGAAAGATGGGGTGAATGCAATACAGCCATCGCTGAGTAAGGTCAATCGATGGTTGGTCGATAGGAATACTTCAGTCTCGGGGTTGGCTGAAAAACTGTTAGTCAGTCCGAAAAGCACGCCGCAAAGAGTGATGCATGTCGACTTGGATTATGTTTACGATCCTGACCCAAAGCTTCAGGAAGAGTACCTTGGTATGCTGCTGGACAGGGTCAAGGCAATGAATATAACCACTGTATACCTTCAAGCATTTGCTGACCCTGATGGAAATGGTGCTGCAGACAGTATGTATTTTCCTAACCGTCATTTGCCGTTAAGAGCTGATTTGTTTAGTCGAGTGAGCTGGCAATTAAGTACCAGAGCAGGGGTCAAGGTATTTGCATGGATGCCTTTGTTGGCTTTTGATTTGCCGGTTGGCAACGAGTTGGCAAACCATCGTGTAGAGTCGGATGAAGATGATATATCCGGAGAAAGTTACTCAAGACTTACACCATTCGATCCAAAAGTTCGCCAATTAATTACTGAGATATATGTGGATTTGGCAAAGAGTGCATTATTTGACGGAATACTTTTTCACGATGATGCGACGTTTGGCGAATTTGAAGATGTGAGTCCATGGGCTTTGGAGCATTACAGTCGAAAGTGGGGATTCCCAAAATCGATTTCTGAGATCAGACGCAATCCAGATGTTCTAAAAAACTGGACACGTCACAAAACCCGCTATTTAACCGAATTCTCACTTGAACTTTCAGAAACTGTTCGAAAGTTTCAGCCGGAACTGAAGACAGCCAGAAATATTTATGCCGAAGTTGTCTTGAACCCGGATTCAGAAATGTGGTTCGCCCAGTCATTACCGGATTTTATTGGAAATTACGACTATACGGCGATAATGGCCATGCCCTACATGGAAAATGTTGAGGAGCCTATGCCATGGTTAAAAAAGCTGGTTTATGAAGTTGCTAAACGCCCCGATTCATTAAACAGAAGCGTATTTGAACTGCAATCTGTAGATTGGCGCACTACAAAAAAAGTAGACAATCATGAGTTGGCCAAACAAATGAAATTGCTACAACATGAGCGTGCACTCAATTTCGGATATTACCCGGATGACTTTTTGAACAATTCGCCGTCATTTGATGTGATCAGGCCATTCTTTTCGCTGCAAACATTTCCATACAGTAAAAACTAGATATGGATTTTTCAGCAGCCTTCTTTATCAATTCCATTTTGATCCCCGTTGAGGGATTCATCCTCGGCTTTTTATTTTATTACCCGTTATTCATGGCTTATCTGTGGATGACAGGAGCAATATTTTACTATTTCCGGTTTGAGAGAAAATTCATCAATCTGAAGATGCCACCAGTACTGAAGGAGTATCCCGGTGTGGCTATGGTAGTGCCTTGCCGTAATGAGGAGGACAACGTTCGCGCAACCGTTACACAATTGCTTAAGCAAAAGTATCCAGACTTCGAAGTGATTGCGATCAATGATGGCAGTAGTGACCAAACGCAGCAGATATTGGAGGATATGGCCAAAGATGAAAAACGCCTGAGAGTAATCCGGTTGGATAAAAATCAAGGTAAAGCCGTCGCATTAAATACAGCTGCCTTGCTCACTAACAAGGATTTTTTGGTCTGCATTGATGGAGACACTTTACTTGATGAGTATGCGGTTGCATGGTTCATGCAACATTTTGTTAATGGCTCAAGGGTTGGCGCAGTAACTGGAAATCCCAGGATTAGAAATCGCTCCAGCTTGTTAGGTAAAGTCCAGGTAGGCGAATTTTCTTCCATTCTTGGTTTGATCAAGCGTGCTCAAAGAGTCTATGGTCGTCTCTTTACTGTTTCTGGTGTCATTTCAGCTTTTCGAAAAACTGCTTTGCATGAAGTGGAATATTGGAGCCCTGAAATACTAACGGAAGATATTGATGTGAGTTGGAAGCTACAGTTTGCACATTGGGATATTCGTTACGAGCCTAAGGCATTGTGCTGGATATTAATGCCGGAGACTATTTCAGGATTGTGGCGCCAAAGATTGCGCTGGGCTATGGGTGGCGTGCAAGCATTGTTTAAATATTTCCCCCAATTGTTTTCATGGCATACCAGACGCATGTGGATAATTTATTTTGAATTTGTAGCTAGCTTGATGTGGGCGTATTCCATGTTGATTGCAATTCTTATATCTGTACTTAGCCTGATTGTATCTATGCCAGATTATCTTCACATCCTACCAATTTTGCCGGGATGGACTGGTGTCGTGATAGGTACGACATGCATGCTGCAAATAACGGTAAGTATGTTTCTGGATCATAAATATGATGTGGGATTATGGAGAATATATTTCTGGATGATATGGTACCCATTGATTTACTGGACGATTAACATGTTTACAATAGTCATTGCACTACCAAAAGTTCTGTATCGAGACAAAAAGAAAAGCGCCGTTTGGGTTAGCCCGGATCGAGGGATTAAAGAAAAATGAAGTTGATAATAGATCATCCGGAATGGCAGACACCCAAGCAACGCATATTGCTAGGGTCGATTACGCTGATATTTTGGATGGTATGGTTCTATCTTTGGATACCGCTTATAAGTATATTGGCCTGGATCTTTGGTATCAAAGTGTTTGAATACCACATGATTGAACTTGAAGGTTATAAAGACCTTATTGCATTGCTTGGTTGGTATGCGACAGGGGTTATCCTGCTTGGCGGGAGTCTGATAGCATGGGCAACTTATAATATTCAACGATTCAAGCAATCTACAAGGAGAAATTCAAGATTGGGAGTCTCGGTTGAAAATCAAGCAAGGCATTTTCAGGTAGATGTCAAAGATCTTCGAGTGTGGAGAGAGTCTCAGTTGGTCGTTGTTAGTCATGACGAAAATTTACAGATCTCAGAAGTTAACTTACATTCAGATTCGAATCCGGAATGTTCTAATATCCTGAGCGGCAAGAAAAATTAATACGAAGCTGTTCGTTTATGCAAAAAATTGCCACTGGAGAAAGCGAATAACTAGCCAATATATTGGCTAGGTTCTTTTACTTCACAATAACCTGGTGTCCTCGACAGGAATCGAACCTGTAATTGGCCCTTAGGAGGGGTCGGTTATATCCGTTTAACTACGAGGACAACGTAAGACAAATCACGTGCGGCGGCTATTTTAGCTTAAACGTCATATAATCAAAACGCCCCGAGGAAAAATACACGCAACTTTATGGATGGTCTGTCATCGGAAACGACGGATGCCATTCATTTCTATTCTTATAGCCGAAAGTTGAATGTCTTGCAGGTATGCTGCTGAGGGAATGTCGGGTGCGTATCTGAAAATATTTAAGGAGAATGACATGAAGTGGTTGGCGATCGTAGTCACTTTATTGGTATTTACTTCATTACTGGTGGCGCGTGCCGCACGTGCAGGAGAGTTACCTGAAGTGGGGAAGCCCGCACCAGATTTTAACTTAACAGACCAAAATGGCAAACGGCATACCCTGAAAGATTATCGTGGCAAATGGCTGGTACTGTATTTCTATCCTAAAGACGATACACCAGGCTGCACGGAGGAGGCGTGTGCGTTTAGGGATGACTTGGAGCAAATCACGTCACTTGGTGCTGAAGTGGTGGGCGTAAGTGTGGACGACAGCAGCAGTCATGCCGAATTTGCCAAGAAATATCATCTTCCGTTCCCACTGTTGTCGGATCCGACTACTGAGACGACGGAACGGTATGGTGCGCTTATGAACTTGATGGTAATAAAAGTTGCACGTCGCTATACTTTTTTAATTACACCTCAAGGTGATATTGGAAAAGTGTATTTGAGCGTGGAAACTTCGCGTCATTCTCAGCAAATTATTGATGATCTGAAAAAACTGGTTGCCGGGAAAGAGTTGTAATGTGGGGTAAGGTTAATTTGTTTGTTGCATGGTTCTTCATCCCACAGACTTTGGTGATGGGGTGGGTTGCCTGGTTTGGCCGGATGACGCTGGAGTTGCTCGGGGTCGATACATTTGAGGGCGATATCCCGGGCCGTATTGTTGGAGCATTACTGCTTTTTGGTGTTGTATACATGGTGCTGCATCTTCGTGGTTCGTTGCCACCGGAAGGAAAGCGGGAAGGGAATGGTTTTCGTTTTGGCCATGGTATGGTAATGGCGGGAAATTCGCTATCTGGCGCATTCATCATTTTTCAATTGACTTATCCACTGATCGATAACAAGGATGTAGATCTACTATTGGATGGTTTTACTGATGCATTTGGCTACTGGGCTATGGCCTTCTGGATGGTAGGCTTTTCATTTCTTTATCAATCAGCACTTCCTAGAAAGTAACTTCCAAACATGCCATTTATTACTTTAGATAAGGCTTGCCTTGCGTTCGGCCATGTGGCCTTGTTGGACCATACAGATTTCCAACTTGATGAAGGTGAGCGCGTTGGTCTGATCGGACGCAACGGTGGCGGGAAATCAAGCATGATGCGGGTGCTTGCAGGACAGGGTAATCTCGATGATGGCATGGTCTGGCGTCAACCTTCGGCACGTATTTGTTATGTCAGCCAAGAGCCGGTGCTGGATGCAGATGATTCTGTTTTCGATGCTGTGGCAAAAGGCGTAGGTGCCATGCAAAAATTGCTGCACGATTACCATCACGTTTCACACGCAATGTCAGAACCAGATGCTGATGTGGACAAGTTGTTGAATGAGATGCAGCACTTGCAGACCAAGCTTGAAGCTCAGGATGGATGGTCAGTACAAGCACGCATTGAGACTGCAATCACCAAATTGGAACTGGAACCGGATAAGCGTATTGGCGATATGTCTGGTGGGCAGCGCAAGCGTGTAGCGTTAGCACAGGCGCTGGTTGCTGCGCCGGATGTGCTGATTCTGGATGAGCCAACCAATCATCTGGATTTTGACTCCATAGAATGGCTGGAAGGACTGCTGAATGAATTCAAAGGGTCGGTATTGTTTGTTACGCATGACAGGCGATTTCTGGATAATGTCGCGACGCGTATTGTAGAGCTGGATCGCGGTAAGCTGGTGAGCTTCCCTGGAAAATTTTCCGCCTATCAGACTGTGAAGGAACGCATGTTGAGCGATGAGGCGGTAGTGAATGCCAAGTTCGATAAAGTGTTGGCTCAGGAGGAAGTGTGGATACGTCAGGGAATCAAAGCACGCCGGACACGTAACGAGGGCAGAGTGCTACGCTTGGAGCAATTACGCCGTGATCGTGCTGCGCGACGAAATAAAGTTGGTAAAGTTGAGATGGCTGTGGATGCTGGAGAGCGCTCTGGCAAGCTGGTCGCAGAGCTGAGTAACGTTAGCAAATCCTATGGCGAACGCAAAATAATTGAGGATTTTTCCTGTCGTATTCAACGTGGAGACAAGATTGGTTTGTTGGGGCCAAACGGAGCAGGCAAGAGCACGTTGCTCAAGATTATTCTTGGTAATTTGCCTCCGGATTCGGGACAGGTAAAGCTTGGCACCAAGATATCGGTCGCATATTTTGACCAGTTGCGCGAACAACTTGATGATGAGGCCACGCTGGCAGATACCATTAGTCAAGGTTCGGAATTTGTCGAGATAGGTGGTCAGAGAAAACACGTTATCAGTTATCTTGGTGATTTTCTATTTGCTCCAGAGCGCGCCCGTTCGCTAGTCAAGAGCTGCTCTGGTGGAGAGCGCAACCGATTGTTGTTGGCACGCTTGTTCACCCAACCTGCAAATGTACTGATACTTGATGAGCCAACCAATGACCTGGATATTGAAACACTGGAGCTGCTTGAGGAGTTGCTTGCACAGTATGATGGTACGTTGTTTCTGGTCAGTCATGATCGTGCTTTTCTCGATAACGTAGTGACACAAGTGATTGCGTTCGAAGGTGATGGCAAGTTGATTGAATATGTCGGTGGTTATGAGGATTGGGTGCGAGTAAAGAAATTTCAGGCGGCAAATTTATCCACCTTCCCCGATGTATCTACCAAGCAGATTGTTGTAACGCCCCCTCGTGCGGTGGCAGCAACAATTGTAAAATCCAGATCAGGCAACAAGCTCAGTTATAAGGAAGGGAAAGAGCTTGAGGAACTGCCCAGGCGCATCGAAAAACTGGAGAGTGAGCAAAGTCAAATTACTATGCAACTTGCAGATGGTGGGATCTATCGGGACGATGCCAAGCAAGCAAAAAAATTGCAAATTAGAAATGAAAAAATTGAAACAGAAATATTAGCTGCAATGACACGCTGGGAAGAGCTGGAAAAAAGAAAGGGTTAGTCTGACATGCGCATTCTTCATACTATGCTTAGAGTAGGAAATCTGGATCGTTCGATAGATTTTTACACAAAAGTGTTAGGGATGAAATTATTGCGTCAAAACGACTATCCTAGTGGGAAGTTCACGCTTGCATTTGTTGGTTATCAGGATGAGAGCGAGGGTGCTGTCATAGAGCTAACTTATAACTGGGGTATCGAGAATTATGATCTGGGTTCAGCTTACGGCCATGTGGCGATTGAAGTAGATAATGCATTTGAGGCATGTGAGCTGGTTAAGCAAAAAGGTGGAAAAGTAGTAAGAGAGGCAGGACCGATGAAACATGGTACAACTGTCATAGCTTTCGTTTCTGACCCAGATGGATACAAAATCGAATTGATTCAAAAAAAGTAATAGTTTCCAGCGGTTTTTTTGCAACATAAATAAAAAAGGCCCGACACTTGCGTGCCGGGCCTTTTTCCAAATCAAGTGCTGGTTAGCCAGCCTGGATATTGGAGGCTTGCTTACCTTTTGGACCTTGAGTCACTTCAAAGCTGACTTTCTGACCTTCTTGAAGGGATTTGAATCCGTCCATGTTAATTGCGGAAAAGTGTGCAAATAAATCTTCGCTGCCGTCATCGGGTGTGACAAAACCAAAACCTTTTGCATCGTTGAACCACTTTACTGTACCTGTTGCCATGTAAAAACTTCCTTTTTTATAAAACGGGGAAAAACCCGCGAAACTATTTGAATCGAAGAATGCACATGGTCAAACCAGTACTGCAAAGACTCTGAATCAAATACCTGTGAGCGTTGTACGCCTATTTGGCGCGCGCGTCAATTAATAATGAGAAATTGTGGATGGCTTTTTGTGCAATTTCGCCATTGGTCGGGGGATTATTTCAGGCATGATCTTTAAAGTGGTTTGACGAGACGACTAAAGCGGTTACTTTTTGTATGTTTTTTTATTTGTTATAACGCTATAAGTGTTCAGTAAGAAAATGGTGCAAGCCTTGCTGGTTTCGGGTAAATTGCGAGCTTATTTCAAACCAAATGGAACTTTGCTGGGAAAGATTTATCCCACAAGCCCAATAAATTTCAGGAGTAGCATTATGACGCAATACAGCAAGCGCATGGTAATTGTCCATTGGCTTACCTTGGTGCTACTTGTAACCGCCTGGTTCTTAGGAGAATCTGCGCATGATGCTCGTCATGATGATGCAGCCACAATCGCGGACTATATATTGCATGCTTCTGTGGGTATTACTGTATTTATATTACTGTTGTCGCGTTTGTACTTCCGCAGTAAGGATGGAGTGCCCCCTGCGATGGGTGATACCCCGCTGGATAAAATGGCCAAGGGTATTCATCACTTGCTTTACACTCTCTTGGTATTGTTGCCGCTAAGCGGATTTATGCAAATCGTTACCAGTGATGTGGGCAAAGCATTGCTTGCAGGTGATGCGACCATGCTCCCCAAAAAATTCGATGGTGTGCTTGCCCATGAGGTACATGAGACATTGGTTACGGTACTGATAGTGATTGTAGTTATACATATATTGGGAGCTATCAAGCATCAGTTCATCACTAAGGATGGCTTGATGGATCGTATGTCATTACGCAGAAAAGACTGATAGCTTACTGACCAGAATGCAGGGCGGGTTTCTTGCCCGCCCTTATTTTTTGTCCTAGAAGGTATTATTTTGTTGTAGCCAGCCAATACTACCCACTGCGGCAGAAAAGCTTAGTAAATGTGCCCATGACCAAAGCAGATAGCGGCTCGATAATTTCTTTGGCATAAGATTGCTGATCAAAAACAACTTTCCGTCATGCGGTTGGCCGATGATGTGGGTGTCTGGTTGTGCTTGAGCATTACGTATCATTTTTGCCACTTCGCGTTTAGCGGCGGATCTCGCCAACATCCATTCCCGCATATCCAGTTCACCATCATTATTCAAATCAAAACGTGTATGCAATTTCGGCATATTCTTTTTCCAGTCGGCAAGTAAAGCGTTGAGATCTGCGCGTGAGTCGAACTCCAGATTGACTCCCCCTTGGGTGCGAAATTGTCCGATCACATAAAGGTGATCCTGGTCGATTAGTTTCCATTCAGTATATTGATAACCTTCTTTTTCCCACTGATCCCGGTGTTTGGTGATGATCTCTGCCTGTTCCGGGTCTACAAGGCATAAGCCGGTATCGTCACTCAATAAAAAGCAATCATGACTTTCACCATGGTCAACAGTTTTCCACTGATCGTTATAATCTCGTTTCTTTACTGTATAGCGATACCATAAACAAGGTAGTGAGGTGAACTTGCTGAGTAACGGTGCTTCCTTGATTATCTTTCCTCTTCCGATAAGTTCTACATACCCTTGTGCCGCCGAGGAAATCTTTGAAGTGGGTGTGTCACGGATAGCACGTAAATTTCTCAATGCCGATAGCCAGGCCAATACGCTTACGAATGATATGGATGACAGACAGGTCAACCAGCCGATATGTGAGTTCAACCTAAAGCCGATTATCAGAAATATGAATTGAGCGCCCGACGTGACTATATGCGCGTATTCACGACGAAGTTTAACCAACATGATCGTTAGTTGAAGAGTTGTTTCATATCTACATCAGAAGTCTCCGCTGAAGAAAATTCAAGTAGCGGTTTTTCTCCGAATCTAAATATGTTTGCAATGATACTGGTTGGAAATACTTCGATCTGAACATTGTTGATATTCACTGATTCGTTATACAGCTCACGGCGGTCAGCAATAGCATTTTCAAGAGAAGTAATGCGGTTCTGCAACTGCATATAATTTTTGTTGGCTTTCAGTTCAGGATATGCCTCTGCAACTACAAATATATTTCCCAGACCCATGCGCAACATCCCTTCGGCCTTACCCAGTGTGGGGATATCCTGATTTTTGCGTGCTTCCTGAACTTGTGACCGCGCCTCTATCACTCTTTGCAAGGTGGTTTGTTCAAACTGCTTATATTGTTTGCATACCTCAACCAGCTTAGGCAGCTCGTCATGGCGTTGTTTGAGAAGTACATCAATGTTCGCCCATGCTTTAGAAGCGGCATGTTTGATGTTCACAAGATGGTTGTAAAGGCTGATGCCGTAAATCAAAAGGATGATGGCGAAACCGAGGAAAATCATAGAGTACATATTCTCTCCTTAATTTGAGGCTAAATATTTCTGTTGAGTTATGATGTTACTGGAGTTCAATTGCTCCGTTGATTTGCACTGCCATGCGACTATCGCCCGATGCGAACTCCGGGGCTGGAATACTTGCCTCAAGTGCCATCACGTTACGCATCATTGCTCTTGGATGGGGAGTCGGTTTTCCGCCGCTGTTGCTGATGGAAAGATTGACGTTCTTGTAGGTGTTTGTTCCCATTGCGCTGCTGATTGCGCTGGCACGTGTTCGAAATGCTTTGATCGCTTCAGTGATCAATTCGTTTTCCACTTGCGCGCGAGTGTCAGGAGAGATATTGAATTGGATGTTGGCTAACTGCATTCTTTGTTGCAACTGCATGATGAGTTCTCCTGTTGCCTTGAAATCAAGACTTTCCAGATGAATTTCCGCGTAACCGTGCCAAGTGTCAACCTTGTTGTTTTTGTTGTATACCGGGCGAGTGTTCTGGTTGCCGCTGCTGGCTTTAACAGTGCTGAATGCGGAGGCTTTTTCCAATGCATCATTCAGCACATTGTTAAGCCTCTGTGTGACCAGAGCAGGTTCTTTATCCTGGATCTCCACGATTAAGTTGGCTACAAGGAGATCATTGGCAACCTCGCGACTAACTTCAACCTGGAAATTTACACGGTTATATGATTCGACTTCTGCATAGGCAGAGAAGCCGATGAATAACAGGCCGCAAAGCACCGTAATACGCAACATGATGTTCTCCCTGATTGGATATGAATGCCTATGCTAAAACAAAACCAGAGTTTGCGGTGCTTCGCGGATTATAAAGCCAGCAGATTATTCAAACAGGTCTTCGCTTGAGCAAGGCGTGTTAATGTGGGCAGAAGGTTCAAGCCGGATTTTTCTTTCAGGGATAACGCATTTTCTTTCAGGTCATCAAAGGTTATTTCGATGGATTCACCTTCGGCTGCAAATGCAATGGTGTTACCACTTTCGCATGAAGGAAACATCAGAGCGCGATCTTCAAAAGCGGTGCAAATATGTGTGAAGCCGCCCATTACACCACGGCTGAGTCCGAGCAGATTGACTGCCAGCACACCGTGATTGCTTAGCCGGGTACGGCAAGCCTGATAGAACGGCAGAGTATTCAAGGCACCCGGATGCGCATGTTCGTTGAAACCGTCTACCAGAATCAGATCGAACTTTTTATCTGTGCTGAGCACATATTCTGTGCCATCGCCGATTACCATATGGATACGTTTATCATCTGCAGGTAACTTGAAAAATTGTCTGGCAGCGGCAACCACACCGGGTTCGATCTCCACGATGGTGAGATGCGCCAGAGGAAGATTGCGATACAAAAATTTAGTCAGCGATGCAGCGCCCAATCCGATAAGCAATACCTTGCGAGGCCAGAGGGCATCGTCTCGCAGCAACAAGCCGGCCATCATTTCTCGGGTGTACTCCAGTTCCAGATTCCAGGGGCGAGCGATGCGCATAGCGCCTTGCACCCACGATGAACCGAAGTGCAGGAAACGCACGCCCCCTTCTTCACTGATGTCTATGGGATAACTCATATTCTCTGGAAAACTATACTAAAAAGGTAAGTGCATAACATGCCGCAATGATTGTATATGAGATTTTATAGCCATTTATTCAATAACCAACGCGCCCATTCAGTTACTTCAGTAGCGCTCATGCCGATAGTTGCTTGTTGCTGCGCCAAGGCATCGGCAGCGGCACCATGTAAGTGTACCGCCAACAGCATTGCGTCTCTGGCACACATGCCTTGCGCGATAAATGCGGCAATAATGCCGGCCAATATATCGCCCATGCCCGCGCTGCTCATGCCTGGATTACCGGTTGTGTTGATAAAAAGTTGCCGGTCTGAGGTGATGCACAGACTGCCAGCACCTTTCAATACAATATTGCATGCAAACTTATTTGAAAGATTGTTCACAGCTGTGACACGGTCTGCCTGGATTTCGTCAATATTGCATTCCAGTAATCGTGCGGCCTCGCCGGGATGCGGGGTTAGTATCGTAGCGGCTTTTCTGTTGCGTAAATCCTCCTGCAGATCAGCGTGGCAGGAGAGCAGGTTGAGTGCATCAGCATCAAGAACCAGTGCGGTATTGCGTTTGAGTGATTCGAACAAAAGCTTCTGTGAGGCTATCGAAGTGCCCAAACCACAGCCAATCGCGTACACATCCATATTGGGCAGTCGCAGGGCAATTAATGCACTGTGCAGCATCAATTCTGGTTGCTGCAAATCCAGGGTAGGGGCATTTTCTGCCAACATGCCGACATGTACGCAGCCTGCGCCCAGTTTGAGGGCGGCACGTGCCGCAAGTAGCGGTGCGCCAATCATCCCACTTGCTCCACCAATCACCGCAACTGTCCCGAAGAGCCCCTTGTGGCTGTCGTTCGGGCGCTTGGGAAAGTTTCCTATGAGCCGACTTTTGCTAATGGGTACAGGGATAAGGTTGTGGATAGCTTTGCTCATTATTCACGAGTCATTCATGTATGTGTCGCATAGTATAATCCCGCTCTGAATTTTTAAATGACCTTTACTATGTTTCGAGTCTCTGTTGGTACTGTTGCTTTGTCAGCATTTCGTTTGAAAAAGCTACGGAAATCTCTGGGTGAAGTCGCGCCTGATGTTGAAATAATTGATACGCGTTATTGCTATTTTACTGCGCTGCGTGATGAAACCTTAAACAAAACACAAGCTAAATTGCTGGATAAGTTGCTGGGGCTGGATAAGGTAAATAGAAAACCTGACGACATAAATAAGTCTCAACGCGTGCTTGTAGTGCCGCGTCTCGGCACCATCTCACCTTGGTCGACCAAGGCTACGGATATTGCACAGCATTGTGGCTTGTCTGGTGTGATACGTATAGAGCGTGGCGTGGAGTATTGCCTGTTAGGCAGAAATGGCAAGGCTTTGAGCAAGGCTGACCTAACTGTAGTGTTGCCGTTGTTGCATGACCGTATGACCGAATCTGTCTTGAGTAAACTTGAAGGTGCAGCGAAAGCAATTTTTCAGTATGGTAAATCACAACCGCTAACCAAGGTTGATGTACTGAAGGGCGGTAACATTGCCTTGGAAAAAGCTAATCAGGAAATGGGTCTGGCACTTTCATCCGATGAAATCGAATACCTGGTTGAAAATTTTCTGCGGCTGAAACGTAATCCTACTGATGTTGAGCTGATGATGTTTGCACAAGCCAATTCAGAGCATTGCCGTCACAAGATATTTAATGCCGATTGGGTGATCGATGGTGAGGTACAGGACATGTCCTTATTCGACATGATTCGCAATACACACAAGGTTAGCCCGCAAGGTACGGTAGTAGCATATTCAGATAATTCTTCAGTGATAGAGGGTGCACGTGTCGAACGTTTTTACCCGCGTGCTGATGGTGATTACGCATTCAGTGATGAATTGACACATACCCTGATGAAAGTGGAAACGCACAATCATCCCACTGCTATTGCTCCATTTGCGGGTGCGGCGACAGGCTCCGGCGGTGAGATACGTGATGAAGGTGCGACTGGCAGTGGTTCAAAACCAAAAGCAGGATTGACAGGTTTTTCCGTGTCCAACTTGAATGTTCCGGGCTTCGAGCAACCTTGGGAAACACCATATGGTAAACCAGGCCGTATAGTTTCCGCCCTGAAAATCATGCTGGAAGGTCCAATTGGAGGTGCGGCGTTCAACAACGAATTCGGGCGCCCAAATCTGGCAGGTTATTTCCGTACTTTCGAAGAACTAGTGAGTGGAGAGATGCGCGGCTATCACAAGCCAATCATGCTGGCGGGTGGAGTGGGCAATATCTCGGCCATACATACCCACAAGCATGATCTGCCGGTTGGTGCTTTAGTTGTACATCTTGGGGGGCCCGGCATGCTGATAGGACTGGGTGGCGGAGCAGCTTCGAGCATGGATACAGGTAGAAATGCCGAAAATCTGGACTTTGATTCAGTACAACGCGGTAATCCCGAAATGCAGCGCCGCGCGCAAGAGGTCATAGACCGCTGCTGGCAGTTGGGTGAGGATAATCCTATTCTCTCCATTCACGATGTTGGGGCGGGCGGTATGTCGAATGCATTACCAGAGCTGGTGCATGGCGGAGGACGTGGAGCAGACTTCGAGTTGCGCAAGATTCCGCTGGATGAAACTGGAATGTCGCCCAAGCAGATCTGGTGTAACGAATCACAGGAGCGATATGTGCTCGCGATTGCACCTGAACATCTGAATCAGTTCCGCATTTTTTGTGAGCGTGAACGATGTCCGTTTGAGGTGGTGGGTGTCGCAACTGAAGACGATCAACTTACCGTGCATGATACCGAGTTCAACAATGACCCTGTGAATATGCCGCTGTCGGTGTTGCTTGGTAAACCCCCGAAAATGACGCGCTATGTGATGCGCGAAACACCTCGCTTGAGTGCTTGCGATATTAGCAAGATCGGGTTGCATGATGCAATAGAGCGAGTATTGCGTCTGCCGTCAGTAGCAAACAAGAATTTCCTTATCAGTATAGGCGACCGCACTGTGGGTGGTATGACTGCGCGTGATCAGATGGTCGGCCCCTGGCAGGTGCCTGTGGCAGATGTTGCCGTTACCTTGATGGGTTTTAATACTAATCGTGCCGAGGCCTTTGCCATTGGTGAGCGCACCCCGCTGGCACTGGTAAATGCGCCAGCTTCTGGTCGTATGGCAGTAGGCGAGGCGATCACCAACATCGCCGCCGCGCGCATCGACAAGATCAGTGACATCAAACTATCGGCAAACTGGATGGCTGCTGCGGGACATCATGGTGAGGACGCCGCGCTGTTTGATACGGTACGTGCGGTGGGCATGGAGCTATGTCCGCAGCTTGGCATCAGCATTCCTGTTGGCAAGGATTCGATGTCGATGAAGACAGCTTGGACTGAAACCTCTGCGTCCACTAAGGAAGCGGGAATCAAAAAAGAAGTCACTGCGCCACTATCGCTGATTGTTACCGCTTTTGCTCCTTGTATGGATGCACGCCACACACTCACTCCTCAATTGGTCGCCGACCCAGACACCACCTTGTTGTTGATCGATCTGGGGAAGGGCAAGGCGCGTATGGGCGGTTCCGCGCTGGCGCAAGTCTTCAAGCAGGTCGGTGATGTTTCTCCAGATATGATAGATGCGCAGTTGCTCAAGTCATATTTCGAGTTGATACAACAACTCAATATTGGCAGTAAGCTGCTTGGCTACCATGATCGTTCTGACGGTGGGGTATTTGCCACACTTTGTGAAATGTCATTCGCATCGCATATTGGTCTGACAATTAATCTGAGTGATTCGCAAAGTGACACGCTACGAGAACTATTCAATGAAGAGCTCGGTGCGGTGATTCAGGTGCGCAATCGGGATCTCCAGCACGTAATTGGCTTGGCACATGAAGCGGGATTAAAGCATGTGCAAAAAATCGCCACACTTAATTCAACCGGTATGATTGAAATTTACAAGCAGGGTGAAAAACTATTTGCGGAAACCGGCATAAAACTTCAGCGTATCTGGTCTGAGACCAGCTACCAAATGCAGAAGCTGCGAGACAATCCGGATTGTGCGCAGCAGGAATTCGATAGTCTGCTGGATGCGGCCAATCCGGGCTTGCATGTCAAACTCACCTACGACCCAAACAAGAATACCTCATCGAATTTGTTGCGAAACCGCCCCAAGATCGCTATCTTACGGGAGCAGGGCGTGAACGGTCAGGTGGAAATGGCCGCCGCATTCGACCGAGCCGGCTTTGCTGCCGTCGACGTACACATGAGCGATGTCATCAGTGGTCGCGTGAAATTGGCAGATTTCAAAGGTATGGCAGCGTGCGGTGGGTTCTCTTATGGAGACGTGCTTGGTGCAGGGGAGGGCTGGGCTAAATCCATCCTGTTCAATCTACGTGCGCGTGATGAGTTCGAAGCCTTCTTTCAACGTCAAGACACATTCGCACTTGGTGTGTGCAATGGCTGTCAGATGATGAGTAATCTACACGGAATCATTCCAGGAGCGGAAAACTGGGCGCATTTTGCTCGCAATCAGTCGGAGCAATTTGAAGCGCGTTTCGTTATGGTGGAAGTGCAGGAATCGCAATCCATACTATTCGATGGCATGGCAGGCAGTCGCATGCCGGTTGCCGTGTCACATGGTGAGGGTTATGCCGACTTTGGAGGCAGTAATCGCCTCAAGGCAGCACAAAAACTGGTTACGTTGCGTTATGTAGATAATCGCGGCAACACTACTGAAAGCTATCCGCACAACCCCAACGGCTCTCCACAGGGTATCACCGGCCTTACCACGCCGAATGGTCGCTTCACTATCATGATGCCGCACCCGGAACGGGTGTTCCGTGCGATACAAAACTCATGGTATCCACAAGAAGATCGGCAGGAGAATGGTGCCTGGCAGAGAATATTCCTGAATGCGCGGAAATGGGTTGGGTAATAATTCTAGCC
>Ga0316190_10001492_pt1 | contig 16917 bp, 13 predicted proteins | sample Eddworburrow2_MG_FD_204929 | JGI IMG/M metagenome (GOLD analysis project Ga0316190, IMG submission 204929) | Coastal sediment microbial communities from Maine, United States - Eddy worm burrow 2 | ecosystem: Environmental > Aquatic > Marine > Coastal > Sediment | place: USA: Maine | collected... | reverse complement strand
GAGCCGTTGCGTTTTGATTTCCAGCCAGTCGCCAAAGTGCCCCAGCGTTTCCAGGGGATGCACCTCGATACTACCGTCGGCAGCGACGCTGTAATCGCTGGGATCCGACAGCAGGTCGGTCTGAATTGCTTCCGGCAGCGTGGTGACGAGACCACCGGCCAGGGTCGGTGGTGTAATTTCCGCGACCTCTATCTCTTGCGCGGCACTCGCAGCGCTCGCAATGACAGTTGGTTCAACAACGACTTCCGGCTCAGCAACCGACGCCTGCACGGGCGGCTTGCTCGACGGTGCCGGACCGGCGGCTGGAAGCCGAATGTTTTGACCAATGCGAATTCGATGACTGCTATTCAGGCTATTCAGCGCAACCAGGGTCGATACACGCGTGTCGTAGCTTTCCGCAATTTGTGACAGCGTGTCTCCACGCGCCACCCTGTGAAACAGGTCCGGCAACTGCTTGTCATGCCTGCTGTCTGCCGGCAGCCCTGACAAAAGCGCGGCAAGCGGCTCGCGCAACGAGTCGGCGGGCAAACGCAACTCATAGCCCTTGGGCACATGCTTGCTGCCTTGCCAGACGGTCGCCTGCAGACTCGAGTTGTACTTCGCGAGTTCTCTCGGCGTTGTTCCCAGCGCCCGGGTCAGATCCGGCACCGCGACGAATGCCGGGAGATTGGCCGTCGAGTAGTTCGTCGGTTTTTCAAAGTCGAGGCCGGGGAAATAATTTTCGACGTTTTGATCGACTTCCTTGGCGGCCAGGAATGCGACGTAGAAGTTTCTTGAAGCAAAACCAAACGTTCGACCATTGTATTTTCGGAGTATGTCGACGTAGGCCGTGTCGCCATACTGATTCATTGCACGACGAACGCCGCCCAGACCGTGGTTGTAGGCCGTAATCGCCATCGGCCAGTTGCCGGTGATTGAGTAGTTGTAGGCCATCAACCGGCCGGCTGCGCGCGTGGCCGCGTACGGGTCATTGCGTTCATCGATGACGTGATCAACACGCATGAATCGCCGACCGGTACTGCGCGTGAATTGCCAGATTCCGGATGCGCCGACGTGCGATCGGGCGTCCGGATCGTAAGACGACTCGACATGCGGCAGCGCTGCGATCTCGATCGGAATACCCAGCGCGGTGAATTCCTCGTTCACAAAATCGCGCCAGCGTCCGGAGCGCGCCAGGCCCTCACGAAAGCGGTCCCGGAGACCTTGCTGGAATCGAATGCGTTGTACCGCCGACTCAAGCGTGTCATTACTGACACCATCCGGCCAAACCGCAAGCACCCGCGCCTCAGCCTCACTCAGGTTTTCACGTTTTCCCGACGACAACGAGCGCAGCGCGGACTGGATCTTTTTGCGGCGTGCTTCGACGCGTCTCTGCCGCTCGCGGCGTGACAGCGTCGGTGGCATGTCGACGCGTTCGTACACGACGGCAAGGTTTCGATTGTCGTGCAGCACGCCTTCATCCGTCGAATAGCGAGTGAAGATCGAAATCCAGAAATCGACATCCGGCTTTAGCTCCGACGGCTGCGGAAACGTCTCATCGGCGCTCGCGAAGCCTGTCGCGAGGACAAAAATCACGAAAAAAGACCGATAAATCCTTGTCTTTTGGACTATTTCAGGTTTCAATCGTAATCCCTTGATTAGTTCACAGAAAATTGCGGTGCTCTGCCGTAATATTAATAATAATAATGAGCCTATCACAGCGACAACCCGACACTTCATTCAGCGTCTGCCAATACCTGGCCTGCCTGCTGCTGCTGCTGCCCGTCACTTCGACCCAGGCCGGCGAGGCCGCGGTCGAACCCTCGGACAGCGGCACCGACGTGCTTCAGGATTCGACTCTAGACACTGATTCGCGTTCCGCCGAAACGTCGGTGGCTGCCGAAGAACTGGTGGAAGCCGTTCCGGCCCATGAGCACCTGGGGCCGCTTGCTGACGCCGTAACGACCGCCGAAGGACAGGCGGAACCGCTTCTGCTCCTCGATACGGAAGTCATGCCCGGCACGGCGCATCGCCTGGCCTGGTCCGCCACCGAGCTGTTCGAGGGCGTGCCGGTATCAACCCCCGTGCTGGTCGTGAACGGCACTATGCCGGGGCCTACGCTTTGCCTGACCGCTGCCGTACACGGTGACGAGCTCAACGGCATCGAGATGGTTCGGCGCGTCCTGCACGAGATCGCTCCGGCCAAGCTCTCGGGCGCGGTCATTGGCGTGCCAATCGTAAACGTGCAGGGTTTTCGTCGCGGCTCCCGCTATCTGCCTGACCGGCGTGACCTGAATCGCTATTTCCCCGGCAACCCCAATGGCAGTGCTGCAGCCAGGATCGCTTATGCGCTATTCAATGACGTGATCGCCCACTGCGATGCGCTCGTCGACCTTCACACCGGTTCGTTCGAGCGAGCTAACCTGCCACAGATTCGTGCCGATTTGAGAAACCCCGATGTCGTGACGTTGACACAGGGATTTGGCTCAATGGTCGTCCTGCACAGCACACCGTCAGCCGGCACCTTGCGCCATGCAGCAACTCTCGCCGGGATTCCTGCAGTGACCGTCGAAGCCGGCGGCCCCTCACAGCTCGAGTTGGCCGAAGTAAAACGTGGCGTCAAGGGAATCGAGACCTTGTTGAGTACGCTCGACATGACCAGGAAGCGGCGCTCCTGGGGCGACCCGGAACCGGTTTACTACAAGTCATCCTGGGTCCGTGCTGACAATGGCGGCATCCTGCTCGCCGACGTCAGTCTCGGCAGCACGGTTCGCAGAGGTGACCTGCTCGGCACGATTACCGACCCAATGAGTAATCAACACACCAAGCTGTATTCTCCTTTTGCCGGGCGCATCATTGGCCTGGCCCGCAACCAGGTTGTCATGCCCGGATTCGCCGCCTTCCATGTCGGCATTGAGGCCGACGTTATTGCCGTTGAAGACGAGGCTCCTGAAGTCGCCCAAAAACCGCTTAGCGGTGGTTACGTAGACGGTATGTCCGAGTAAACTGCGTTTCCCATGAGCGGCGAACGTAAACCCCTGTCCAGTTACTGGAGGCCGCGCTATTGGCCCGTCTGGTTGGGCATGGGTATTTTGAGACTCATCTGTCTCCTGCCGCACCGCATGGCACTCGCCATAGGACGTGTCCTGGGCCGGGTTGTACACCGCGTGAGCGGTTCCCGCCGTGCCATCGTCCGACGCAACATTGAGCTGTGCTTTCCCGATTTGTCGCCCGAGGAGCGCGACGCGCTCGCTTTCGAGCACTTCAAAGCACTTGGCATGACCGTTATCGAAATGGGACTCGGTCGCTGGGCCAGTGACCGACACCTGCGGTCTATCACCACACTCACCGGCATCGAGCACGTGCACAAAGCACTGGCGTCAGGGAAAGGTGTCATTCTGCTCAGCGCTCACTTCACGACACTCGAAATCATGGGCCGCGTGCTGGCTCAAAACATGCCGCCGTTCGATGCCGTATTCCGGCGCAACCGCAGCGAGTTCATGACAGAGTTGCAGCGCACCGGCCGCGAACGCTCGGCCGAATCAACGATCGAGAAACGTGACATCAAGAAAATGGTTCGCAGTCTGCGCGCCAACCGCGCGGTCTGGTACGCGCCGGACCAGAGCTACAACCGCAAGGGCTCCGAGGTCATCCCGTTCTTCGGCATACCGGCTATGCACACGACGGCCACGTCGACACTGGCGCGCCTGGGAGAGGCCACGGTCATCCCGTTTTTCCCGCGCAGACGTCGGGACTCGACCTACGAACTGACGCTGCTACCGGCCTTTGAAAATTTTCCCGGCAACGACCCGGTCGCCGACACGAAGCGCTATGTCGAACTGCTCGAACGACACGTACGATCATGCCCGGAGCAATACTTCTGGGTACATCGCAAATTCAAGGATTTGCCGGAAGGCTACCCCGACTATTACGCCGATCTTGACGCGCTAAAATAGCCTTCGAGCAATTGCTCCCAGTTCGGGGCACGAAAATTTAACGCTGGATCCAGGCCGACTATCTTCCTAAGCGAACGATGCAGTCGAGCCAGCGTCGCTTGCTGCCAGGGGCCGCGCGGCCTAAGCGACCCCTTGTCGAAATCGAGCATCCACAAGGTGCCGGACCCGTCGATCTGCAGGTTATAGGCGTTCATATCCGCGTGATATACGCCGGCCGCATGAAACTCATAGATTGATGCGCCGACCGACTGCCAAAATGCTGCGTCGGGATTGTTATCGGCGATGTACTGAGACAGTGCAACCACATCCGGAATGCGAACCGTAATGATGTCGGCCGTATAGAACGTGCCATGTTGACAATAGCGGGCGGCTGCCGGACGCGGCACAAGAAAATTGTTGGACGATAACTTGTCCAGCAATCGCCATTCCATGAACGAGCGCGTCTTGTCAGCCCCGGAAAAAATGAAATTGTCGCGAACCAGCTTGCCAATCAGGCCACCACGCATGTAATGACGTAATACGAACTGGCGCGGCACGTTGCCGACGAACATCGTGTTGCCGCGTCCGCCCGATCGCAATGCACCCGTCAACGCCTCGGCGTGCGGCCATCCTCCCGGCAAGAACCGCTCTTCCGAAATCTGGTTGATAATGGCCTTATCGTATAGGATGGCGCCGGTCGCAGTTTTTTCGACGGTCTCGGTCAAACCTCCCGCCCTCTTTCGTCGACTTGTCTGATTTGATGATGCCTGATTTAGCCGTTCAATCGAAGCCAGAAACACTCTGCGTTGTGCGCCTCTCGGCGATCGGCGACACCTGCCATGCACTCGCGGTCATTCGACGCTTACAGGATAACTGGCCGGATGTCCGCATTACCTGGATCATCGGCAAAACCGAAGCGTCACTCATGTCCGACATTGCCGGCATCGAGTTTATCATCTTCGATAAGTCAAAAGGCCGCCGTGCTTACAAGGACGTCAAGGCGCAGCTGGGCGCGAACCGTTATGACCTTGCCTTGTGCATGCATGCGTCAATGCGAGCCAACCTGCTCTGTCGGATGATTCCTGCAAAGGTACGATTGGGCTTCGACAAAGCACGAGCGCGCGACTTTCAGTGGCTGTTCACCAACCGGCGCGTCTCTGCCGCTGAGCGCGAACATGCGCTCGAGGCCATGATGTCGTTCGCGACAGCGGTTGGCGCCGAGCCTCGCGATCTGCGCTGGAACATTCCCCTGCCAGAAAGCGCTCAGGAATTTGCAGGTCAGTTTGTGGACGCGGCAAAACCGCTTGTTGTCATTAGTCCCTGCACGAGTCAGCGCAACCGCAATTTCAGAAACTGGAGCATCAACAACTACGCGGCGACTATTCGGCACCTGCAGAACAAGCATGCCTGCACTGTCGTACTGACGGGCGGTAACACCGCAATCGAGCAACAATACGGCGCGGCACTCGCGACGGGCGCAGCGCACGACACCCGGAACCTGGTGGGGAAGACCTCGCTGAAAGAGCTTTTTGCGCTGATCAGTGCCGCCAACCTGGTTATCTGCCCGGATTCCGGGCCTGCGCACATGGCAACCGCCGCGGGGACACCGGTGATCGGGCTTTACGCCACCTCCAATCCAGGGCGAACCGGGCCCTATCTGTCAGGGAATCTGACGGTTAACCGCTACCCGGACGCCGTGCAAAAATACTTGGGGCGCGGCGTCGATGAACTTCGATGGGGTCAGCGGGTACGTCACGCCGATGCAATGGATTTGATCACGATTGGCGACGTTACCGACAAAATCGACGATTTTTTCGCCAAATAGTTATACTTTGTTCCCTTCGTCGCCGATATGGCCGGATTCGGCACTGGCGATCTGCACGCGTCTCAGAATCGTCTCGGGCAGTAGCTCCCTCAGGCATTTCAAATGCCCGAGTGGGCATTCCCGCTCAAAACAGGGGCTGCACTCCAGGCCCAGGTAATGAACATCATGCCGATCGGTGAGCGGCGGCGTGAAACGGGGTGACGAAGAACCATAGACACCATGAACATGCGCACCCACCGCTGCCGCGATGTGCATCAGCCCGGAATCGTTGCTGACGACCTGCTCCGCGGCACCCAGCAGGTCGATGACGTCCGCGAGCGACGTCTTGCCACAGACGTTGATCGCCGGGCTATGCTCGGCGATGTAATCTCCGGACCGGCGATCCTTTTCAGAACCCATGACCCAGATTGCGTACCCGGCATGCTGCAAGCGTCGCGCGAGCTCGGCGAAATAATCCAGTGGCCAGCATTTCGCAGGTCCGTATTCCGCGCCGGGCATCATCGCGACTACCGGTCGTTTGCTGTCGAGCATTAATGCGTCCAGCAATGCGCGCTGATGCTCGGAGTCGATCGAAAGCCTTGGGTATGGCACGGCTGGGAGCGGCTGCCCGTTGCTGACGCCAAGGGCGACAAATCGCTTCACGGTTTGATCGAGTACGGCACGATCGAAAGTCCTTACATCATTGATAAGGCCGAACCTGGATTCGCCGCGGAAGCCGGTCCGTGTCGGAATGCCGGCGAACCACGGAATCAGTGCGGACTTGAAGGATCTGGGTAACACGATGGCGCGTTCATAGCCTTCGCCCTTCAGGGACCTGGCGATACGCCAGCGCTTCGCAAGGCCAAACTCTCCGTGGCCGGTCTCTGCCGCGATACCACGCCGGATTTCAGGCATGCGCGCGACAATGGGCAGTGACCAGGCGGGCGCCAAAACGTCCAGTGCGCTGTCCGGTTCCTCGGCCTTGAGTTGCTTGAACAGCGCCTGGGCCATGACCATGTCACCGACCCAGGAAGGCCCTACGATCAGCGTTGCAGGAATCAGAGTTGTTGACGATCGCAAAGTTGGTCCAGGTAATCCTTTACCCCGCTCTCGACAGGCCTGAACTCAACGTCGCATCCCGATGCACGCAGCTCTGTCAAGTCTGCCTGCGTATAGCTTTGGTACGCGCCTTTCAGGTGGTCCGGGAAAGGAATGTAGCGAATTTTGCCCTTGCCGTGCCAATTGATCACGGCAGTGGCGACGTCGTTGAAGCTCTGCGCGCGGCCAGTACCGGTATTGAAAATACCTGAGACGCCCGGGTTATCGAGAAACCACAGGTTGACATCACACACGTCATCTACGTAAACAAAGTCGCGCAGCTGCTCGCCATCTTTGTAGCCCTCCGAGCCCGAAAACAGGCGCGCTTCGCCATCATTCAGTATCTGATTGTTAAAGTGAAAAGCAACGCTCGCCATTGCGCCCTTATGCTGCTCGCGGGGGCCGTAAACATTGAAGTAACGCAGACCCACGACCTGGCTGGCCGGCTTGGCGGCTACGCGACGCACGTAACGGTCGAACTGCAGCTTTGAGTAACCGTAAACGTTTAGCGGGTTCTCGAAAAGCGGGTCTTCAACAAAGGATTTCGAACCGCCGTAAACCGCGGCTGACGAAGCATAGATATAAGGCGTGCCCTGCTGCAGGCAGTGATGCAGAAGCCGCTGCGAGTACTCGTAGTTGTTTTTCATCATGTAACGGCCATTCCACTCGGTCGTTTCCGAGCATGCACCCTGATGAAAAATGCTTTTGATCCCGCTCGAGAACGCCGTATCCGAGCTCAGGCGGCTCAGAAAGTCGTCTTTGTCCAGATAATCGGCAATCGGCAAGTCCGAAATATTGACAAACTTGTGTCCATCTTCGAGATCATCGACGACGACAACATCATCGTGGCCACGATCGGCGAGCGCGCGAATAAGGTTGCTGCCAATAAAACCGGCTCCACCGGTTACGATATGCATTCTGATGACCCCCTATGGGATTCGACATACCAGACAGGACACTAGTCGTCCGCATCCGTCATGTGATATTGCGCCCCACAGTACGGGCATTTGGCCTCGCCCGTCGCCTCGATAGGCAGGAAGACCTTGGGGTGCGAGTTCCAAAGATACATGCCTGGCATAGGACAGCTCAACGGCAGGTCCTTGGGCCGAACTCCGTAATTGTGTTGTGCGTTGGCCGGAATCAGATTCTGGTCGACGGTTCCTGCTCTGGCTGCCACGGGATTCCTCTGTATGAAAAGATCGTTTGACCGCAAATTATAGGCGCTGCGACGCGCCTCGGCCATGCTCAATCCAGCCACAGGGTCCAGACCTGCTCGACAAACTCTCGCTCATGACGAAATTCCTCAGCGCCGGCGAGTGGCGCCTGATTGTCGATTACCACGTGATGCTGTCGCAAGCGGTAAGCACGGTAACAGTCCTGGAGCCTTGCCCCCACGCCAGAGTCGAGACAGCCAGCCTCGACCAGGGCGTCGAGTTGCCGGATATTGTCGGTGTAAAAGATGACGTCCGGATGTGCTTTCGCCTTATTGAGCACCAGGTACTGAACCAGGAATTCAATATCCCCGATGCCGCCGACGCCGTTCTTCAGATCGAAGTGCCGTTCGTCACTTCGATCCAGCTCCTTACGCATCCTCGCACGCATCGAAATCACATCCTGGCGCAGGGAGTCTCGCTTCACGCGATCAATCAGCGTGTCTTTGCGAATGCGCTCGAACTCCCTCGCCACTGCAGCACTTCCTGCAACCGCGCGCGCGCGCAGCAGCGCCTGATGTTCCCATGTCCAGGCATGCTCCTCCTGGTAGCGCTCGAATGCCTCGGTGCTGGTGACGAGCAGACCGGAGCGACCGTCGGGTCGCAAGCGGGTATCGATTTCGTACAGACCTCCGGACCCTGTCTGTGTGGTCAGAAAAAGGACCAGGCGCCTGACGAGGCGGGCAAAGAACATCGTATTGTCGAGAGGCCTATCGCCATCCGTCATCCGCGAGTCCCCGTGTGAATCGTGCAGGAAAACGATATCGAGATCCGACCCATATGACAGCTCGAGGCCACCCAGCTTGCCATAGCCGACAATACCGAAACCCGCCTCATACTTTGTGCCGTCGACTGCGTAGCAAGGGACTCCGTGACGCGCCGTCAGGTCCTGCCAGGCAACGCGTAGCGCCTCCTCGAGCACCGTTTCGGCCAGCCAGGTCAGGCCATCGCTGACTTTCATGATCGGCAGGTTACCGGTGAAATCGGCGACCGCGATACGAAACTTGGTAGCAGCTTGATATTGCACAATCGAGTCCATCACCATCTCGCTGTCGCTTGCAGCAAGGGCGGCGAGTCGCTGCCTGAGTTCGACGGCTAAATCAGCCTTGGTTACCGCGATCGAATAGACCTGCGGGTCCAACAGCTCGTCCAGAAGCACCGGTTGGAGTGCAATCTGGTCCGCGATGTACTGGCTCCGTCCGCAGAGGTCGACCAGCCGACTCATTGCCGCCCGGTTTTCATTGAGAAGTGACAGGTAGGCGCTTCGGCGCAAGATCCTCTCGACCACACTCAAAGTGCGTTTCAGTGCGGATAATGGCTCTTCGCACCCGATAACCTCCAGGACAAGCGCGGGCATGAATTTCAGAAGCCGGTCTGTCGCGATCGAATCGATTTGTTGCGTCGCCGCCGCGTTGGCAAACGACACGAGTTGCATCGCCAATTCAGCGCTATTCCGGGTATCCGCGCGTCGCAGCAATTCGCTCCACTCTTCTACCGTACCGGTGGCCTCCCATGCGCGCGCTACCTGCTTGCGCAACGGCGATTCGTCGCTGCCCTCGCGAAAAGCGACCCTCTCGAATTCCAGCGAAATCACCGCACGATGCTGTTCGAGGTCCGACTGCAGGGCACTCCAGTCCGGGTAACCCATCGCCAGGCAGAGTCGCGCCTGATCGGTGGCATCACGCGGAAGATCGTGGGTCTGCTGGTCGCGAATCGCCTGGATAAAATTCTCAATACGACGCAGAAACCGATACGCTTGCTGCAAGCGCTTGGCACTTTGTGCCGACAGGCCGCGACTACCGACGAGATTTGGCAGCACTTTCTGCAATTCGCGGCCCTGCAATGCAGCCTCGCTGCCGCCACGTACCAGCTGCAGCGACTGCACGATGAACTCCGCTTCGCGGATGCCGCCGGGACCCAGTTTCACGTTGTCGATAAGTTCACGGCGCTTGACCTCAGCGGCGATCATCGCGTGCATTTCGCGCAAGGACTCGAACACACCGTAGTCAAGGTATCGTCGATAGACGAAGGGCGTGATCAGGTTGCTGTAGAGCTCGTTTTGCACCTCCGCCTCCGGCTGCGGACCAACAACCCGCGCTTTTACGTAGGCATAACGCTCCCAATTCCGGCCGTGTTGCAGGAGATAGGACTCCAGCGCCGCAAAACTGACGACGGGGGGACCACTGGCGCCGAATGGTCTCAGCCTGGTATCGATACGGAATACGATGCCATCAACCGTTACCTCGTCGATCAGGGCGATGATCAAGCGCGTCAGTCGCCCGAAGTACTCTTGTGCACTCACTGTCTTGGCGCCATCCGTTTCGCCGTCCTGCGTAAACAGGAAGATCAGGTCGATATCCGACGAGAAATTGAGCTCGTTGCCGCCCAGCTTCCCCATCGCGAGGATCACGAGAGACACCGCCTGACCGCTGCTATCACGTACAGAACCAAAACGAGGTTCGAGCGCCCGTGCCGCAGAGCGAGTCGCCACGTCCAGCATCAAATCCGCCAGGCGCGTCAGATGCGCCAGCGTTTCGTCGAGATCCGCCAGGCCAAAGATCTCTCGCCACAGTATGCGCAACAAGGTGCGATTACGAAATCGACGAAGCGCCGACTTAAGTGCATCAATGTGCAATTCGCCGTCCGTGACGACATCCGGCAAGTTCTCAGCGGGCTCATAAGCGTCGGCGAACGACGCAACGTTTTCGACGAACCATTGCCAGTTCTGCAGTATGACTTGGGCACCGAACTCACTGCAGGCAACCAGCCGTACGAGCGCTTCGGCCTCTACGCCCGGCAGCGAGGATAAGCCGTGTTGCTCACGTAGTCGCTCGAACCACTGTTTGACCGGACGCTGCAAATCCACCGGCAACGAATCCGTGGCGGCGGCAATCCTGTTGTCCAGTGTGCTTCCCATGTAGCGCAGTCTATCGAAAAACAGGCGTGACTCCGGCACTATTGGCGGCGTGCCAGACAAACATCTACTCATTGTGTACCACTCGCAATCCGGTACGACGAGCCGAATGGCGGAGGCTGTCATCCGCGGCGCGACACACGAAGACGTTGACAGCGTCGAGGTGCGCGTCAAGACCGCGCTTGATGCCGACGTCGACGATATGCAGTGGGCGGACGCATTCATTCTCGGCACGCCGGAGAATTTTGGTTACATGAGTGGCGCAATGAAGCACTTCCTCGATCGCGTCTACTACCCCTGCGAAGGAAAAATCAACGGTCGTCCCTGGGCTCTCTTTGTCAGGGCAGGCAACGATGGCACTGGGGCTATTTCCAGCATTCGCCGCATACTCGCCGGCCTCGCCGTGCGAGAAGTGCAGGAGCCGGTGCTGATTAAGGGCGAATTTGACGAGGCCAGGCTGGCCGACTGTGAGGAACTGGGATTGACGATGGCCGCCGGACTTGAGGCGGGCGTATTCTAGGTGCCTACAGCGCCGAAGAGCGCGCTTTTGCAGAAAATCCGGCCAACACTTCTGCAAGCGGCACAGGCTTGCCAACAAGATGGCCCTGCGCGAAATCGACACCAAGCTTGGTAATGAGTTTACGTGTCATGTCTGACTCGACGTACTCGGCCACAGTTTGCAGCCCCATCACCTCAGCCACCTGCGTGATGGCGGCAACCATTGATTCGGAGATTCGATTCTCGCTAATGTCGCGGATAAAACTGCCATCGATCTTGAGCGTATCGACGTTAAAGTTTTTCAGATATGCGAAAGAGCTGAGGCCGGCTCCAAAATCGTCAAGTGCTATCGTGCAACCATGGCCCTTCAGCCGATCAATCACCGTCTGCGCCTTGGCGAGGTTTGATACCGCCGCCGATTCAGTAATTTCGAAACACAGCGAGGATGGCAATAAGCCACCGTGTCGAAGCTCTTCCGCGATGAAACTGAAAATATCGTCGTCGCCCAGCGACTGGCCGGACAAATTTATCGAGAAGATCGCGCCGTTGGCCGCGAATGAATCTTTATTGTCGACGAGCGCTGCAATTGACGTGGATACGACCCACCGGTCGATCTGCGGCATCATATGATAGCGCTCCGCTGCAGAAAATAGCGCTTTGGTAGGGACACTGTTCCCGTCCGAATCCGTCATTCGCAACAGGATTTCAAAACGCGGGGTACTCGAGCGGCCTCTGAGGCTGACAATAGGTTGAGCGCAAAGCTCGAACCCTTCGCCGTCCAGGGCTTGCTGTATCTCCGCAACCAACTGCATGTCGTCATAGCGCCGGATAATGCTCTGGTTACCTTCTTCGAAGACCTCTATCCGATCTCTTCCATGATCTTTCGCCGATTCGCAGGCCATTCGTGCCGTTGTAAGTGCGCTGCCATCATCGCCATTGGCTTGAGAAAACTCGGCGATACCGATGCTTGTGGTCACCTGCAAGGACTTGTCGCCCTGCAGGTACCGCATGGCAGACCGTTTCTCACGAATGTCGTTCGCGTACTGAAGCGCTGCTATCGCATCCGCGTGCGTCAACAATATGCAAAACTCGTCACCGGCCAGGCGCGACAGCACTGCGCTGTGCGGCAGGTCTTCCTCCAAAAGTCGTGCAAATCGCATGATTACTTCGTCGCCGGCTTTGCGACTGAAACTATCGTTGACCAATTGCAGGTTATCGAGGTCAACGTAGATTATCTGGTGGCTATCCGTGGCAGATGACAATGCTTTCCAGGATTCGTGTAACTGCGCCTCAAATCCGGATCGATTCATGAGCCCGGTCATCGAATCGAAGGACTGCTCGATGACGTACTCGACTTTGCGAACAACATGCGACATGAAACGTCGGTCGCTGTGCGTAAAATCCTGCTTGTCGACTCGCCCCAGCTGCGCAAGTACGCCCTCCACATTCCCATGCTTGTCCACTAGTGGACTCAGCAGGGCGTGGTAGCCTTGCTCAGCTTTATTCGTCGAGCCTCGTATCGCGGGAATCTCGAACACACGCGGTTGCCGGTGCCCTTCGAGCTTTGGCAGCAATATGTCAACCAAATAACGATCCAGCACTCTCCGGTCAACGTTCTTCCAGCTCGCGTGCGTCGCGCTGATGCGAATGCGCTTTGACGGAATCAGCAATACGCTGTAGTTGATGCCGAGATACCGACCGGACTGCCCGACGAGTTGCGCAAGGCTCGAGTGCCGCCCGGGCGTGCCATGGATTTTTTCGTCGACCTCGTAAACGAGTTTGAGTTCTCTTTCGAACTCTTGCACCTGGCCGTTCAATTGCGCCAACTCGTGAACGACTCGAAGATTCTCGCCAATCAATTCAATCGCGGGCTCGAGGATACTCTTGAGCATGCTCGGATTAAATGAGGCGGACTTGCCAGCGTTCTTTGAAAACACAGAACCCAGGACACCGATGACCTCTCGAGCTTCGTCAAAGACCGGAAGCACCAGGATAGTCCTGGCAGAGGCCAGTGTTCTCTTCAGTGGCTCATCGTCGTCACCGAGCCCTGCGATAAGCTGCCGCGAAAGTTCCCCGACGAAGTTGTCGATCTCAAAATCATCGGCGTCTGCGCTGGTCCAGACACACTGTCGCTCAAGATTGTAGAAACAGAAGCTCTCTGCCCTCGGCACGAGAGAACGCAACAATCCAGCCGCTTTGCTGACGTTTTTCCCTGCTGTTTTGTTGGGCATATTGGCGGGCACTTGCGCTCCACTCCACGGCGAGCGTATCTCAGTGCCTCACGATGCCAGCTATGGCGCCGAGACGCTGTGACATAAGTCTCAGCTGGAACCTGATTCCCTAATTGATTCAGCCAATTACGCGCGTTTCGGACCATATTGGCCGCGTTTCCGCGCGTGCCAGCGATGCATCCCGCGTATTACTGGGCCGCCAACCAGTCGTCATCGGAACCTTCGTTGACGCCTTCAAACAGCGGCGTGCTCAGGTAACGCTCGCCGGTATCCGGCAGCATCGCCAGGATCACGGACCCTTTCGGCGCTTTCTTGGCCACGACAAGTGCCGCCGCAAGCGTCGCGCCACCCGAGATGCCGGTGAATATGCCTTCTGTTGCTGCGAGCTCGCGTGATACCGCAATCGATTCATCGTCGGTCACCGGCACAAGGTCATCGAACACTTCGCGATTAAGAACCTCGGGGATGAAGTCTGGCGTCCAGCCCTGAATCTTATGTGGACTCCATTCTTTTCCAGCGAGCAACTGCGCGCCCACCGGTTCGGTTGCGACGATTTTGACGCCAGGCCTGGCTACTTTGAGTACCTCGCCCACGCCGGTCATCGTGCCACCGGTCCCATAGCCACTGACCCAGTAGTCGAGCCGCCTGCCCGCGAAGTCCCTGAGTATTTCGGGGCCCGTCGTATGCCGGTGAAATTCCGGGTTGGCCGGATTTTCAAACTGCCGAGCGAGAAACCAACCGTGCTTCTCGGCCAGTTCCTCAGCCTTCTTGACCATGCCGCTGCCGCGCTCCGCTGCTGGTGTCAGTATCACTTTCGCGCCCAGTCCCCGCATGATCTTGCGCCGCTCGATCGAAAAGGAGTCGGCCATCGTCGCAACGAACTGGTGACCTTTGGCGGCACAGACCATGGCCAATGCGATGCCGGTATTGCCGGAGGTCGCTTCAATGACCGTCTGCCCGGGTTTCAGGGTCCCGCGGTTTTCGGCATCCGTAATAATCGCGTAGGCAAGGCGATCCTTGACAGACGCCATCGGATTGAACGACTCGACCTTCACATACATCTCGACATGATCCGGCCCCATGCGATTGAGGCGCACAACAGGTGTATTGCCGATGGTTTCCAGAATATTGTTATAGATCATCTTATTTTCCTTCGTTCTTCGATCCTGACACTTTTTTTAGCACAAATTTGACTCGTTTGCGTGCCGAGAATACCCGCAGCATCCGCCCCGACCGACATAAATCTGTTATATGTGGACGGCGAAAGTCAAAAAAGCAGTGAAACACGACGACGTATCCTTAGGTCTCATATCGAAATATCAAGCGGCAAGCTCACCAATGAAACTTCAACAATTAAAATACCTGCTCGCAATTTCGGACAATGGCCTGAATATCACCGCGGCGGCGGAGCGGCTTTACACGTCGCAGCCGGGTGTCAGTAAACAGCTGAAATTACTCGAAGAGGAGCTCGGATTACAGTTGTTTACGCGCAAAGGCAAAAGCCTGGACGGCGTGACGGCCGCGGGTGAGCAGGTTATCGATCGTGCGCGGATAATAATGCAGGAGGTGGAGAATATTCGTAGTCTCGCCTCCGATTACTTTGAAGAAGAAGAAGGCTCGTTGTCTATCGCGACCACGCACACGCAGGCGCGCTATGTCTTGCCAGATATTGTCCGCAAGTTTCGCGAGCGTTTCCCGAATGTAGGCCTCAATCTGCACCAGGGAACCTCCGAACAAATTGCGGACATGGTCGCCGCAAAAAACATCGATTTCGCAATCGCGACCGGTTCCAGGGAGCTGTTCTCTGATCTGCTTCTGGTTCCGAGCTACCATTGGGACCGTTCGATAATCGTCCCGAAAGGGCACGAACTCACTAAACTGGACGACAAACTCACCTTGCACGAGCTTGCGAAATACCCACTCGTCACATACGTCTTCAGTTTCGGCGGGCAAAGCTCGCTGAAGACTGCATTTGCTGACGAAGGACTCGAGCCGAATGTCGTTTTCACGGCGCGGGACGCCGACGTCATCAAAACTTATGTTCGTATGGGGATGGGTGTTGGAATTGTTGCAAGCATGGCTGCCGACTGTTCGGACAAGAAGGACCTGGTGGTCATCGACGCAGAGGGCCTGTTTCCGCGCAGTACGACCTGGATAGGATTTCGAAAGGACTCAGTGTTGCGCCGCTACATGGTCGAGTTTGTGCAGTTGTTTGCGCCGCACGTTTCGTCCAGGCACATCGGGGATATTCGACGGGCGACGTCTCAGGAGGCGGTGGACAATTTATTTCGTGATACCAGGCTTCCACTTCGCGGCGGCTGCGCTGACGGTGTCACCGAGGCCGCGTAACCGATTTATCAGAATCCGGTCAGTAAATCCGAATGCCACCGTGGCGTTTTCGGCTGCTGCGATCGATCCACCACAAGCCAACCAAAAAACCACCAATCAGGCAAACGCCGATTGCCGCTGCCACCCAGGTCAAAGGCAGGCTGCCTTTGTAGCGTTCTTTCATTCCCTGGATGCTCGCGTTCTCTTTTTTTAGGTCTGAGATTTCAGCATCCGCAACGGTAAGCTTCGATGTAAGGTCCGCGACATCGTCCTTGAGACCCTGAATCGTTGCCGCAGGACCGGCAAACGCTCGTTTCGTTTCTTCCAGTTCGGCAATCAAGGCGTCTCGCTCTGCGGCAGTTTGCGCGACAATGAGCCTGGCCGGCTTCTCGTCGACAAGGTAGGCCGCTTTGACATAGCCGCGCGCACCGTCGGGTAGCCGCACGTTGGCGTAGTTGCGGTCCCTGGAAATAATCTCGAGTTCCTGGCCGCTCTCAAGCATACGAAAAGCGCGATCACTCGTGTCTTCCGCCTGGTGCAGACCCAAGCGCAGCTTGTCCGTGATATACGCGGTCTCGGCGGCCGCAATCATCGGCAGTAGTGCAATAACCACAATTACCAAGCGCATCTTGATTCTCCGTTAGTCGCCGCGAGTGTACTACAAGGCAAGTGAATTGCGATGTGGCCTATTGTTCATAAAGCCAGCGCAGCAGCGTCTCTTGCACTTCTTTGCCGGGGCCACGATGGACGTCTTTGTGGTTCTGCATCGCAACAACGGCCAGACGGCGGCCGGACCTCGTCTGGAGATAACCGGCAACCGCGGAAACATCGTCCATGGATCCGGTCTTCAGGTGCGCCGTGCCGATCAGCGAAGTGCCCTTGAAGCGTCGCGATAGCGTGCCATCGAGGCCGGCAATCG
>Ga0316190_10001490_pt1 | contig 16921 bp, 23 predicted proteins | sample Eddworburrow2_MG_FD_204929 | JGI IMG/M metagenome (GOLD analysis project Ga0316190, IMG submission 204929) | Coastal sediment microbial communities from Maine, United States - Eddy worm burrow 2 | ecosystem: Environmental > Aquatic > Marine > Coastal > Sediment | place: USA: Maine | collected... | reverse complement strand
TTATTAGCAAAAGGTTCATCCATTTCCTCCTCATCAAGGTTATTAGATAGTATTTCTCTTATTTTTGTAATATCTACTTTTTTAAGAGGTATAGATATTAAGGGCATTAATATTTTTTCAGATTGAATTAAGAGTTTATTTTCGAGAGGTCCTTCTTGTATCCAAAATAATTTTAAGTATTTGTATGGATAAAAAGCATCTCCTATTCGTATTCCTTTTGAGTTTACTTCAAAATTTAGTATTCTTGGTTTTCGTAGAGCATACATCATTAAAGTGAGTGATCCAATAATAATTAATACCGCAAAAAGTACATTTTGGTAAATAATAGAAGTAATACTTATAGAAAGAGTAATAATCCAAACAGCCCAAAACCAATCAGCCTCTTTTTTTTGGTATTTATATTCGGGAGCTACCCATTTAATACTTGAGTTATCCATGAAATTTAACTCTGTTTATTTTAGCATAAAAAGGGGGAGGTGGGGGAGGTTCGGCTACGAATCACTAAGTCTTTTGTTCGTCTTTCAGACTCCAAAAGCCTAAGTGTTCGCGACCCCGACTCGGCGACAATTTTGCTTCACAAAATCGTAAACCGCCTCCGTCTTTCGAATCTCCCATCTTCCGTAAAACAAAAAGCCCCGATGCGATGCATCAGGACTTAATGTTTTATGCGGAGAGGGGGAGATTCGAACTCCCGGTACGCGTAAACGCACAACGGTTTTCAAGACCGCCGCCTTAAACCACTCAGCCACCTCTCCAATATTTTTTATTTTCTACAAGAACTTTGTTTTTCTTAGAGTTGTTTTTGAGTATTAAACACTAATTCGACCAACTGTTCAATGTTTTCACATTTCACAGGGTCTCATTGAGCACTCAGTCACTCCTCCATTTTATATTTTGATCTGTAAGAACTTTGTTTGTCTTAGAGTTGTTTTTGAGTATTAAACACTAATTCGACCAACTGTTCAATGTTATCACATTTCACAGGGTCTCATTGAGCACTCAGCCACCTCTCCAATACGTAAAGTATTGTTGGACTATTTAAAAATAGACCTTTAGGCTTTTATTTTGATTCCTCTTCTTCTTTTTTTACATCCCTTCCTCTTTTTGAGATGAAAAAAATATAAATCATGTCTAATACTGCTAGGGTATTCAAAACCAATAGGGCTATAAACCACCAAGTGTCAGACTTTCTAGCTGCGGTCCATAGAGCATAACCTTTCCATGGTAATACCCACAGCATTATGATTAGTAGAACAATAAAATTTTCTTGAAAAAATACTTCCATACCGAGAATCATACCAAAAATAGATGACATTGCAAAAGGTAATTTACTTTTGGTGTTTTTATTGTTTCATAGTATTCTTTTAAATAATGCCCAGTAGTAGAATTTTAATTAGATTATGTTTTATGTGTATATAATTGAAGACCTAAAAGAAAATTGTTTGTATAAAGGATATACAAACAATTTAAAGAGAAGATTAAAGGAACATAATCAAGGATTAAATTTTTCTACAAAAAATAAAAAGTGGCGTTGTATATACTACGAAGCTTGCCTTAATGAAAAAGATGCTAAGAGGCGAGAAAAATATCTAAAAACAACACAAGGGAATAGGTTGTTGAAAAGAAGGTTGAAAGAGTATTTTTATCAAAAAAATTTAACAAATTAAAATTTCACTACAGGGTATGCGTAACAACATTGTTCATATTGGGGCTGACGAATTGAGTTATGAAATTCGTGAAGTAGTAGATTTCGCCAGAAAACTAGAAAAAGAAGCTGGTGTAGAAATTTTTTGGGAAAATATTGGAGATCCTGTTGAAAAAGGAGCAAAAATTCCTGACTGGATTAAAGATATTGTTAAAAAAGCAGCTTCAGAAGATTGTAGTTTTGCTTATTCTCCAACCAGTGGCCTTTTGAAAACTAGAAAATTTTTAGTTAATGAGAGAGAAAAAAATAATCATGGTATTAGTTTATCAGAGGATGATATTTTATTTTTTAATGGTTTAGGAGATGCTATTTCTAAAATTTACACTTACCTAAGAAGAGAATCTAGAGTTATAGGTCCTTCTCCGGCTTATCCTACTCATTCTTCTTCTGAAGGAGCCCATGCCGGGTCTATACATATAACCTATGAATTAAATTCACACAAAAACTGGCTACCTAATTTAGAGGATTTAAGAAATAAAGTTAAATACAATACTGCTATTTCTGGAATTTTGATTATTAATCCAGATAACCCTACTGGAATGATTTATCCCAGAAGAATTTTAAAGGAGATTATTAAAATTGCTAAAGAGTTTGATCTATTTATTATCTCTGATGAGATTTATTCCAATATTGTTTACGGGGCTGAAGAAATGACTCCTCTTTATCAAATAATAGGGGATGTTCCAGCTATTGTTATGAAAGGTCTATCCAAAGAGATTCCTTGGCCAGGGGCTAGATGTGGCTGGATTGAGGTTTATAATAAAGACAAAGATCCTGTTTTTGCTAGATATATTAAAACCCTATTGGATGCTAAAAGACTTGAGGTTTGTTCAACCACTCTCCCTCAAAAAGTTTTACCAGAGTTACTCTCACATCCTGAGTATAAAAAATATTTAAAAGAAAGAAATTCCATTTATAGCAAAAAAGCAGATATGGCCTATGATGCTTTTAAAAATACCCCGGGTGTTAGTTTTGTAAAACCAGAGGGGTCTTTTTATGCCTCTATTGTTTTTGATGATGGTGTTTTAAATAATAAACAAAAATTAAAAGTAGAAAATAATAAAGCTGAAGATTTATTAAATGAAATGCTTTCTAGTAAACAAAGTTCACCAGACAAAAGATTCGTCTCATATCTATTAGCTAGTTCTGGTATTTGCACCGTTCCTTTATCTGGTTTTAATTCTGATTTAGACGGTTTTAGGATGACTCTTTTAGAAACAGATGATAAAAAATTTCAATGGCTTTTAGAGACTATAGCAGAAAAAATAAAAGAATATTTAAACTCATAAAATATGTATAAATTTTTATTCACATTAATAATATTTTTTTCTATTTTTAATCCATCAATTTCTTTGGCGGCTCAAGAGATGGTGGATGTTTCTTTCTTTGGTAGAGAAGATTGCCGTTTTTGTTTAATGGAAGAGGAATTTTTAGCTGATTTAAGTAAAGAAAGAAGTGATTTTAATATTGTTTATTATGATATTAAAAATAATAAAGAATCAAAAAATCTTTTTGATGAACTAGCAGAGAGCAAAGAGATCTCAAAAGTTACCCCACTTACTTTAATAGGCGGTAATTTAATTCAAGGTTTTAATTCACCAGAAACAACTGGTATTTTAATTACGAACTCCATTGATGAGGCTAAAAAAGCTCCTATTATTACTGTTAGGCAGGTTATAGAAGGGGAAATGGGGTCTATTTTAGGTTCATCATCGTCTGGTTGTGAGAGTGGTAGTTTAGAGGTTTGTGAGGTAGAAGAGTCCTTTTCTTTTAAGTTACCTATTTTAGGAGTTGTAGATTTACAAACATTCTCCCTACTTTCTTTAGCCTCCATCCTTGGTTTTGTTGATGGCTTTAATCCATGTGCTATGTGGGTTCTTGTTACTTTCCTTATGATTCTTTTACAAATTGGAGATAAGAAAAAAATGTGGCAGATTGCTGGTTTATTTATCTTAGCTGAATCAATTATGTACTTCTTTATTTTGAATATTTGGTATAAAACATGGGATTTTATAGGACTCGATTATATCGTCACCCCATTAATTGGTGTTCTAGCTGTGGGGGGTGGAGTTTATTTCTTATATAAATATTTTGAGAATAAACAGACTTGTGATATCGCCAGTATGGAATATCAGTCTAGTGTTGAAGGGAGAATAAAGAAATTAATAAATTCACCAATGACTTGGGCTACAACCATAGGGGTTATTGGGATTGCTTTTTCTGTGAATATTATTGAGTTTGCTTGCTCCATTGGTATTCCTCAGGCTTTCACTAAAATTCTAGAAATTAACTCACTTTCTTTTATTACTCACCAGTTTTATATTTTCATCTACACTTTGTTTTATATGGTTGATGATTTTGTTGTCTTTGGGTTAGCTCTTTGGGGTTTCAATAAAATACATTTGAGTTATAAATATTCAAGACTTTCCAGTCTTATTGGGGGAATCCTAATGCTTATTCTTGGAATAATATTGTTTACTTCTCCAGATTTATTAGTTTTTTAATTTAAATTCAGGAAATCTGATAGAATAGTAACTATGAAATTAATGGGTATTGATTATGGTAGTAAGAGAATAGGAATTGCTTTATCTGACGATGGGGGAGAAATGGCTTTTCCCAAAGAAGTTTTATTGAATGATAAAAAACTACAACAAAATCTTGAAAAAATTATTTTAGAAAATGGTGTAGAGAAAATTATTTTAGGAGAATCTCTTGATTTTCAAAACAAACCTAATTTAATAATGAAGGAAGTAATCCCTTTTAAAGAAGTATTAGAAGAAAAATTTAAATTACCTGTTTTTTTTGAGCCAGAATTTATGACCTCTCAAGAAGCTGTACATATTCAAGGAGAAAAGAAATCAATAGACGCATCAGCCGCAGCTATAATTCTCCAAAGTTTTATTGAAAAAACCCAAAAAAATGATTAATCAAATTTTAGATAATACAAAAATAAAGACAAAAGATTGGATTCTTAAAAATGCTCATGGGGCTAAAGCTAAATGGTGGCTTATTCTTGTTTCTTTTTCAGAGAGCTCAGTATTATTTCTTCCAACAGACACATTTTTAATCGCTATTTTAATGGTTGGGGCTAAGAGGTGGGTTTATTACTCTGGTATTACTTCGGTAGCTTCTGTTTTGGGAGGAGTTTTTGGGTATCTTGTTGGATTCTCCTTTTTTGAAGCTTTTGGAGATAAACTCGTTTCTTTATATGGAATAGAGGAAGAGATAGCAAATGCTAATGTTTGGTATGAAAAAAATGCTTTCTGGTCTATTTTTTTGGCAGGGTTAATTCCCGTTATCCCATATAAAGTATTTTCTTTAACGGCTGGTATGTTGAGTATTAATTTTTGGGTATTTTTAATAGCCTCAATCTTTTCTCGTAGTCTTAGATTTTTTGCTGTTGGTTATATTGTTAAGATAATGGGTCCTCAAATGGGAAAGATTCTCTTTAAATATTTTAATATTATTTCTTTCATTGTTATTTTAGCCATCTTTGTCTTAATTGCCTTAAATTGGGGATAGTTCAATTAACCCCTAGAGGGTATAATAATATTAATGAAAAAGGACAATATTCTTTTTAAATTTTTCCCAATTCCTAAGACTTTAGAGATGCCTTCGGTTGGTTTAGCTATTGGTAAAGACACGGTAAAGTTTACAGAATTAATTAAAGGTAAAGGGGGGTTTGTTTTAGGAAGACATAAAGAAATTAAAATATCTGAAGAGATTATAGCTGAGAAGGGACAAAAGACTCTAAAGGAGATATTAAAAACTTTAAAAAAAGAAAATAATTTAAATTTTGTTCGTCTAATTGCTTCGGAAGATAATTCTTATTTGTTTAAAATAAGAATACCTAAAATTAAAAAAAGAGATATTAGGAATAGTATTGAGCTTCAGTTGGAAGAGCATGTTCCTATACCAGCCAGTAATGCTATTTTTGATTATCAAATAGTTAATGAGTCTAATGGGGAAAAGAAATATATTGATGCTGTGGTAACTGTTTTACCTAAAGATTTAATTACCGAAAGAGTTAATCTTTTTAAAGAGGCTGGATTAACTGTTTTATCTATTGAAAATAAAGCCCAAGCTGTTTCTCGATCTATTATTCCTAAAGAAGAAAAAGGTGCAGTTATGATTATTGATTCAGGAAGGACAATGACTGGTATTTATATTGTTAATAATGGGGTTGTGATGTTTACTTCAGTCGTTAGGATTGGAGGAGATATTTTAACTGAGACAATCAAAGATTCTTTAGGTTTAAGTTATAAAAAAGCAGAACAAATGAAGAAAGAAAATGGTATTTCCAAAAAAGAGGGGAATACAGATCTTTTTACAATCCTATTACCTATCGTTTCTAATCTTAAAGACGAAATAAATAAGAATTATATTTATTGGCACACCCATGAAGATTTTGGTATTAAAAAAAATAAAGAAAGAAAAATAAAAAAAATAATTTTATGTGGGGGTAGCTCTAATTTAATTGGATTGAGCGAGTATCTTTCTTCTAGTATGAGGGTTGAAGTTGAGAGGGCTAACGTTTGGGTGAATGTTAATTCTTTTGAAGATTATATTCCTGAGATTGATTTTAAAAAATCTTTGACATATCCTTCCGCTATAGGTCTTTCCCTTTATAATAAACAGTAAAAAAATGCTTAATCTTTTACCAAATGAAGAAAAAATTAATATTCGAAAAAGATATATAGCTAGATTCGTTCTAGTCTCATCGACTATGTTTTTTTTGGTTGTATTTATGGCTATTTTTTTTCTTTTCCCTATTTACTATTTATCCGATGCTAAACACCAAGCTGTTTTAAATAGAGCTGAAATTATAAAAAGTGAAGAAATTTCAACAGGTAGTGATAAATTCAAAGAAGTCATTAATCTTTTAAATAATAAAATTTCAATACTAAATACTAATAATAATGACTCGGTGACTCCTCATGAGGTTATAAGAATTATTACTAGACACACGTCAGAAAAATTAAAGATAAAAGGAATTTTTTACGATAAAATAGAAGATGGTAGTATTCTAATTACCTTAAGGGGTGTTTCTGACGACAGAGAAAGTCTTTTTTCTTTCGTTAAAACATTAGAAGGGGAGGATAAGTTAAGTGCTAATTTACCAGTTTCGAATTTAGTTAAAGGACAAGATATAGATTTTTCTATTCAAGTTACTGTTTCTAATTAAGATAATATGATAAATATTGATAAAAAAATTAAAACATCACTTATCGCTATTATTATTTTAAATATTTTAGCTGTCTCTTCTTATTATCTATTTATAGGTAAGATTATTGAAAAGAAAAATGCCTCTTCTTTGGCTGTTGAGGAATTAAAAGGTGTTCTTATTGAAGAAAGTAAAATTAATGCAACTAAAAATATCCTCAAGGTAAATAAAGGTAATTTAGATAGAATAGAATCCTCTTTTATTAATTCAGATAGCCTTGTTGTTTTTTTGGAAGAAATAGAAGCTTTAGGGAAGGAAGCTGGGGTTGAATTAAAACTTAGTTCTGTTGCTATTGAAAAAAAAGATGGTGATATTTTAAATCTAAATATTAACACCATTGGACATTTTAGGGATATTTATTCTTTCATGCTTGTAGTTGAACAACTGCCATATAAAATTAGTTTCAATAGATCTCATTTAAGAAAAATAGAAGGAGAAGATGAAAATAGTGGTTTATGGAATGGTAGTTTTTCTTTGGGATTATTAAGTTTTAAAAAGACTAATTAGTTATATGTCTGAAATAAATATTTGGAAAGAAAAAATCTCTACTTGGCTTGGATTAGATAAAGATAAATTTAAAAATCTAGCTAATGCTGAGAGGGGCTGGCTGATTATTATTTCAGTATCTTTGGTTATTATAGTTTTTGTGTTGCTTACTAATTTTTATTTCTTTATGAAAATTAATAATGAAGATTTTTTTCTAACCATTGATCAAGAAAAAGGGAGCCTTGATACTAAAGTAGATGAGAAGGGCTTAGAAGAGGTTATAGATTCTCTTAATAAAAAAGAAATAAATTTTGATCTTTTACGAAAAGAAAAAGTACAAATGATTGACCCGTCTCTTTAATATTGGTATTGTTTTAGGGTTAATTTGATTTGTCCTCGTAGTTCAATGGATAGAACAAGAGCCTTCTAAGCTCTGGATGGGGGTTCGATCCCCTCCGAGGACACAAACGTAATAAAAACCACTTTTTATAAAGTGGTTTTTATTATTCTTGCCCTAAATAGTAATAGGTTTTACAATAAGAAATAGATTTGTTTTTTTTATATCTAATTTAAAGAAAAGGAGGATTGTGGAATGGGTATTTCGTGGCCTACTTTGTATTTTGGGCCTGTTAATTTATGGACAGTAATGCCAGCCGCTATGTTTTATGCTTCGCATGAAGAACAAAAAAAGATGGTTTGGCGTACATATCCTCATAAAAAGAAGAAAAGAAAAAAGTTTATGACTATTAATAACCCAACTTTAAAAAGAATTACTTCACTTGTTGAGGTGAGATAATATGCCAAAAGGGCCCTCTGAGGAGGGCTCTTTTTTGTACCGTTGAAAAAGAATCAAATATAGTTTAAGATAGTTATGTTCTAAAAGGGCGATTAGCTCAGTTGGATGGAGATAAAATGTGAATTAAACATTTTATCGTTTACACTTTAGTGTAAACGGAAATTCAATTCAAAGATAATCATCTTTTGCAAAACAAAATATTAGGGCGATTAGCTCAGTTGGCTAGAGCAACCCGTTTACACCGGGTAGGTCGGGGGTTCGAATCCCTCATCGCCCACCATATAAAAATAGTCTGACTTTTTGTCAGGCTATTTTTATATTTTGGAGATGAGAGAGCAAACTGCTTTGCTCTCGTGGGGATTCGAACGGCGGAGTATGTCGAGGAACGAGACAGAGAGCCGCGTCCAGCGATACTTATGAGATGAGCAGCTTTGCTGTGAAGCGAGTTAGTAATCGTGGGACAATCCCTCATCGCCCACCATAAACAAAAACACACCAACTGGTGTGTTTTTGTTTGAATCCCTCACAACCCTTGCACCCACCCAAACAGAACGCTATACTTTTTTAATATGTTAAACAATCAAACAAATAAAATAATAGGAATCATAGTTCTAGCTCTAATTGTTGTCTTAGGAATTAGTTTTATGGTTAAAGCTTCTGAAAATAATAGTCAGAATAATATTCAAACAAATATCACAGAGTGGTCTAAAGGCGGAGAAAATGCCCAAGTTGTTTTGGTTGAGTACAGTGACTTTCAATGCCCAGCTTGCCAAGCATACAGTGAAATTCTAGGAGAATTAAACAAAGAGTTTGGAGATGATTTAAAAATTGTCTATAAACATTTTCCTTTGAAACAAATTCACCCTAATGCTACCATCGCTGCTCAGGTCTCTGAAGCAGCTGGACTACAAGGAAAGTTCTGGGAAATGCATGATTTACTGTTTTCTAAACAAGGAGTTTGGTCTTCAAAGAAAAATCCTCAAACATCATTTGATGAATATGCTTTAGAATTAGGGTTAGACATAGACCTGTTTAAGAAAGATGTTGTCTCTAAGGAAACTAAAAATAGAGTTAATAATGATTACACCCAAGGTTCAAAAATTAAAGTTAATTACACTCCTTACTTTATTTTAAATGGGAAAAGAGTAGATAATCCTAATAGTCTTGAGGAATTTAAAGATTTGATTGAAAATGCCATCAATCAAATTAATCAATAGAAGATGAAAAAAAGATTGGAATGTAAAATTTCTGGGAGGGTCCAGTTGGTCATGTTTCGTGATTTTGTCACAAGAAAGGCTAAGAAGATGAATCTTGTGGGAGAAGTAGAAAACCTTAAAGATGGGACAGTTTTTGTTGTGGCTGAAGGAGAATATAAAGAATTACAAGAACTGCTCCTATTATTACGTAAAGGACCTTTAGGGTCTCGGGTTGATAAAGTTAAAGAAGAATGGTTAGATTGCAAAGATGAGTTTAATGATTTTAATATGATTTATTATGCCAGAAGATAAAACAAATAAACCCCAATGTATTGGGATTATAATGGACGGTAATCGTAGGTGGGCCAAAAAAAAGGGTCTAACTTCTTTTGAGGGGCATACAGCTGGATATAAAAAACTAGAAGAGGTGGTACCTTGGTTAAAGGAAGAAGGGGTAAAAACTTTAATAGCCTATGCTTTTTCTACTGAAAATTGGAAAAGGGATGAGGATGAAAAAAACTATCTCTTTAAATTGCTAAATGTTTTTTTAACAAAAGAAAAAGAAAAACTTAAGAAAAATAAAATAAGAGTAAAATTTATTGGGCAAATAGATAGATTTTCCGAGGATATTCAAAAAAATATTAGAGCATTAGAAGAAGAAACAAAAGATTTTTCTGACTTTAATTTACTTTTAGCTTTGTCCTATGGTGGAAGAGCTGAAATACTTTCAGCGGTGAATAAATTAATTAAAAAAGGCGATGAAGTAAATGAAGAAACTTTTAGTAAAAATCTCTGGTCAGCTGGTTTCCCAGATCCAGATTTAATTATTAGAACGAGTGGAGAACAACGCACTTCTGGATTTTTGCCATGGCAGGCTGTTTATAGTGAATTATTTTTTACAAAAACATATTGGCCAGATTTTAGTAAAGAAGAATTTAATAGTATTTTGGCAGATTTTTCTTCTAGGGAGAGAAGGATTGGTAAGTAATATGAAAAAAATTGAAATAATATATGAAGATAAAGATTTGTTGGTTGTTAATAAGCCGGCGGGTTTAATTGTTCACAATGACGGTAAAAAAGAACAAGAAACTTTAGTTGATTGGGTCTTGGAAAATTATCCAGAGGTTGAAAAAGTGGGAGAGCCTATTTCTATTTCTGATGGAGTAGAGATTAAGAGACCCGGTATTGTTCATCGCCTTGATAAAGATACATCAGGTGTTTTGATTATTGCTAAAAATCAAAAATCCTTTTTAAAAATAAAAAAACAATTTCAAGACAGAGAAGTTTTTAAGATATACCAAGCAATTATTTATGGGAATCTCTTAAAAGACAGGGGGATTATAGATAAACCTATTGGGAGAAATAAAAATAATTTTAGGCAATGGTTAGCAGGGGACAAAGCCAGGGGTAATTTGAGAGATGCCATAACTGAATATAAAGTCTTAAAAAGAAGCTCAGATAAGCAGTTCTCTTTATTAGAGGTGCACCCAAAAACAGGGAGAACTCATCAAATTAGAGTCCACCTTAAATCAATTCACCACCCCGTTGTTTGTGATAGTCTTTATGCAGAAACTATGGAATGTTTAGAATCCATGGGTAGATTAGCCCTACATGCTTCTAAAATAAAATTTATAAACACAAAGGGTAAAACGATAGAAGTTTTTGCCCCCTTACCTAATGATTTCAAAAAAACTGTTGATTTATTGTTTAATGGGAATTAGAGCATATTGTTTGCTAATTTCTTAGTTTTATGATAAATTTCTTAACCATGAATCAGTCAAATACAAAAATAAAGCTATCTCCAATAAACATTGAGGATAGAAAAAATCTAGATTTTAAAGCAGGAGATACTGTTAAGGTTTCTTTAAAAATCCAAGAAAAAGGAAAAACTCGTCTCCAAGTTTTTGAAGGTCTTGTTTTGGCTAGAAAACACGGAACATCAACAGGTGCTTCTTTTACTGTTCGTAAAGTAGCCAGTGGAGTAGGAGTGGAAAAAGTTTTCCCACTTTATTCTCCTAGTATTGATAAAATTGAAATAACTAAAAAAGCTACTGTTAGAAGATCTAAACTTTATTACATTAGAGATAAGGTCATGAAAGAAATCAGACGTAAAATTAGAAGTTCTAGATTTATTGCTCCTGAACCAGAAATTAAAGAAAAAGCTGAAGAAGAAAAACCAGAAGTAGTTCCTACTGAGACTGAAGAAAATACTCCTGAAGTAGACACAGAAGTAAAAGAAGAAGAAAAGACAGAAGAGGTTAAAGAAGAAGCTACTATAGAGACTGAAGAAAAACCAGAAGAGGGGGAGAAAAAATAAAATACGAATTATAAAAAAACAAACGGCTCACTGATGAGCCGTTTTTTTATGTTAGTATATTTAAAATAATGCCCAGGTGGCGAAATTGGTAGACGTGCATCCTTGAGGGGGATGTGTCCTTACGGACGTGCTGGTTCAACTCCAGTCCTGGGCACCAATAAATAAAATAACCCAAAGTGAATAGCTTTGGGTTATTTTATTTTTGGGTTTCTAAGTATGAGTTGAACCGTAGGCTCCCTATTTGTTCAAAAGCGAAGCGATTGAATACAAATAGCAGTGCTTTAGCCGCCTGTAAACAATGAGTGAAACGAATATGTTTTCAGTGTGTTTCGGAACAAATTTTTAATTTGTGAGAGGCAACTCCAGTCCTGGGCACCAAAATATAAAAAAGCCCGCAGGAATGCGGGCTTTTGTTTAATGACCATGATGGCAACAATGATCATGGTGATTATCATAATGACCAGATTTTATTTTCTGTAGAAGGCTTAAAGACCAATACCCCATCAAGAGAGAGATCCCAAATGATAAAATTGGGTCAATAATACTCCAGCCAGTTAAAGCGATAACAATACCACCAGTAACCACAACCCCACTTTGAGCTAAGTCAGACAAGATATGTAAACTCATGGCTTCATGAGTAATATGTTTTTCGTCAGACACTTCTATTACTCTATGTTGTATATAATTACCAATGGTTCCAATGATCGCAATAGAAATCATAATCCAGCTAGTGATATCCCGAGGATTACCAATTCTTTCTAGGGCTTCAATAAAAACCCAAATAGAAATAAATCCAAGTAACAGAGCATTAATAACTCCACCAATATTTCTTGTCTTGTTTTCATCGCTTCCTTTTTTGACTAAAAAAGCAATGATTACTGAGACTAAGATAGCGGCACTGTCAGTAAAAACATGACCAGCATCGGCTAAAAGGGCTAGACTACCCGAAATGATACCACCCCAAATTTCTCCAATAAGAATTACAATAGCAATACCAAAAATAAGCCAATATCTCTTTATTTCACACCAACAATCCTTAGGTGTGGTGCATTCATTGAAATGAGAATCCATCTCACACCTCCTTTAAAAGTTCGTTTCTGTTTGCACCATAGCATTCTGGTTTTAATTTAGCAACAAAAAGATAAAATGATATAATTTAATTATGTTATACACTGGAAAAGGAGATAAAGGAGACACTAGTATTTTTGGTTGCGACCAGAGATTTTCTAAAAGTTCAGATATTGCTGAAGCTCTTGGTTCTTTGGATGAATTGAATTCTTTTCTTGGTTTTTGTAAGTTGGAATCAGCCAAAGAAGATATTTCTATTGGAGAAATTTCTTTTCAAAAAATTATTGATAATATTCAACAAAATTTGTTTATTATTCAAGCTGAAGTAGCTGGAGCAGATAAAAAAATTACTAAAGAAAAAATTAAAGAACTAGAAAATTTGACCGACCAAATAGAAAAAGAATTGCCTCCAATTAATAGCTTTTTTGTTTCTGGTGGTGTAGAATTATCGTCTCTTATAGATTTTGCTCGTACTATTGCTCGAAGAGCTGAGCGTAGAGTGGTGGCGGTATCTAATGAGAAAATTGAAGAGATTGATCCAAATACCTTAGCTTATTTAAATAGATTATCTAGTTTATTGTATGCCATGGCTAGACTAACTAATCATAAATTTGGTATAAAAGAGGAATCTCCTACGTATAAATAATACATGGTGCCTATAGTGTAATGGTTAGCACTAGAGTTTGTGGAACTCTCGGTTCGGGTTCGAATCCCGGTAGGCACCCCAAAATATGAACGGATTGGATACAGAAAAACAAATATTTTTTTATGAGCAGGAATTTTATGTTTTTTCTAATTTTTCTTCTTTTAAATTGAAGTGGAAGGGTTACGATTGGATGACATCAGAACATGCCTATCATTCAGAAAAATTTAAAGATGAGGAACTATTGGAGCAATTAAGAAGTGCTCGTTCCGCTCATGATGCCATGGTGGTCGCTTATGCTAATAAAGATAAACGTCTAAAAGACTGGGATTCTATTAAGTTAGGAATAATGAAGGAAATTTTACATGCAAAAGCTGAACAACATCCTTATGTGAAGAAAAAACTACTAGAGTCTGGGGATAAAGAGCTTGTAGAAAACTCATGGAGGGATTCATATTGGGGTTGGGGACCAAATAAAGATGGAGAGAACCATTTAGGAAAACTTTGGATGGAGGTTCGTGATGAGATTCGTTCAAATCTTAATAAATAAAAAATTATGAAATATTATACATATACTTGTTATAAATGTGGATGGACCTACGATGAAGCCACAGGGGATCCTCGTAAAGGTTTTCCAGCTGGAACAAAATGGGAAGACCTTCCAGAAGATTATAGATGTCACGAATGTGATATCAGAAAAAGAGATTCACATATGTGGAAAAAATCAGATTAAAACAAACGGCTCACCGAAAGGTGAGCCGTTTGTTTTTAAAAATGTAGTATAATAATTTTAATGAGAAGAATTTCTTTATTTAAAAGACTAGACAGATGGTATCTTTCTCATGAAAGACGTCTTACTTCATTAGCTCTTATTGGTGGTTTCGTGGTGGATAATTTCACTTTAGACCGCATTGATTTGTGGTTTGAGAATCTTATTATTTTTTCCTATATTCTTGTGGCTGGTTTAGGGATATTTGTTATTAATCTTTGTGAGAATCAAGTTTTGACTGGGCGTTTCTTCAAAGGTCTTTCTCGTTGGCTTCCTTTATTTGTACAATTTGCTTTTGGTGGTTTGTTTAGTGCTTTTATTATTTTTTACTCCCGTAGTGCCTCTTTGACTTCAAGTCTTTTGTTTGTTTCTGTTTTTGCCATTCTTCTTATTGGAAACGAGTTTTTTAGAAAATATTATACTCGCTTAGGTTTTCAAATGACCTTATTTTTTGTGGGAGTGTTTTCTTTTATGATTTTCTTCCTGCCTGTTCTTTTTGGGAAAATGGGACCATGGATGTTTATTTTTAGCGGTATCGTTAGTTTGATTTTTATTAAGATATTTTCTTCTTTGCTTTACGTTTATGTTCCAGGGAGAGTTAGAAGAAGTAGAAAAACTTTTTGGCCAAGTATTTTAGTAATTTTTATTGTCATCAATACTCTTTATTTTACTAATTTTATACCACCAATCCCTCTTTCTCTTAAAGATGCTGGTGTTTATCATAATGTGGAAAAAATTTCTGGTGGTAATTATCTTACTAAAAAAGAAAATAGAAGTTTAAATGATATTTTGCATTTTAAAAATACTTTTCATTTACTTGAATATCAACCCGTTTATCTTTATAGTTCTGTTTTTGCGCCTTCTAAATTAAATATTAATATTTTTCATCAATGGCAATATCAAAACCCTAGTAATAATATATGGATAACAGCTGATAGTATGAGTTTTCCAATAGGAGGTGGGAGAGATGGGGGATATAGAGGCTATTCTGTTAAACAGAATGTTTTTGAGGGTTCTTGGAGGGTTAATATCATTACTGAACATGATCAATTGTTGGGAAGAGTTAACTTTGAAGTAATAAAATCAAACCAAAGTGAATCTTTAAAATTTAAAGAAGAGATTAAATAGCCTTTAATTATTAAGATTTTTATAATACTATTAAAGTAATGCCTATTTTTGTAAAAGAAAATTTCCCCCCTATTCTATTTGGAGTTTATCTAATGATTTTTACTATTTTGGCTTTTAACCCTGTTGATCGTCTGACTTGGTTTGTAGAAAATCTAACTGTTTGGATTATTTTAGGTATTTTAATTTTTCTACATATTCGTGGGCGTCGTTTTTCTAATCTGTCTTATTTTTTTATGGCGATTTTAATTTTCCTACATACTATTGGAGGACATTATACTTTTGCCCTAGTACCATTTGATTGGTTTACAGATTTCTTTGGGTTTGAAAGAAACCACTATGATCGCATTGCTCATTTTTTTGTTGGTTTTTATGCTTTTCCCATAGCAGAGTGGTTGAGGGACAAAAAATTAGTGGCTAACAAATTTCTTCTTTTTACCTACCCCATTTTTACTATCGCTTTTATTGCGATGTTTTATGAAATCATAGAATGGATTGTTGCTCTCAATATAACTCCTGACGCAGGTAATTATTATTTAGGTAGTCAGGGAGATATTTGGGATGCTCAAAAAGATATGGCTTTAGATACTTTAGGGGCCATTGTAGCTATGGCTATATTTTTCCTTAACCCTAAATTATTTACAAAATTTAAAAAACTTAAAAAATAAAAAATGAGAGAAGGAATCCCTACACAAGAAATAACTCCAATAGAAGAGCAAGAGGGGGTGGAGTATATACCGCAGTTAGAGCAACATGGTTTAGATGGAGAGTTGTTTTTAAGTATTTGGGAGAAAAATAAAGGAGACGAGCATTCTTTCTACGAGAGGAATATGGAGATGATTGATGAAATGGAAAAAGAAGAACCAGGGTCTGTTTCTTTTTTAAATAAAAAATATGGTGTCTTTAATTTTTCCAGATATCCAATAGAGATTCTTTTAGATCAATATAGAAGTCACGGTGATACAGGAACACCTTATGGGATTGTCCTTTATCCATTAGAAGACAATCATGGAGCCTTTTCTAAAAAAGAAGATGAGTTAATTTTTAGAGATATTTATAACCAAATGGATGGGCAGTTTAAGATTAAAATTTTAGAAAGTTCTGGAAAAAGAGATATTTTAAAAAAATTAGTAAATCTAAAAAATTTTTTTAACAAAGAAGGTAATGGTCATAAAATATCTTTTGCTATCATAGGAGGGCATGGTGATAAAAGTAGTATAAAATTTGGGTCTAGAGATAGTAGCGATGGTGTTTTTAATATAGAAGATTTAGAAGATCAAAGTATTATTAATATTAGAGAATCTATTTTTGAACCACATCCTACTTTTGTATTGAATTCATGTGAGACTGGTATTGAAAGTGGTATGGCTGATAGACTTAAAAGTAAATTTAATGCTGAGGTATTTGCCCCTAAAGAAAAAACTATTATTGAAGATATTGATGTTGTGATAGAAAATGGAGCAATAAGGTTTGATGTTCAATACGTAGATAATTTTAGTTAAAAATATCTTCTTATTTTAGGGGAGTAGATTACTTTTATTGGTTGTTATATAATTAATTTATATGAAAAGACTATATAGAAGTGAGAAAAA
>Ga0316190_10001488_pt1 | contig 16926 bp, 14 predicted proteins | sample Eddworburrow2_MG_FD_204929 | JGI IMG/M metagenome (GOLD analysis project Ga0316190, IMG submission 204929) | Coastal sediment microbial communities from Maine, United States - Eddy worm burrow 2 | ecosystem: Environmental > Aquatic > Marine > Coastal > Sediment | place: USA: Maine | collected... | reverse complement strand
CACTGCAACCCCGGGATCAGAGTCCAATCGATATGATGCGTACGGCCTGTTATGTGCCTGATATCGAAAAGGGAATTGATCTCGCGCGACGCTCTAAAGACCTTGGCTACCTGACCACCATCAACATTATGGCTCCTTCAGCAGTGGTTCAGCCCCACCTTATTGAGGCGCTGGAGGCTGTTAATGAAGCGGATGAGGTGGATTATCTCTACTTTGTTGACAGCTTTGGTGCCTTCTATTCTGAGCAGGTCACCTCTTATGTCGAGCTGTACAAAAAACATGCACCCAATAAAGAGCTGGGTTTTCATGCGCATAATAACCAGCAGCTGGCTTTCTCAAATACCCAGCAAGCCATCATTGATGGGGTAAACCTGTTGGATGCCACGATCAATGGCATTGGGCGTGGTGCAGGTAACTGCAACCTGGAGCTGCTGCTCAATTTTCTACAGAATCCAAAGTTTGATACCAAGCCGCTGTATAAGGTTATTCAAGAAGAGTTTGTGCCACTGCGTAAGAAAATTGAGTGGGGTTTCAATGACATCTACGGCATTAGTGGTTATCTAAATCAGCATCCACGTGCGGCAATGAAGCTGCGATCAAGTAAGAAAAACAAAGATAACTGCTACGACTTTCTTCTCGAATCAACAAGCACGGTGGAATAAGAGCAACCTATGGCGTGTGAACACACATTTGCCCGCTACATCAGAAAGCTTGGGCGCGATCGTAAATTAAATAGCTCCCTGACTCAGGAAGAAGCTTGTGCAGCCATGTCTGCAATTGCCTTCTATGAGGTAGAGCCTCAACAGCTGGGTGCTTTTCTGATGTTGCTGCGGCTTAAGGTCAAAACTCCAGAGGAGATCGCGGGCTTTGCGGAGGCTTTACGAGAAGGGTTGCCCACGCCTGTGAATGCGCCATCTGTAGCAGTAGACTGGCCAGCTTACGCAGGAAAGAAGAATCAGCCCCCCTGGTTTCTGCTTGCTGCGCTGCTGCTGGGGCGAAATGGATATCCGGTATTTATGCATGGGTTGTCGCGTCGTGATGAGAAAGTGTATGTTCCTCAGGCATTGAGGGCGCTGGGTATGGGAACCTGTAGTCTGCTTTCTGAAGCTGCTGACCAGGTTCATCAAGAGGGTTTTGCCTATCTGTCGGTTGATAATCTTTCAGGTATTGTTCAAGAGCTGCTGGGATATCGGAAACAATTGGGTATACGAACCCCCATGCATACGGTTGCTCGCATGCTGAATCCGCTCTCTGCATCGCTGATGCTGCAAGGTGTGCATCATGCTCAATATGCCCCTCTTCATCAGGCTGCGGCACGCCTTTTAAAGCAGGAAAAGAACCTTTCGATGTGTGGCGATAGTGGTGAGTTTGAACGTATTCCAGGTCGTCCTTGTAAACTTTATGGCCTGAATGACGGCCTCTGTTGGGAAGAGGAGTGGCCTGTAGATGACTCCTTTGAGAACCAAACCGTGCCTAAAAACCTCGATCTTGATCATTTTAAGGCAGTGTGGGATGGTCGCGAGGAGGATGAGTATGGCCAGGCGGCTGTGATTGGTACTTTGGCTATTGTGTTGCGTGGCCTGGGGCGTGCAAGTGAGCGTGATGAAGCCTATCAATTAGCAGAGCAGTGGTGGCTGGCACGTAATGTGGAAGCTGCCGCTTAGAGTGATATTTTTCATCCGGTAGTTGATCCGGTTTGTACTAAATTTTTGTAATAGATATTTAAGGTGAGTTGATATGCCAAAACCAGAAAAACATGTATTCGTTTGTGTTCAAAATCGCCCAGAGGCCCATCCTAAGGGTTCTTGTACAGCGCGTGGTGGAGCGCCGTTGGTTGATGAATTTCGTCGCTTGTTTGAAGAGAAAGGGCTGTGGGGTCGCTTTCAAGTAACCACTAGTGGTTGCCTTGGGCCTTGTGAAGATGGGCCCAATGTACTTGTCTACCCTGAAGGCGTGATGTATGCCAAGGTGACGGTAGAGAACGTGACTGAGATTGTTGAACAGCATCTGCTTGAAAACTTTCCAATAGAAAGCCTGAAGATTTCAGAAGAGGTTTGGAGCTAACTTCTAGCCTTTGACGTAACGTTAAAAACCCCGCCTTTGATAGGCGGGTTTTTTGTTTTTAAGCTATAGAAAAATGGGCTCTGATGCTTATCGGGCAAGTATCTGTTTCAGGAACTGCCCCGTGTAGGATTTCTTCACAGTAGCCACCTGCTCTGGGGTGCCGGTTGCAACAATCTCCCCGCCTTTGTCACCCCCCTCTGGCCCCAGGTCGATAACCCAATCGGCTGTTTTGATGACGTCCAGATTGTGTTCGATGACAATAACGGTATTGCCATGGTCGCGTAGCCGGTGCAGTACTTCCAATAGATGCTGGACATCGTGAAAGTGCAGTCCGGTAGTGGGTTCGTCCAATATGTAGAGGGTGTTGCCGGTATCTCGTTTTGATAGCTCGCGGGAGAGCTTAACCCGCTGTGCTTCGCCGCCGGAGAGAGTGGTGGCATTTTGGCCCAGCTGCACGTAAGAGAGCCCCACGTCCATCAATGTCTGTAGTTTGCGTTTGAGTGAGGGCACGGCTGAGAAAAAATCCAGGGCATCCTCTACTGTCATAGCCAGCACCTCATTGATGCTCTTGCCTTTGTATTTGATCTCCAGGGTTTCGCGGTTATATCGCTTGCCCTTGCAGATATCGCATATCACATAGACATCGGGCAGAAAGTGCATCTCCACCTTGATGACGCCATCACCCCGGCAGGCCTCGCAACGTCCGCCTTTAACATTGAAACTGAAGCGGCCAGGGTTGTAGCCGCGGGAACGCGCCTCTTGAGTGGCGGCAAAGAGTTCTCGGATGGGCGTGAACAGACCCGTGTAGGTGGCTGGATTGGAGCGGGGCGTGCGCCCAATGGGGCTTTGATCAATATCCACTACCTTATCGAAATGCTCCAGTCCTTCCAGTTTGGAACAGGGGGCTGAACTTCTGTGGCCAGCTGCATTTAGCTGCATGGCAGCAGCAGGGTAGAGGGTGTCATTGATCAGGGTGGATTTGCCAGAACCGGAGACGCCAGTGATGCAGGTGAACAGCCCCACAGGGATCTCAGCATCGACAGCTTTTAGGTTGTTGCCACTTGCCCCCTGGATCAATAGCTGCCTCTCTGGATTAGCGGCTGTGCGTTTTTCCGGTATCGCTATCTGGCGCTTTCCAGAGAGATATTGCCCGGTCAGTGACTCTGCTGAGTTGGCGATATCCTCTGCCAGACCTTGTGCGATGATATGTCCTCCATGAACACCAGCGCCGGGACCAATATCAACAACATGATCCGCGCTTCGGATCGCCTCTTCATCGTGTTCCACCACAATTACAGTGTTGCCCAGGTCGCGCAGGTAGGTGAGTGTTTTGAGTAGACGGCCATTGTCCCGTTGATGCAGACCGATGGAGGGTTCATCCAATACATACATGACGCCAACCAGTCCGGCACCTATCTGACTGGCCAGTCGAATGCGCTGAGCCTCACCGCCGGAGAGGGTCTCTGCACTGCGGCTGAGGGTTAGGTAATCAAGCCCTACATTGACCAAAAATTTGAGCCGTTGGTCGATCTCATTGACTACCTTGGCTGCAATCTCGCCACGTTTTCCAGGTAGTGCTAGTTGTTCAAAAAAGATCAGCGCCTTGCCTATGGGCATGGCACTGATGCTGGGTAGATTGTGGTCGGCAATAAAGACGTGGCGAGCTGCTTCAGTCAGGCGTGTTCCACTACAGCTAGGGCAGGATTGGTTGGAGACATAACGGGATAGCTCCTCACGCACAGCATTGGATTCGGTCTCCCGGTAGCGGCGCTCCATGTTGCGGATGATCCCTTCAAAGGGGTGAGTGCGTGTATTGCTGTTGCCTCGATCATTAAAATAATTGAATTTGATAGCCTCATCGCCACTGCCAAAGAGGATTGCCTGCTGAATCTTTTTCGGTAGTTTTTCCCAGCGGGTCTCCACATCAAATTTATAATGTTTGCCCAGTGAGCAGATGAGCTGAAAATAGTAGGCGTTGCGACGATCCCAGCCGCGCACTGCCCCTGCAGCAAGGCTAAGGTGTGGTTGGGCCACAACCATCTCGGGATCAAAGAACTGCTCTACGCCGAGGCCGTCGCATGTTGGGCAGGCACCGACAGGATTATTGAAGGAGAAGAGGCGTGGCTCAAGCTCTGGAATGCTGTAACCGCAGTGTGGGCATGCGAAGTTGGCTGAGAAGATCAGCTCTTCCTGGGGCGAATCATCCTCGGCTCTGGCTTCCTGCTTCGCTCTATCTCCTCCATCCCTGGAGTCGATCCAGGCAACACGGACCAATCCATCAGACAGGCGTAGTGCGGTTTCAAAGGATTCTGCCAGGCGCAGTTGCAGATCGCTACGCACCTTAAAGCGATCGACTACGGCTTCAATGTTGTGTTTTTTGTGCAGCTCCAGTTCTGGTGCGCTGTCAATCTCATGGATTTCACCGTCGATGCGAGCGCGGATAAAGCCTTGTGCCTGTAGCTCTTGCAGAAGTTTGTGATGCTCACCCTTGCGCTCTGAGACCACCGGGGCCAGCAGCATCAGTTTGCTCCCTTCCGGCAGAGCCAATACTTGATCCACCATCTGGCTAACCGTTTGGGCTTCAAGTGGCTGTTTGTGGGTGGGGCAGCAGGGTGTTCCTGCGCGGGCAAATAGCAGCCTCAGGTAGTCGTAGATTTCGGTGATGGTACCCACGGTGGAGCGCGGGTTGTGAGAGGTTGTCTTCTGCTCTATCGAGATGGCAGGAGAGAGTCCCTCAATATGGTCGACATCCGGTTTATCCATCATCGAGAGAAACTGTCGGGCATAAGCAGAGAGTGACTCCACATAGCGGCGCTGCCCTTCGGCATAGATGGTATCAAAGGCGAGCGAAGACTTGCCGGAGCCGGAGAGACCGGTAATGACAATCAGTTTGTCCCGGGGCAGATCCAGATCAATGTTTTTTAGATTGTGGGTACGTGCCCCGCGAATCAGGATGTTTTTCATGTGTTGCGTATCGACATAAAAGCGAACCGGTTATACCCATTGCGGATGGGTTTTCCGGAAAAGAGTGCGCATGAGATGCTTTATAGCAAGGCGCAACGACGAGTAATATTAATATATTGCAAGGAGTTGCAACGCAGCTAGGAAGTAGCCCATGCGCGCTATTTTTCGAGGAAATCTATTCGTGATGGGTATACTATACGCGGTCTGCCATTTTTTACGCAAAACCTTAGAACAGAAAACTATTTGTGAGAAGCGATAATAAGAACGGAATGTCCGCAATAGAGAGGCGGGCGACATTTTCCCTGGCTGGTATCTATGCCCTGCGTATGCTGGGCTTTTTTATGATCCTGCCAGTTTTTGTTTTGTATGCAGATAAGCTGGAGGGAGTGACGCCACTGTTAGTGGGCGTCGCATTTGGTGCTTATGGCTTGACCCAGGCACTGTTGCAGATTCCCTTTGGCATGCTCTCTGATCGCATCGGACGTAAGCCGGTGATTGTCGGTGGGCTGCTTATCTTTGCCATTGGCAGTGTTGTTGCTGCCCTCTCTGACAGTATCTCGGGTGTCATTATTGGGCGTGCCCTACAAGGTAGTGGTGCTATTGCAGCAGCCGTTATGGCGCTGGCAGCTGATCTGACACGGGAAGAGCAGCGTACCAAGGCAATGGCCATGATTGGCATGAGTATTGGGGCGGCCTTCATTTTGTCGCTCATTCTTGGGCCAGTCTTTAATGATTGGATAGGCGTCCCCGGCATCTTCTGGTTGACGGCCGTTTTGGCCATAGTGGGTATTGGCGTTGCACTATTTTTGGTTCCTCAACCTGAGCACTGCCAGCGTCACCGGGATACAGAGCCTGTTGCTGGTCAGTTTGCGCGAGTGTTGCGCAATCTTGATCTGCTGCGGTTGGACTACGGCATTCTGACGGTGCATATGACCATCACCTCTGTCTTCATGGCGCTGCCGCTGGTGCTGCGTGATATTTTGGGGATTGAAAGCGCAACGCATTGGCATATCTATTTGCCCGTCTTATTGGGGTCAGTTGTTCTTATGGTGCCCTTTGTCATTCTTGCGGAAAAAAAGCGCAAGATGAAAGAGATTTTTCTGGGGGCTATCCTGGTTATGGGGCTGGCTCAGGTAGGCTTCTACTTTCTCTATACCTCGTTGACTGGATTGGTAGTGGCTCTGGTGCTCTTTTTTACTGCCTTTAATCTGCTGGAGGCGGTGTTGCCCTCCATGGTTTCAAAGATGGCTCCAGCAGAGAGCAAAGGGACGGCAATGGGTGTCTATTCTACGTCCCAGTTTACGGGTTCCTTTCTTGGTGGAGCCTTAGGTGGCTGGATGCAGGGCTCTTTTGGTTATGGCGGTGTCTTCCTGTTGGGTGCAATATCTGCTGGCTTGTGGTTGCTGGTGGCATCAGGCATGAACCGACCACGAAACCTGCGCAATCAACTGCTCCATGTTGGCGAATTAAGTGATGAAGAGTCCAATGATGTGCTACTGCGTCTTAAGCTGGTGCCTGGGGTGGTAGAGGCTGTGATTGTTAATGAGGAAGGTGTGGCTTATCTTAAGATAGATCCTGAAAAAACTGATCTATCCGTGTTAGACGAATTTTCTACAGCTGAAGCCTGAGTTGGCTGGTTTCAGCATAGTTAAACTTAAAGTAAGGGGAATATGATGGCGAAAGGTATTAACAAGGTAATCCTTATCGGTAATCTGGGGCAGGATCCGGATGTGCGTTATATGCCTAATGGCAATGCTGTGGCCAATGTTACGTTGGCAACCTCAGATTCCTGGAAGGATAAAAATACGGGTGAGATGCAGGAGCGTACTGAGTGGCACAGGGTGGTGTTTTTTCGTCGCCTGGGTGAGATTGTGGGCGAGTACTGCAAGAAGGGATCTAAGATCTATATTGAGGGTCGACTGCAGACGCGCAAGTGGCAGGACAAAAATGGCCAAGATCGCTATACCACAGAGATCGTTGCGGATCAGATGCAGATGCTCGATAGCCGTGGCGGTGGCAGTGCGTCATTTGATGGTGGTGGTAGCCGTTCAACCCAAAATGCGGGCACAAGTGCACAAAACCCGGCGTCATCTTCACCTGCTCCAGCACCGGATGCTGATTTTGATGATGATATTCCATTTTAAGGCTACAAGGGGATAGCTATATGAAAACCCTCTTGGTTACAGGTGGAGCAGGGTTCATTGGAGGTAACTTTGTTCACCTGCTGATGCACCAACATGATGTTAGGGTTATCAACCTGGATCTGCTGACCTATGCAGGCAATCTGGATACCCTGGCAGATATTAAAGAGGGTGGCCGTTATACCTTTGTGCAGGGTGATATTGGTAATAAGGAGTTGGTATCTGATCTGCTAAGGCGTTACAGGCCATCCGCGGTGGTGAATTTTGCTGCGGAAAGTCATGTTGACCGGTCTATTGATGCCCCCTGTGATTTTATTCAAACCAATGTAGTGGGCACCTTTAATCTGCTGGAGTGCAGCAGGCAGTACTACCAGAGTTTGTCTGAAGATCAAGCTGAAGCATTCCGGTTTCTGCATGTCTCAACAGATGAGGTTTACGGTTCGCTGGGGGCTGAAGGGATGTTTACTGAAGAGACACCCTATGCGCCAAACTCACCCTATTCGGCATCCAAGGCGGCGTCTGATCATCTGGTGCGAGCCTGGCATCACACCTATGGACTGCCGGTAATAACCACCAACTGCTCTAATAACTACGGCCCCTGCCAATTTCCAGAGAAGCTGATACCACTGATGATTCAGAATGCCATTGCGGGCAAGCCTCTGCCAATCTATGGTGATGGCGGAAATATTCGTGACTGGTTGTACGTACAGGATCACTGCCGTGCGATCTGGCGGGTTCTGGAAGCAGGCAGGCTGGGCGAGGTTTATAACATTGGCGGTAATAGTGAAAAGACCAACCTGGAAGTGGTTGATACCCTCTGTGCGATTTTAGATGAATTTATACCGCAGTCTTCTTATGTCCCTCATGCGCATTTAAAAAGTTTTGTTACTGATCGGCCAGGACATGATTTGCGTTATGCCATTGATGCTTCAAAAATTAAAAGAGAGCTTGGCTGGGAACCACAAGAGACCTTTGAGTCGGGGCTGCGGGCAACAGTGCAGTGGTATCTTGATAATGCCACATGGAGTAAGCGTGTGATGGATGGCAGTTATCAGGGCGAACGGTTGGGCCAAGCGTAAAACAAAATTTATAAGGCAGAGGCTATGAAAGGTATTATTTTGGCAGGGGGATCTGGTACTCGACTTTACCCACTTACCCGCTCGGTAAGTAAGCAGCTGTTGCCTATCTATGATAAGCCAATGATCTATTACCCGTTAGGTATTTTGATGATGGCTGGCATTCGGGATGTTCTCATCATTACTACCCCACAGGATGAGCATCTTTTTAAAGCGTTGCTGGAAGATGGAGATCAGTGGGGCATCAAACTTAGCTATGCCGTACAACCCGATCCTGGTGGTTTGGCGCAGGCATTCCATATAGGACGGGGTTTTGTTGCGGGTGAGCCCTGTTGTCTGATACTGGGAGATAATATCTTTTATGGCCATGGATTGGTGGAGGTGTTACAGCAGGCGGCTGAGAACAATGATGGAGCCACTGTCTTTGGCTACTGGGTAAAGGACCCACAGCGCTATGGCGTGGCGGGCTTTGATGCTGAAGGTAAGGTGGTAAGCCTGGAAGAGAAACCCAGCAAGCCTGCATCTAATTATGCTGTTACGGGCCTCTACTTTTACGATAGCCAGGTCACTGAATTAGCCGCACAGCTTAAACCTTCTGCGCGTGGAGAGCTGGAAATTACCGATCTGAATCGATTGTATTTAGAGCAGGGAAAACTGCGGCTGGAAAAGATTGGGCGTGGCACAGCCTGGCTGGATACAGGGACACATGAATCGCTTATGCAGGCGAGTAATTTTATTGAAACCATTGAGGAGCGCCAGGGGTTAAAAGTGTGCTGCCCAGAAGAGATAGCCTATTCAAAAGGCTGGATTGATGTTGAGCAGGTCAGGGCGCAGGGCTTGGCTCTGGAGAAAAATGGCTATGGACAATATTTGCTTGAATTATGTGATAGAGCTACTTACCCATGAAAATTATAGAGACAGCTATACCTGGTGTGCTTTTAATTGAGCCTAAGGTCTTTGGTGACGAACGTGGCTGGTTTGTTGAAAGTTGGCAACAGGAACGCTATGCCGAGCAGGGTATCCCCGGCACTTTTGTGCAGGATAACCAAGCCTTTTCGCAGCGTGGCGTATTGCGTGGTCTGCATCTGCAACACCCATATGACCAAGGCAAACTGGTGCAGGCCATATCTGGAGAAGTATTTGATGTGGCAGTAGATGTTCGCCGAGGTTCTCCTTATTTTGGCCGCTGGGTTGGGGTAACCCTGTCGGGTGAAAATAAGCATCAGTTTTATGTTCCGGCAGGGTTTGCGCATGGCTATTGTGTGCTCAGTGATGAAGCGCTTTTTAGCTATAAATGTACGGATAACTATCATCCTGAAACTCAGTTTTCTGTACGCTGGGATGATCCTGCGTTGGGGATTGAGTGGCCGTTGGCTGGGGCACCTGTTCTGTCAGATAAAGACCGGGATGCGCCCTGCCTACATGATATTTCTGAGGATAGACTGCCGCCGTACCGAGGTAAATAGGTTGTGAGTCAGAAACGTTCACGTATATTACTGATTGGTGATAATGGCCAGGTAGGTTGGGAGCTCCTGCGTACTCTGGCACCTTTGGGTGAGGTTGTAACTGCTGGCCAAACTGGAACCGCTAAACTCGCTGTTGATTTGGCCGTCCCTGACTCCCTGGTACAGGTATTTGATAAAGTGAAGCCAACGCTGGTGGTTAATGCTGCAGCCTATACGGCAGTGGATAAAGCTGAAAGTGAATCAGAAGTAGCAGAGGCAGTGAATGCAACTGCCCCAGGTATTATTGGCGAACTGGCGACCAAGCAAGGGGCTGCCGTTATCCACTATTCCACTGATTATGTCTTTGGTGGTGGTTCAAATCGTCCATACAGAGAGAATGATGAAACCGGCCCTGCGGGTGTGTATGGTCGATCCAAATTAAAAGGTGAGCAGGCGCTACTTGATGCAGCTAATAATGTGCTGATATTTCGCACGGCATGGGTCTATGGCCAACATGGGCAAAACTTTCTTCAAACTATGTTGCGGTTATTTGCTGAGCGAGATGAATTGCGGGTTGTGGATGATCAGATTGGTAGCCCAACCTGGAGTCGAATGATTGCGGAAACCACAGCTCAGGTAGCTTCACAATTAAAAATGAATCCTGCGCAATTTTCTGAAAAACGTGGCATCTACCATCTTACTGCAGCAGGTCAGACAAGCTGGTTTGATTTTGCTCAGGCTATTTTAGAAAACACAGAATCTACCTGTCGTCTATTGCCTATTCCCACTACAGAGTATCCAACCCCTGCGACACGCCCGGCATATTCCGTATTGGACAATGCAAGATTACATGATGTTTTTGGATTGGCGTTGCCTGATTGGCACCGTTCGTTGCAGCAATGTATGAGTAAAGTTTAACCTCAGTTGTTACTTATCAGGTGAGTTTAGACAGACCTGGCCATCCATATAGTGAGGCCAGAGCTCTCCTGCTAGAACCTTTTGCAGATCATTTCCAATAACGGCTTTTTTCCAGCCGCTGAGCAGTTCTAGATCCTGGTTTCCAACTACAAGTTGTTCCAGCTCTTTGCGAGTTGCCAGTGCTTGAGGGCTGAGCTGTTGTTCTTTGGCTAAAAGACGTACGGCACAGGTTAGGATGTCCACCATAGCATCCTGTTCGATGGTCAGGCGTATGCGTTGAGCATTCTCCTGTGGCCAGGCTTCAGAAGGAAGGGCGCAGCTGTCATCAATAAGCTTCAGTAGCGTATTGCCGTGGCGCTCAACTGCATGCACTTCCAATCCGCGGATGCGTGAAAGCTGGGTTTTATCTCTTGGCTTGCGTCGAGATAGCTCCAATAGCACATCATCTTTAATGATCCAGCCTTTGGGTTTGTTGCGTTCAATGGCTGTGCTCTCTCGCCAGCTGGCAAGAGACTGTAGTATGGCCAGCTGTACCCCTTTTAAATGTTGGCGGCCGCGAATGCGCTGCCACTGTTGCTGTGGATCAATCTGGTAGGTGCTGGCTGTTGTCAGGGTTTTAAAATCATCCTCCAGCCAGTGGGTACGCCCAAGGCTCTCCAGCTCGGTTTTTAGTTTGGTGTAGATTTTTCCGAGGTAGATGACATCATCCAATGCATAGCGGTGCTGCTCTTGTGCAAGTGGACGCAGGCTCCAGTCGGTGCGGGAGTGGCTCTTATCCAAGGTGATGCCCAGTAGTTTTTGTACCAGAGCAGCATAACCGACCTGATCGCCGTGGCCAGTTAGCATGGCGGCCAGCTGGGTATCAAACAGTGGAGTGGGCAAGGTATCCCACAGATTGTGGAAGATCTCCAGATCCTGGCGGCCTGCATGGAATATCTTGGTAATGTTTGGATCTGTCAAAAGAGGCATTAAAGCAGAGAAATCATCTATCTTTAAAGGATCAATGCAGGCGGCAATTTGATTGTTGGCAATCTGTAGCAGGCAGAATTTAGGGTAGTAGGTTTTCTCCCGCAGGAACTCGGTATCCAGTGCCAGCCACTCACTGTCGGCTAATTGGCAGCATAGGTTGTGAAGTTGATCTGGCGTGTCAATAAAGAGTTCTTGCATGTGGTTTCTGTGGCTCTTGAGGTGTTTTGGCCTGCCATCATGGCGAGGTTGTCATGTGAAAGGTATGATGCCTATAGAAAAGGTAACTGTGAAGTGGATAACCTATTGTGAGTGCATTATTTAACTATTTTTTCGAACTTTGCCTGTTGCGGGCAAAACCACAAGACCTGCCTGCCTCCTGGGCACTGTTGGGTCTTGTGATTGTGGCTAATGTTACGGTGGGCGTGCTGGCTTTTAGTGGCCTGTATGGCAGTGTCTTGCGCGCGCTTATGGCAGGCGTTGTGGAAAACCTCTTTTTTCTGACAACTTTGGGACTGCTGCTCTATTTTAAGGGGTTGTTCCTACGGTTTAACCAGTCGGCGACAGCACTGCTTGGGAGCAGCACGCTGCTGGCTGTGATATTGATACCGCTCTATTCAATGAGTAGCACGGGAACTGAGCGCACAGCCATGAATGCCGTGGCGGATCTGGGAGCATTGGCACTGCTTATCTGGTCCCTGTTGATTATGGGGCATGTTTTACGCCACGCTGTAGAGATTCCTTTTGGGCGTGGCATTATGTTTGCCTTGATCTATTTTCTGTTATCCAGCCTATTTGTAGGGAGCCTGTTTCCACTGTCATGAAGATTCATATCCTCGGTATCTGTGGCACCTTTATGGGCGGAATTGCCCTGTTGGCCAGGGCGTTGGGTCACGAAGTAAGTGGCTCTGATGCCAATGTTTACCCGCCAATGAGTACACAGCTCAAAGCGGCAGGTATTCATCTCTCGGAAGGTTACGACCCTGCACATCTGAATCCAGCGCCGGATTGTGTGGTTGTAGGCAACGCGGTCTCTCGGGGTAATCCAGCGGTGGAGTATATGCTGGACTCTGGGTTGCCTTATGCATCGGGCCCGCAATGGTTGGCAGAGCACGTGTTGCAGAATCGTTGGGTGCTGGCTGTGGCAGGCACGCATGGTAAGACCTCAACCTCCAGCCTGTTAGCCTGGATATTGGAGGATGCAGGGCTAAATCCCGGATTTCTGATTGGCGGTGTCCCGGTTAATTTTGGCGTCTCAGCCCGCCTTGGGAGTGATCCCTTTTTTGTGGTTGAGGCGGATGAATATGACACGGCCTTCTTTGATAAACGTTCCAAGTTTGTCCACTACCGTCCAAGAACGCTGATACTCAACAATCTTGAGTTTGATCATGCGGACATCTTTGATGATCTGAAAATGATTCAGCGCCAGTTTCACCATCTGGTGCGCACAGTGCCGGGTTCCGGCCTGATTATTGCTCCGGAAGCTGACCAGGCACTGCATGAGGTGCTGGATATGGGATGCTGGACCAAAACAGAGCAGTTCAGTCCAGATGCAAAATCACACTGGCACCCTGCCCACTCCAACCCAGATGGCAGTCGCTTTGATGTGATCTGCCATGGCAAAAAAGCGGGCACGGTAGAGTGGGATCTGAGCGGTCGACACAATATCTCCAATGCCCTGGCTGCCCTGGCTGCGGCGAGGCATGCCGGTGTTCCTCCGGCCACGGCGGTTGGAAGCCTGAGCTCTTTTCACAATGTGCGTCGCCGCATGGAGCTGCGGGGTGATGTGAATGGTGTCAAAGTCTATGATGATTTTGCCCATCATCCTACTGCCATTGAGACAACGCTGGCAGGTCTGCGGGCAAAGGTGGGCGAAGAGCGAATTATTGCTGTGCTTGAGCTGCGCTCCAATACCATGCGCATGGGGGCACATGCCGACCAGCTGGCATCATCTCTGTGGGCGGCGGATTGTGTCATGGTTTACACCCCACCTGAACTGGAGATGGATGCAGAGCGGGTGTTTGCAGAGCTGGGTGAGCGTGTTCAACTGCATGCCTCGGTAGCGGATATCGTAGCGGCCGTTGGGGCTGATGCTCAATCCGGAGATCATGTTTTGGTTATGAGTAACGGTGGTTTTGAAAATATCCATCAACGCCTGCTGGATACCTTGGCTTCATCAACCATAGTGGTGGGCTAAATGTCTGAGTTTGGAAAACCAATTACCTTGGCTATTACAGGTGCTTCAGGCAGCGCCTATGGATTGCGTTTGCTGCAGTCTCTACTGGATGCCAAGCGGCGAGTTTATCTGCTGTTATCCAAACCGGGGCAAATGGTGGTCAAGATGGAGACGGGGCTTGAGTTGCCCAATACTCCGAAAGAGATTCAAACCTTTCTCGGTGAATATTTCGAAGCTGATGAGGGGCAGCTGCAGGTCTTTGGGCGCGAACAGTGGACAGCACCAGTGGCGAGTGGCTCTAACCCGCCTGAAGCGATGGTGATTTGTCCCTGCACCACTTCAACCCTCTCCTCAATTGCCTGTGGCGCCAGTAATAACCTGCTGGAGAGAGCAGCCGATGTGATGTTGAAAGAGCAGTGCAAACTGATACTTGTCGTGCGGGAGACCCCGTTCTCTGCCATTCATCTGGAGAATATGCTCAAGCTAGCGCGCTTGGGCGTGGTAATCATGCCAGCTTGCCCCGGTTTTTATAATCAACCACAAACACTGGATGAAATTATAGATTTTATGGTGGCACGAGTGTTAGATCAGCTGGGTATTGAACATCAGTTGGCACCACGTTGGGGTGAGAGTAATTAAAAATTAGCCCCTGTTAGGTTTTTTTCAACAAAAAGCAGGTAGCAGAGGGGTAATAAAAATACCCACAATGTGAGTGGTATTTGTAAGCGTAACATGCTGCATAATAACCAGACTTACGGATGGGTAGGTTGACCATAATTATAATAGTTATACGGCGGCTGATAGCGTTGTACTAGCAAAATCAGAGATGCACTTTTTGTAAGCAAGGAATTAAAGAATAAGTAAATAAGAGCATGAAACCAGAAGCTCGCACACCGCGGCTTCTGTGTTGATCTATCATTTTTGATCCAAATTAAGCGTGTTATACAAACATTTATTTGATGAATGTTTGAGATGAATTTTATGTTGTCAGGGAAGGGTACCTGGGGTTTGCCAGTGCCTTTGTAATAATAAATTAATAATGTGAAGGAGTAATGAACATGGGGAGAGTATATCTACCTATCATTAGTTTTCTGCTAATGATCAGCGCATCAATGACAGCATGGGGTGTCGTTAACCAGAACCTCGGTGTCCCAGATACTCAGTTTATTAATATGCCCACAGAAAAGTGCCGGGAGTGTCACGGCCCCAATAGGTTTAATTCAGAAAATCCTACTGGCTTGCCAATGCTTAATTCAATGAATCTGACAGATCGACATCATCAGCATGTTGGTACTGGTAGCCGGGCAGTACGAGATGGACTGGTTGCTGGTGGATCTGTGTTGCCACCCAGACTGGATGGCAATAATGATGGAGTTGTTGATGCCAATGATGCTCGGTATACCTGTTACAACTGTCATGCCATTATGCTGATTGGCCCAAATGGTGAAATAGCAGAGAATTTTCGTAAGTGTGAGAACTGCCATATTGTGGAAGATGGAGAGCGAACAGTTCACCACGATACCCCGAAAGCTAAAGAGGGCCAATGCGCCGCCTGCCACGGTTATTTAGTTCGCAACCTCGATGAAGTACGCCCACCCGGCTGGCGCCCTAGCATGACGACTCCATGGGCGAGCGGTAAGCCAAATGGTGATACTGATATCACTAGCCCATCAGGTACTCACCCTGGTAACTGTGATTTTTGCCACAATGCTGCTGAGCTTGTTGTCGACGTGATGGGTGTAATTAGAATATTTTCTAATGAAGATACGCATCATGCTACGGGTGTGCCAACTATCACAGGCTCATCTAAAGGGCCGACCTGTAATTGGTGTCACAATTATGATCGCCCGGAAAATGAGGGTATCCGCATCTGTGAACGCTGCCATGCTGTAGATTCACTGCACAGCATTCAGGCCGACGTGGCTGGTGATGGCGTGGTTCCCCTTGAGGAGCTTCCTTATCAGGGCCATATTGGTAATGCTGAAGACTGCTGGGGCTGCCATGGTTTCAGCTTTGATGCAGCTATGCTCAGTGATCAATCTGCTGGCATGGGAAGCCCTGGTACAGGAGCTACAATTCCACAGCTTGAGAGTCTTAGCGAGTTGACCTGGGAAGAGGGTGCAACATTTGAAATGACACTTTCAGGTAATGGCTTTATCAATCAAGGTGGATTGGATAATGTGGTGACCTACAGGCCGACTGTGCAATTGACTGATAGCGATGGCAATGTGACTGTTTTGTCACCTATTGCAGAGTCAGTTGATTCTGTTCAGGTAGCTATTCCTGGCCTGCTGCCTGCGGGTAACTATCATGTGCAGATTAAAAAGGATGACAAATTCAGTAATCCGATTGGGGTTGCCATTACGCCAACTATAAATGTTCGGCCGGGTGGTGCGGTTTGCCTTTCAGAATATCGGGTCGTTATTCTTCGTGGCGATGGGTTTAATACCTATATGCCGGGCGCGCCAAGTTCAGTAACGGGCATTATCGGCGATGGTGTTGACGCAAGCAGATTATTCCTTTGGAGAGATGGCATGGTTGCTGCGCGATTCAATGCCGGATGTCCTAGCACGATTACAGTGAACAATGTGTTTGATTCGGTGACGCTCACGCCGGAAATCAGATGATCGCGAAGGTAGTGATCAGTGTTTTGTTTGCTGGTTACTACCTTGGTTATTAGATCTTAAGTTTAAAGGGGGCATTATAAAGTGCCCCTCTTTTCTAATTGCTTTGATTTGTAAGCGGCATGATCATTACATAATGACTGTGTGCACAGATGGGTAAACTGTTTAAAAGGATAGTTGAACCATTGTTATGGTGTCTCTGCATGGATGATATTCGGAGTTGATGTTTTATTTATATGCAGTAAGTGAATGTGTAAGTTGATTCATATGTTGTAAGGGAGGGTGCTAGGCTTTTCTTGTGCCTGATAAAAATAAGTTCTAATCGTACGAATAAGGAGAAGATGGATATGGGTAAATTACATTTATCTATCATCAGTTTTATCGTGTTGATCACTGCATCAATGACAGCATGGGGTGTCGTTAACCAGAATATAGGTATTCCAGATACCCAATTTAATAATCTATCAGCGGAGGCATGTAAACAATGTCATGCTCATGACCCATATGATGGCCAACAGACATTTGCTGAGGTTCCTTATTTTATTGGTTCTA
>Ga0316190_10001486_pt1 | contig 16940 bp, 13 predicted proteins | sample Eddworburrow2_MG_FD_204929 | JGI IMG/M metagenome (GOLD analysis project Ga0316190, IMG submission 204929) | Coastal sediment microbial communities from Maine, United States - Eddy worm burrow 2 | ecosystem: Environmental > Aquatic > Marine > Coastal > Sediment | place: USA: Maine | collected... | reverse complement strand
AGGGGTATGGCCCGCACCAAAAACTGCTGCCCTTTGTGCCCGGCCAGGTGGGCCACATTGATCACCACCTTTTCATCGGGCTCCAGATTGAACTCGGCAATGAGATGATCACCGCTATCTTTTTCAAATCTTTGCAGATCAACACCGCTGTGAACAACGAAAATACGGTCCGCCGCGATGCCGTCTGCGACCATAACCTGCTTGATTTTGTGTGAGATGGCAATGTAATAATCAGCCATGCGGCGATACTTGAGCGCTGAAAGACGCAAAAAGCTGCGGCGAAAAATAGAAAAATCGACCCGCCGGGTTACCAGGCGGCATGTCTTGTAACCGATGGATGCCAGATAGGCCAAACTGTGGGCATGGGAGGTATGAGAATGAAGGATGTCATAGTTAAATTTTCGAATCAACTTGCGCAGGTATCGACCGGCAGCAAGGTCCGTCTCACCACGCATCGCAATCGGAAACACTTCAATGCCCGCCGCCAGTGCTCTTTCCGCCAGTGGTGATGCCGGTTGACAGACCAAATGACTCGTGATGTGTCGCTGTTTTAAGGACTCGAGCAGATACAGGGTCTGTTGTTCACCACCGCGCCAGGTTTTTTCAGTATTGAGATGCAGGATCTTCATGTTAATGCGTTTTTATACAAAAAAATTGGTTGCCTCACCCGTCGTCGTTTTCGACTCGAGATCTTCCCTGGGTATACAGTGATATTGCCCGCTGAACAAAATGATGAAACGTATGATGTTCGTGGACCAAATGATAACCCTGCCGGGCAATTTTGCGCCTGATATCCGGCTTGGCCAGATATTCCTCTGCCAGACTCAAACATTCGGTCTCACTGTGATACCACACCAAGTGGCGCTTGTTTTCAAAAAAATTTTCCATTCCGCGAACATATGCGGTCAGGAAAAATCCGCCACAGCCCAGGGTCAACCAGAGACGATTGGACCAATAGCCTTCGACCTTGTTGGTAATATCAGCACCTAGAATGATTTTCGCCCCTCGACAAACCAACCCGTATCGTCGAGGCGTCACGGTTTTCAATGTCGGTTTGATCCCAAAGGCCAGCCAATTCTTACCGTATACTTTGACATTGAATCGCTTAACAAGTTTACGAATGAGCACAACCCTGGATTCATCCGCTCGGGCTTGACCAATAAAGGCAATATCTGATTTCCAGACGGGCAATACCGGATGTCGCACACGATGATCATGGCGATCGCAGGCACCGATAAAATAGATCGGATTGGCAATTCCCGCTTTCTTATAATCTGCCAGCAGGCCTTTGTTGGTCGCCATGAAAAAATCTACCTGCCTTCCCAATTGAGCCAGGGAAGTCGGAACTTCCCGTCGCAGATCTTCATAATACATCAGGGTTTTTACAGGGCCGCCGGCTATTTTTTGTAATACACCAAGGGGAATATCCTTTGAATAAATAAAAATGATGTCCGGATCAAAGGCTTTTATCTTATTGAGGATCCATCGGTCGCTCTCATTCTTCCGGCGGCGTCGAATTTTGGCGGGATTCAACCAGAGGACCGTGTTCCCGCACTCTTTAAAGGCCCTTGCCAGATGAAAGGTAGTGCGGGTGCGCCGCTTTGATTTCCCGAAAAGGATGATTTTGTGCATCGTGTGATGGGTTGTTTTGAAAGAGCCGTATAAATATGGCTATTGATCGGTGCCCCCCTAACAATATTGCTCGCATTACCTGAATTTTGAGCGACAATCACTCCTTCAAGTCAATTACGCTAACTTGATCTCGAACTTTATTTAGAGTTATTTGTATACGAAATTCAGGTATTAATTGTATTGACAGCATTATTTAAAACAAATAATTGATTTATGGAAGGATAATTTTTTCACCCTGACAGGAATAAAATTAAAAAACCACAAAATATGGGGAGGGTAGAATGTTTGGCGTCTGGCGCAAATTTAAGGCCTTTTTTGGACATCGCCTGATTTTAGAGCTTGCGATGATAGGGTCTTTTATCGCCTTGGTCACTAACCCGGGCTCGTTAGGCGATATTATGCGAATCTGCGGCGCAATTTTTCTTTTTAATGTGCTGATTGGCAACTATCGTATTGGCGATGTTACGGAAGGGCATTTGGTGGTTCTTGGAATATTCTTGATAATGCTGCTAATTAACGCCTTTATGCCCGACGAGATGATCCATCGCCGCTCTTTTCGCTATTTTTTAGCGTTTCCGGGTATGATTTTAGCGATTCATTGCCTTTCCAAAGGGATAAAACCGGATTCAGAAAAGCTATTGGTTTATAGCTGCATTGTCGTTCTGGCCGTGATTTTTCAATTGATTACATACTACACGGTCGAAAGAGTAGTAAATTCCGGTGGGCTAGAGTCTTATGGCGTGTATAGTAACAGGCACCATTTTGGCTCTGTTGCCAGTTTATTTTTGCCGGTTATCGTGTATCTTGCCGCCCAAAATAAAAGTTGGTTGCGCATTCTAGGTGGAGCCGCCGTCATTGTCGCTTTCTTTCTGTTGTGGGAGAGCCGCTCGCGAATCTCATGGCTGTCGTTTTTCAGTTCTGTTTTAATTGCCGCATTTGTGTTTCTTAGAGATAAAAAATTGTTGCTGGCCATTGCCGGAATAATCGCCGCTGCTTTTACGGCCGCATATGTTTCCGGAATAGCCGCCATAAAAAGCCGTATAACCGATATCTTCGTCAACTGGCGAACGGAGGAACGCATCACCGTCTGGATGGATACCCTTAGAATGCTCAGTGATAATTCCTTAAATGACTGGCTGTTGGGGCACGGTATCGGGAGTTTCCGCTATTATTTTTCTGATTATAATACTTTCAAATTTAACGGTGTGCTTCAAAGTTGGAGCTTCCCTCACAATTTTCTCTTTCAGATCATCTTTGAGAACGGCATCATAGGACTATTAACGATTTTGGCCGGAATTGCGCTTTTGATGATTGGCTTATGGCGGGCATATCACCTGCTGGTAGACAAAAATGACCGCTATTTATTGGTCACGATCTTTATTATTTTTTGGATTAATTTCATACATGGCGCCTTGACATTATCCTTTTATCATAAGTATTTTATTTACCCCTTAAGCATGACTATTGGTATATCATTGATTTTGTTTGAAAAAACTGGCCAGAATAAGCCACTCAAATCTTTGGACTGGTTCCAGGGCTTCGCCAATTTTCTTAGAGATAAAATGCCGGTATTAAACAGATGGTTACCTGAACGTAAAATCGATGCTTGATATCTGGAACCGATCAGTTTTGGCTTATCGTTTCCTCCACGCACGATAGGTAAGGTATCAATTCGATACTTCACATTTTTCAGGGTAAAAATCATACAGGGTGGTATTTTTTGTCAGGGTAATATTCCACACCTTCCGATAGACGGCCCGCCGCTGCGGTCTTGTCAGTTGGCGACCAGCTGAATAATAGTGATAAAAGCGCAGGCGGTCTTTAATCGTGATGGCGTTGCTCACGGAAGCATTTAGCTGGGCCAGATTGTAGATTTTATTGTGTCTGCCCAACCTCCGGATTCTCACACCGTCAAGATCCACCATGAAATAGTCTCCATTTTGGAACAAAATGTTGCTGGATTTAAAATCTCTTTGCCAAATATTGCTGACATGAACGTTTCGCAGCCACAGCGCAAGCTTTTTCAGGGCTTTGCGTTTGACCTGCTCGTCGGACAAGGCCGATAAATAGGTGTTAAGATCGCATCTGTCAACCAGGAGTTCCGCGATAAAGCAGCTAAAGTTATTTATGACGAAATAACCCAGGGAACGGGGCACCGCAATGCCACGCACCTCTAAGGCCCTGGACATTTTCCAACTGATTAGACAGCGGTCTGCATGAAACCGTCTTCTGGGGTGTTTTTTAATGCAGACGCCCCGGTAGGAAATTACGAGATCTCCTTTGAGGGACTGCCCCTTTTCCAGGGCCTGGCGCAGATCCAGCGGGCGCCATTGAAATGTTTTTCTTCGGTATCCTTTCCAGTCATCGGTTTTAACAACCACAAATTCCGTGCTGTTTTTACAGCATCTTTTTGACCTGGACCGGAAACGACGATCTTGTTGACGGCAGGCCGCTGCGATCACTTCCGAAGCATGGACCTTTTTTGAAAGACTCAGGTTATAGCCCACTAAAAATTCAGCTACCCACGGGGCAGGATCATTCAGAGAGCAAAGATTGAAAACGATCCGGCCGAGGTTGTTGATCCTCAATCGACGCGGCAACCAGGGCAAGAAATAAACTTCCTGGGCATCAAGGAGGTAATGCTCACCTTCAGGGCTCAAAATAAAATTTTTCCGATTTAAATCAGCATGGTAAATTCTGCGGTGATGCAAAAATGCCGCATATTGGCCAAGGTTTCTGGCATTTGCAAGGGAATTCATCGGTATATGCGATCCCAGTATCTGTTCGGTCAATACAAAATAAGATTGGGGATGACTGATTTTTAGTTGTCCTTTTGACAGTGGCCTGGCGGCCGGTACCTGTGCATATCTCAAACGATGAAGGTTGCGCCATTCGGCCCAGCGCCGGCGAGGCAGGAAAAAGTGCCGTAAACGATCTTTCGTTCTGACAAGGGAGCTATGCTTGAGAAAGTATCCGCCAACAGTAGTCTGAAGATGATACACCTGACGCCGGTTATTTTCCTTAACAACTCTGCATTCGATAACTTCCGACAGTAGGTCCTTAAAATGAAACCCCGGATTTAACGGGCTTGCAGTAATTCGGTAATCGGCAAGTCCCTGGACCAGGTCGCTCTTTGAACAGGTTTTGCGGAATGCTTCATCCACCGGCGATCGTCCTTTTTATTCTGAACTTCGAACAGATATATCAAAATTAACAGAAACTTACCGTTCAGGCAAGGATAATAAACCGTCGCCATTTCGGAACTCATCTCTTGCAAATATCTGATAAAAATGTCATAGAGTCCCAGAAAACAATTTGCTATTTTTTCCTTGCGTTAGGCAAACCAACCGATGAAGGTATCGCAATCATTTGCTTTGGATATATTGCGGCGACCAACGATGGTGGATTCGATGATCAGGCAGCATAATGAACTATCAGAAACCAAATCCAAGGTACGGTCAAGAACAACGGCGAGATAAAAATATCGGGGTGCGTCATAATGCGTAAGCAAGCAGTTTGTCCAATTTTCATTGTCGGCGCCCCGCGCAGCGGTACCAATATTTTCTACCGTACATTTGCCAAACATCCCGATTTAGCCTGGATTTCAAATATTACCAAAAAAATTCCGTCTTCTCTTTGGCTGACCCGCATTATCATGCTGTTTCGTGACGATCATCGTCCGACGGAAGCCAACAACGTCTGGCAGAAATTCATAGGCAACGACCACGAATCCCTCGGACGAGATGATGTCACAGCCGCCGCCCGTAAATATCTCCGCACGGTTGTGCAGAACAATTTGCGGATTTTCAAAAAACCCCGCTTTATGAATAAGTGCCCCGGCAACTCAGTTAGGATTGAATTCTTGAGAGAAATTTTTCCGGATGCAATATTCATCCATATCATTAGAGACGGCAGGGCGGTCGGCTATTCCATCATGCGTTCCAGACTGAAACATTCCGGAGCCTATTGGAGTGTCAAACCGCCCGGCTGGCGGGATCTTCTAAAACTTCCGCTGGTCGATGCATGCGCCTTGCAGTGGCAAATGACGGTGAAGGCAATAATGCAGTCAGCAAAGAAATTGCCGCCTAAGCAGTATATAGCAATTAAATACGAAGATTTGGTTGCCCGGCCGGTGGAATTATTTAAACAGGTCGCAGAAAAATGTGATCTGGTCTGGCAAGAAGATATGCTGCAAGCGATCACCGCCGGGATGGATAATCGCAATTTTAAATGGCAAACGGAAATGCAGGATGCGGACAAAAATAGGCTAAATGTGCTACTGTGCGATTTTTTAAAGCAGTTGGGATATGAAGTCTAGCCACCGCATGATCCCAGCTTAAGTCTATGTTGCCGCATAGTCTGAGGTTTCAAATGGTTTCCGATGGCAGTGGCGCACCTAAGCCTCAAAATGGTATGATGCTGAACCGAACAATTGATTCTTATCATATCGGGTTCTTGTTGAATCTGACAGATTCTCAGTTAGGCACCCTTTCAGGGCTTTTTCATGATCCAGGCCCCATCGGTGTCTCGGTATTGGGCGGAAGAACCTCTACCACCCCGGCACAGCTGGATGGCATCGGATCGGTCGTTATCAAACATTATCGCCGGGGCGGATTGATGCGATATATTATCAAACACCGATACCTTAAATTTGGCAAAACCCGCGCCCAGCGTGAATTTGAACTGCTGGATATCGTCGGTACTTTGGGCATAAATATCCCGCAACCCATCGCATATGCCCATCGCGGCCACCTGTTCTACCGGGCCTGGTTGGTCACTCGCGAAATCTATCAGCCGTTGTCCCTTGCTTGTTTGAGCCTGCAGGACGAAAAAAAAACAAAAACGGCCATGGTATCTGTCATTGAGCAAATTTCATTACTGATTCAAAATGATATCCTGCATGTTGATCTACATCCCGGCAATGTGGTCGCTGATGCCGCGGGGAAAGTTTTTCTGCTGGATTTCGATAAAGGCCGGGTTTATCATGGAAACAGGCAGATGTTAAAAGATCGTTATCGCGCACGCTGGCAGCGCGCCGTCAATAAACATGGTTTGCCTAAAGTGCTGACAGAGATGATGCAAAACGGCCTTAATTAAACGTCTCGGAATTTCTATAATATATTGAAATCATGCAGCTTTTAACGGCTCTGAGTTTAGGCTGTTTACCTGGAATGATGGAATGTTGGAATTATGGAATAATGGTCAAAAACGCATAACTTCAGTGTGGGTATCAAGGCTTTTGGAATTAATTTTCGCTGTTTCGCCATGAATGTTCCTATAAGTATCCGGGATAACCACCCCTTGGTGGCTATCATGGCATTCCCAGACAAAAGGTGGTCCCTTTTGGATGTCGAAAAACTTTTCAAAGCGCAAGATACGACGTCGTGGGATACGCCACACTTTTTTACAAAAGGATGGCCGTAATATGATAACGGATATGAGTTGCGGGACACAGCATAATCTTCACTTAGAATAAAAGTTATCTTCCCACTTTTTACCGGTTTGCTTTTTTTGAAGAGATTCAATCAGCCTAAGTAACGCATTTTCAATCTTATAATGCAGCTGATCCAAGCACTCGCAGTCATTCGCTGTTATTTACTCGGCTTCTCTGCAACTGGTATAGCAAGAATGAAATTCACCGCAGGAACCAAGTTCGATAATTAGATAATTGAGGTATTCTAAATCCTCTTTTGATGTTTTTTCGATCCATAGTTTGTTTATCCCATGAACCGTATTATTTTTCAATAAGATGGAACACCAGTGGTCCAAATATTCCAGTATTCCATTGTTCCATTATTCCAATTGTGAGTGAAGCGAAATAAGTTCACCTCTTATGAAAAAACTTTGCGTTTTTTCGGTTCAATAAAAACATCTGGCCGGTAGGAGAATAGAAGCATGTATATACTTGGAATCAGTGAAACGGATAATGATGCGGGAGCCGTTTTGCTGCACGGTCCCTCAGTTGTCTGCGGGGTCAATGAGGAGCGTTTTTCCCGCATCAAACGGCATGCCGGATTTCCGTATCAGTCAATCGAATGGATTTTACGCTCAAATAAGCTTTCATTGGAGGATATTGATTACATTGCGATTGCCAAAGCAGATCCACTTGAAACGCCGGAACGCTTTTACCGCCAGCAGACACTCCTGCGGCAGTATCCGTATGTGCGTCAGAACGGCTTTTCAAGCCTTTCAAGCAACCTGCTGAATTATCTCATTCATCACTATCGCAACATCCCGAAAGCCGTCAAATTAGCAACCGGGTTAAGCAAGGAAATTGCGGATTGGTGCCAACAGCATGTCAACCGCGAGAAGGTGATTCGAGTGCCTCACCATTATGCCCATGCCGTGTGCGCCTATTGGGCGTCGGGATTTGAGGACGCATTGGCGGTAACTCTTGACGGTCAGGGGGAAGGCGTCACATCAGCCGTGTATCGTGTGAAAAACGGTCAATTCACCTTGTTGAAGGAGGTGCTCGTGCCTCATTCCTTAGGCGTATTCTATGCCGCTGTGACCAAAGCCCTCGGATTCAAACCGGCGCGGCATGAAGGCAAGATTACGGGCCTTGCTGCTTATGGCGATCCCCCCCCGGAGTTACTGCGGGAAATCGAACGGTTAGCCTATGTTGATCAGGAGGGCGGTTTTGCCGCCCCCTGCGTATATGGCAATTATCCGCACATTCTGAAATTCGCGAAACAGTATGGCCGCAAAAATATTTCTGCCGCCTTTCAATTGACGCTGGAAAAGGTAGCGACAGCATACATCCGCCAGTATGTCGAACAGGAACAATGCCGCAATATCGTCCTGGCCGGGGGAGTGTTCGCCAATGTGAAATTAAATCAGTCGATTCATCATATTGACGGAATCAAGGATGTTTTTGTCTTTCCTCACATGGCGGACGGCGGCCTGGGTTATGGCGCCGCTCAGCATGTGTACCGTGAAAAAACAGGAGATAAGACGCATACTCCGATTCGTGATGTGTATTGGGGACCGGGATACTCGCAACAGGAGATCGAAAGCGCCTTACAGCAATCAAAATTGAATTATCAGCATCGTGGCGAGACGATTGTGCAGGATATTGTTGACTTGTTGCAGCAAAACAAGGTGGTCGCCCATTTTAACGGCAGGATGGAATTCGGACCGCGAGCCTTGGGTAATCGTTCGATTCTCTACCCCACCACCGATCCGTCTGTGAATGAATGGCTGAATGAGCATCTGCACCGAAGTGAATTCATGCCCTTTGCGCCGGTGACATTGGCAGAAAAGGCGCGGGAATGTTATCCTGATATTGGTGGCGCCGAATTTACCAGCGAGTTTATGACCATTACCTGTCATTGCACCCCTAAGATGCGCAAGCAATCTCCCGCGGTGGTGCATGTGGACGGAACGGCGCGGCCTCAATTGACGTCGGAAGCAAAAAATCCCCGCTACTACAATATCTTGAAGGAATATTATAAGCGGACGAATATCCCATCTCTGGTGAATACCAGCTTTAACATGCACGAAGAACCGATTGTGTGTTCACCAAACGATGCCATCAGATCATTTCTCAACGGCAATCTGGACGCGCTGTCAATCGGTGATTTCCTTGTGCGGAAAGAGGGATAATGATGCCCAAGGCCACCTGTTTAATTTCATTCGATTGCGAAGGAAAGTGGGGAATTGCGGATTGGGTTTCCGCCAGCCAGCACGAATACTTCTGTCATGATCGTTTGACCGGGGTATATGAACAACTTGTTCAGTTACTTGGGCGCTATGAACTCAAAGCGACGTTTGCGTTTGTTGGCGCGTTTACGCTCTCACCGGAAGCGTATCGCGAACAAAAAGAGCGATATTTTCCTGATTGGGACAATCCTGCCGTAAATCCCTGGAGCGCAGCCTTCAAACGGGAGATGGCGCAGGGAATCGTAGACGGCTGGTTGAATGCTGACGCCTTCAATGCGGTGGCTGCGTGTCCCGGACATGAAATAGCGGCGCATGGTTTTACCCATTCGCCTTTGCATGAATCATGGGTCAGCGAGCCACAATTCAGGCATGAAATGGAGTGCCTCAAATCACTTCCAGCCTTTCAGAGAAAGGGATTAACTATTGTGTACCCCCGCAATCTGGTAGGATATGCCGATCTTTTACCGCAATATGGTTTTATGGCCTATCGAGAGGCGTTGAAACCCGACAGAACAACGTTAAAGGGACGTATTGTGAATTTGCTGGATGAAATCAATATCTTCCGCACATCTCAGGTACATGCCCAAGAAGGTAAGCTTGTCAAGGTTCCGGCAGGCTTTGTGCTGAACTGGCGATTCGGAGTACGGAAGAAAATCCCTATTCGAATCACTCTAAGACGCTGGGACCATCTCTTGCGTCATGCGATTCGCAAAAAACGTGTTTTTCATCTATGGGCGCATCCGCATAATTTCTCAAGCGGGGAGCACATGTTCGACCAATTCGAAAGGATCATCGAGAAACTCGCAGAGGCCTCGAAATCGGGTGCAATAATCACGATGACTCAACAAGAATACGCCCGGCAATACTTGATGGCAGAGGATAGACCATTCTGAAAATCTATTATGTCCAGAGCGTCGAATAATAATATACCCCCCTCCCCCTCCATTCTCATCATATTGATGGGGTCCCTGGGGGATATCATCAGAGCGCTTTGTCTGATCTGCCACCTGAAGTCACATCGGCCGCAAAGCCGGATTAGCTGGCTGGTGGAAACGAGATGGGCGGAACTGATTCGGCTTCATCGCCAAATCGATAAGGTAATTATCTTTAGACGAGAATGGCGTGTCTCAGCATTGTGGCAGCTTTACAAAGAACTGAGTCAGCAACATTTCGACATCACGCTTGATCTCCAACGCATATTTAAGAGCGGTCTATTCTCATTGCTGTCGGGCGCCAAGCGGCGAATCGGCGTTCATCGAGACAATGCCAAAGAATTGAATTGGCTCTTTAATACTGAATATATTCCTTACTACAGTGAGGATCTCCCCAAATTGAGTCATTATCTTAAATTCACCGAGCAATTGGGTCTGCCGGAACCGGTTGACCTGGATTTCGGATTTGGTCAATTAAATGTCAACGCGATGGCACCGCCAGCGGTGGCTGAAATTCAAAATTCGTTCATCGCGGTGGTCATGGGCTCATCCTGGGTGACTAAAGATTGGTACTTTGAAGGATATTGCCAACTTGTGCAAAATATTTTGAGGACCCCAAAAATGCATGTGGTCCTTTTGGGGGATAACTCTCAGACACCCGCTGCCCGGCGGCTATCAAAAAAAATGAATTCAGATAGAGTTATTAATTTAATCGGCAACTCATTGGTTGAAATGACGGCCGTGCTGAAAGCGGCGGCAGCCGGCGTGGGTCCTGATTCGGGACCGGGACATCTGGCAGCTGCCGTGGGCACACCCTATGTGACGTTGTTTGGCCCAACGCCTCCCGGCCGGCATGCCCCATATGGATGTGAACACCTGGTTGTTCAGAGCCCCAAGGACTGTCTTCCCTGCTACAAAAAGCGCTGCCCCGACCGCAACCGGGATTGCATGTACGACATAAACCCGACAACGGTGATGGAAATGCTGGCCCGGGCCCTATCGGGATAAACCGCGAAATCCGCGGCTCGCATCCGCTTTAAGGCGCAGAAATACCGCTATTCAATAACATTGACAGGCCCCCATTCTTTTTCTATACTCCGCGCCTAGGAGCAGGTTAAAGCGCCAAGTGATATCTGATATTCATCACATACAAATCCAAACCATCCTGGTTGCATGCCCCAATTGGGTCGGCGATGTCGTTATGGCAACCCCCACTTTCGAGTGCATCCGCCAAAACTATCCGACAGCTCGGATCATTGGTCTCATCCGAAAATACGCCGGAGGGGTCGTGGAGGACGGCCCATGGTTTAACGATCTGATTGAAATGAACGATAAAACCTTGCGGGGCCTTTTTAAAGCATCCCAACGGCTACGCCGGCTGGCTCCGGACCTGGCATTTGTATTGCCGCACTCATTTCGCTCGGCTTTGATCGCACGGCTCGGTGGTGTCAAAAAAATTTACGGTTACCGCCGCAACGGAAGATCCCTTTTGATGAGCGGCGGCCCCCGGCCCCTTCGCCAGAACAAGCGAATCATTCCAATACCGATGGTCGATTATTATCTTGAAATATGTCGCCGGCTAAACCTTGTTGTTCCAATGCAAACCAGACCTCGCCTTTTCTTTTCCGATTCTGTGCGGAAAAAAGGCAATCAACTTCTTGAGCGGTATGGCATTGCCAAAGAAGATACGGTAATTGGCATGAATCCGGGGGCTCGATTCGGCAGTTCCAAGTGTTGGCCGGCGGCGCATTTTGCACGGTTGGCGGAATTGTTAGCCAAACGCTGGAATTGCAAGATACTGCTTTTTATCGGCCCTGGAGAAGAGAATATCGGAAACAACATCGTAACGCTCAGTGGGGCAAAAATAATCAATACCGGCCCGGATCGGGTGGATCTGGCACTCTTAAAACCGTTAATTCAGCGATGCCGGCTCTTGGTTACCAATGATACCGGCCCCCGTCATTATGGCGTTGCCTTTGATATACCGGTGGTGGTCATCATGGGACCTACCGACCCCCGTTACACTGACAGGAATCTTGAAAAGACGATTGTGTTGCGCCGCGAGTTGGACTGCACCCCTTGCCACCACAAAAAATGTTCACTAGATCACAGCTGTATGGCCGGGATTACGCCGGATGAAGTGCTGAATGCCATAGAACAATTGCTAAAGGAACTTTCTTGATCGATGGAAGCGTCTTATTACCGAAAAAAATGGTCATCCTTAAAGGAGCAAATAATTACCCAACAGGATGTTGCGCGTCTTTCCCAACAAATTGCTTATTCGTTTATGGACGCTTACCTGAAGGATTGTCATTACGAAGCGGATTATATTGATCTTTTGTGCGAAATGACAACGGCCTCGGTAGAAACCGATTTGAACGGTATCGCCGCCCAGGCCCTGTTCAGTATCATCATCGAAAGCCTATGCGATGATTTTGAAGACCTGCAGACGGAAACCTACAATCGCGTCATGGCCCAGATCATCACATTTTGCCGCCGGCTTCGTGCGGGCAGTGAATTGGAGCGGTCTTTGACAAAATTCAATATCAATTCCCAGGATAATCTACTCGAACGAATCGCAAAAATTCGGCTGGACAGCAAGGTATTGTCCCACCACCAAAAGGTCACTAAAATTCTGCTTTTGTCGCGCGTGACGATCGGGGCCGATATTGCCATTACCAGCATTATCATTCAACGGCTGATGCAACTATTTCCATCCGCCGAACTGGTGTTGATCGGCGGCAGTAAGCTCGATGAAATCTATGGTGGTAATTCAAAAATCCGACTGCGCAAGGTACCTTACAACCGTAGTGGTGGATTACTCGATCGATTGTCCAGCTGGCAGACGGTGTTGCATATAATCGATCAGGAGCTGGCAGCTTGTCCTCTTGAAAATACCATTTTGATCGATCCGGATTCGCGCTTATCACAACTCGGGATGCTCCCCATTATCGACCTGGATCACTACTTCTTTTTTGACAGTCGTTCGGAGAACTCTTATGCCGGTAATTTAGCGATGGCGCAATTAACCAACGCCTGGCTGAATAAATTAGCGGGGGAGGAGGGTTTTTGTTATCCCATGGTTTGGCTGCTTCCGTCCAATATACAAAAAGCGGCCCAACTGTATGCCAAACTAAAAAATAACGGCGCCAGCAGGGTTATCGCCATTAATTTTGGTGTCGGTGGAAATCCCCGCAAGAAAGTGGAAACGCGCCTGGAGCAGGAACTATTACTGACCCTTTTGCAGGAACCTAACACCGTCTTATTGCTGGATAAGGGCTCTGGTGACAGGGAACTGCAAAGCTCCAACGCACTCCTTGCCGGAATCCAAGCAAAAGGATATGCCCGCTATGATGCAATATTTGAGACGCGGTTGGACACCAGGCTCAATTGGGGTGTCATCGGCTTGCAGACCCGCATCGGCGAGATTGCCGCCATTATCGCAGAATGTGACGAATATATCGGCTACGATTCCGCCTGTCAGCACATCGCAGCGGCGCTGCAAACCCCCTGTCTGACGATTTTTGCCGGTTCCAACAACATGCGCTTTATTCGGCGCTGGAGTGCGTTTGGGGTCAACAGCTGCCGGATGGTTCATGTCGACACATTATCCGACCCGACCGCCATCGATGTGGAAGACATTATCATCCGCATAATGCATGAAAGGAGGATGCAGGCAGGTTAACCGGAAAGTACCGGTTATCGTGTCAGGCGAAATAAAATGGTGGCGTAATGAAAGTAAAGAAAAAACAATCACTTCTCATATCAATAGCATTCCTTATTATCTGTGCGGCGTTCGTTTTGTCTTATCATGCTGTGGATAATTCACTGACCGAGGAAGACAGGCAATATATCCCTATATACTTAAGTGATGTCGTACTTTTGCCAGAAAATCCAACATATAGAGATGAATTGCGTTTTATTATTGCGGTTCAACGTTCTGTCCTCAATATAGCACCAAGAAATGATGGTTTGCCATTGGGTCAAAAAAGAGAACCGAAAGAACTATATACAGCAAAAACTGGTATGTGTTTTGACAGGAGCAGGGTTATTGAGAAAATATTTAAATATTCTGGCTTTAAAACCAGGCATGTTTCCATATATTCTAAAGAAAAAACAGATTCCGCAATAAAGTCACTCATTACTCCTGGCGTTTCATCTCACGCTGTATCAGAGGTTTTAACAAAAAATGGATGGTTAATTGTTGACTCAAATGCACCTTGGGTTTCAACGGATACAAATAATCAGCCCGTATCAATTGACAATATTCAACTAAGCATAGACAACTCTGTTCAGATCAAGTGGGATAAAGAACCACCGACAAGCATCTATGCAGAGCCATTTACCTTCGTTTTCGGGTTGTATTCGAGGCATGGCTATTTTTACCCACCATATAACTTTGTTCCTGACATTAATTATGGTGAAATCGTTCAAAATGCACTGTAAATCGCCTAACTTTGATAACATCTCGCACAAATTGATTATGGATATTGTAGGGATCTCTGTCTGGCTGTCAAAGTACGTTAACGGTACTCACCAAAAAGGGGCAATCTCTTCGGGGGCCAGCAGCGTCGCTGAACCCTGAACCTTTAAACCCTAAACCCATGAACGGTTAAACATGAAAATCCTCTTCCTCTATCCCAACGTCGGTTCCCAGCTAGGATTCAACTACGGCATCGCCCATTTATCGGCGGTGCTCAAGGAGGCGGGACATGATGTTGCTCTGTGGCAACTGTGTGACGATATTGAGCCGCTGCCTTCCGAAGAACAGTTTATAGGCCGCTTGCGACAGGAATCAGCGGATATCATCGGTTTTTCAGTCGTCACCAACCAGTGGCCCTATGCAGAAAAACTGGCCGCATGGGCACGTAAAGCCACAACGGTTCCTCTGGTGTGCGGCGGCATCCATGCCATGGCTGCTGCAGATGAAATTTTGCAGTCTCGGGTATTTGACTTTGTCATTCGGGGGGAGGCGGAAGAAGCGTTTGAGGAATTTGTCGATAAGTTAAGCCAAAATCAGGACCCTTCGGAGGTTAAAAATCTTGGATTTTTGCAAGACGGTGAATTGCGTCTCAACCATTTAAGGCCCTTACCGGATTTAAAAAAATTGCCCTTTAAAGATTACACTATTTTCGATTTTCAGAATATCATCAATGCCAAAAACGGCTGGGTGGGTTTGATGGCCTCCCGCGGCTGTCCCTTTTCCTGCACTTACTGCTTTAATCATCAATTGGTTTCCCAATATCGCGAAGATCTGCAATGCAGTTTCAAGGGTCTGAACTACATCAGACATTTCACAGTTGAACAGTTGATGAGCGAAATCGAATATCTGCAGGGCAAATATCAAAATATCTCAATGTTTATCCTGGACGATGATCTTTTCACCTTTTATCGTCCATATGTCGAGCAATTCTGCGAGTCTTATAAAAAAATTAGCACCCTACCGTTCGTGGTCAATGCCCATGTGGGTTTTTTCGATAAAAATAGAGCGCGCAGCCTGGCGAGCGCCGGCTGCAAAATCGTAAAATTCGGTGTTGAAAGCGGCAGTGAACGCATCCGGAGTCAAATTTTGCAGCGCCGCATGAAAAATGAGAAAATAATCAACGCCATTGATACTGCTCACCGGTACAGTCTGCACACCTCCGTTTTTTTAATGATCGGATTGCCCGGTGAAACCCGCGCCGATCTCATGGCGACCATCCAGCTGATGGCCGATGCCATACCCGGTCGCTACCGCTGGTCGTTCTTTTTTCCGTTCCCCGGCACCAAAGCTTACGAAATCAGCAAACAGGGAGACTACATCGATTTTGCAAAAATGACTCACATGGAAAACTTTACCGATGGCTCCTGTCTCAATTTCGGTAAAGAACATAATCTGTTCCTGAAAAAGGTCGGTCGCATCATGCCCTGGTTCGTCAATGCCCATTCAAACCTTCCGGTTGCGGACTTTTATCGCAAAAAAGTTGAGGACATCCTGGCACTGGATGAGAAATCCTGGGAGAAGAGATCGGGGTCCATCGAACAGGAAGACAACGAAATCTCAGCCAAGTTTGTCAACCAGGGCCTCAGACACTTCGCAATTAAATACAACCGCTTTATGGGCGTGATATCCGATTATTTTACGACCGAAGATTGATCAGCTCTATTCCGATTTTAAGCGTCATGAAGAAAAGCGTTAAAATCCAGCTCTTTTTTTATATCACCTCAGGCCACTTTATTGCTTATTATATCCCAAAAGATTTTGTTACTGCTTCCGAGTGTCCCGTCCAGATTCTGTTCGTTGTAAACAATTTCCATTCTTGAAAAAGAAAGCGCCACGTTTTCAGTCGTACTGTTTTCCAATGTGTCTACACCTGTCTCCACGCTCTTTACGATTAGGTCGTATAACTTGATAACCAGGAATGGCCGAGGCCCGGAACCCGTTTTCTGGGCGGTGACGACGGCTTCCTTCAGATGGCGACCGGAGGCGCAAGCTTTGATCAACGAGGGCGAAGCAAGATCAATGCAGTGGGAAAAAACCAAGTCGGATGAACTAGCCTTACCGGCCGCCCCGCCTACCTTACCAGCAATCTCAGAAGAAAGGTTCGTTACTCCCCAACTCCAGGAAAGAACCTCGATCTCTCCCTCGTGTTTAGCATCTCTTGATTCACCCTTAATGCCGTCCATTTTGATGAATATAGCGTATGACATGACTTCCTCCTTTCAGGAATATTG
>Ga0316190_10001485_pt1 | contig 16950 bp, 11 predicted proteins | sample Eddworburrow2_MG_FD_204929 | JGI IMG/M metagenome (GOLD analysis project Ga0316190, IMG submission 204929) | Coastal sediment microbial communities from Maine, United States - Eddy worm burrow 2 | ecosystem: Environmental > Aquatic > Marine > Coastal > Sediment | place: USA: Maine | collected... | reverse complement strand
GCTCGGATCTCTCAGGCTTGGCGACTCGGGCGGTCAAAGATGGCGACACATGGGTTATCGATGGGCAGAAGGTGTGGACCTCATTCGGTCATCAGGCCCAATACGGCATCCTGTTGGCCCGGACCGATCCAGATGCCCCCAAACAGCAGGGCATCTCCTATTTCATCTGCCCGATGGACCTGCCCGGAATCGACATCCGTCCGCTGGTCGACATGACGGGGGTGCATCATTTCAACGAGGTCTTTCTCGACAATGTCCGCTTGCCGGCCGATGCCCTGCTCGGCGAGGAGAATCAGGGATGGCACCTGGCCAAGGTGTCGCTCGGCAACGAACGCATCTCCCTGTCCCGCGACGGCATGGCGTGGGGGAGGGGTCCGACCCCGATGGACCTGGTGGATCTGGTCCGTGAGCAGGGCGGGGTCGAGGACCCGGTGATGCGTCAACGGCTGGCTGATCTCTACATCCGCAGCTTCGCCAATCGGCTGCTGCAACAGAAGGTGTTCACCGCGAAGCTTCACGGTCAACCGGCCGGGGCAGCCGCCTCGGTGTCAAAGGCGCTGGGCGATGACATCGGCCAGGTCGGGCTGAACCTGGCCAAGGACCTGGCCGGTGCCCACGGCATGCTCACCGACGTGGGACCGTTGGGTGCGGCGGTGCGCAAATGGCACTTCATGTACCTGTTTTCGCAGGCCTTGACCATCGGTGGTGGTACCTCGGAGGTGCAACGCAACATCATCGCCGAGCGCGAGCTCGGGATGCCCAGAGATATTGATGTCGAAGCGGACAAAACCTGGGCGCAGAGCCGGAACCTGGCGGAGGCATAGCGCGAAGAAGCGCCCCGTTTCGGTGGCCCTCTCGTAAAGGCGGCTTGCCATCGCGCCTTACCTGGTGTTGACTTCACATAAGGCGTTCTTCACGAACGCCTTTGCAGGTTCATCCTGCAGAGCGCGGTTGCCAGGGGGATTACCGCCGCTCGGCTACGCCGGCGACACGGTTCACGTGACGCCGGCGCAGTCTTTTCTACCCCTCTGTTCGCGCTCTGGCCGTCGACTCATTTCCCATCGATGTCACCCGTCCCGATAGCTTTGGAGGGTGCAAAGCGAACGGCCACGCCTCACCGCCTACAGCCATGGCGCCGGTTGAGCCTGCAAGCTCGGCCCGAGCGACCTGGCGCAGGTTCTGCGCCATCTTGATGAACCAAACCACCCTGATCTGTTGGTGGGTACCGATACTGGTGATGACGCCGCGGTGTGGCGGCGACCGGATGGTCGAGCACTGGTGTCGACCGCGGATTTCTTCACTCCGATCGTCGACGATCCCCGCACCTGGGGGGCGATAAGCGCCGCGAATGCCGTCTCGGACGTGTACGCCATGGGTGCGGTGCCGTTGTTTGCGCTCAACCTTGTGGTCTGGCCGCGGGAGCTGCTCGACCTCGATCTATTGGGCGAGGTGATGGCCGGAGGGGCTGAGGTGGCTCAGCGGGGTGGTTGGGTCATCGCTGGTGGCCACACGGTCGATGGGCCCGAACCCATGTATGGCCAGTCGGTGACCGGGGAGGTCGACCCGCTCCACATGATGACCAATGCCGGGGCGAAGGCCGGCGAAGCGCTCGTGCTCACCAAACCCATCGGCACCGGCCTGCTGGCGACCGCGATCAAGCGGTCCGAGCCCAGCGCGATCGCCGAAGGCGGCGCGTTGGCCAAGATGTATCGGCTCGGCGTAGCCGAGATGATGCGCCTCAACGATGTCGCCGCGTCCGTCGCCGCCCAAGTGCGGTCACGCGCCGGCACGGACGTGACCGGCTTCGGCCTGTTGGGTCACCTCCATCGGATGTGCCTGGCCAGCGGTGTGGGCGCGGAGATCGACGCCGGTGCGGTACCGACCTTGCCGGGCGTCTTCGACCTCATCGATGCCGGTCTCGTCCCCGGGGGCACGCTACGCAACCTGGAACACGTGCGGCCATGGGTGACGGGGGAGTCCGCCGAACACTCCGACCAGATGCTCGTGTTGCTCGCCGACGCCCAAACGTCGGGAGGGCTGCTGTTCTCCTGTGACCCGACGGCGGCGGAGGAAGCCATCGACATACTGGTGGGCGCGGGGCACGATGCAGCCAGAGTGGGCGAGATCGTCGAGGCCGAGCCCGGGTCGCTTCGCCTGGGGTAGAGATCGAGCCGCCAAGGGGGAAGCTTTTGGCTCGATCTCTGGTCCGACGGCTTCGCCCCCTCAACCAGCAATTCGGGGAAAAAGACCGGAACGGCCACAAGGGCCGCTCGATCCGGGATCTGATGTGTGCTGGCCTTCGGTTCGTCGAGCGAACCGCGGTTCCATGGTATGGCTGGCCGGCCGAACATGACCTGAGTGGAGTCCTTGCGGACTCGACCTGAGTGGAGTCCTTGCGGACTCCGCCCAGAGGTTCGGACCGAAGTGGTTAGTAGCGCTCGATGCGGTGGGAGCTGGTTTTGGGACCATCAACCCTCCGACGCCAAGCGGCGATCTGAGACCGGGTCATCGGCACTCCGCCGATTCCGGTGACGAGCGTGTTCTTGTCAGACGTCATTGTCCGCTTCACGTCGTGTCCTTCTTTCTGTTGCCCTCACGGCGTTGTGAGAGACCCCAATCCCCGTTGTACCGGAGATCGATCTTACGTGCAGTAGGTGAAACGCCGGAGTCGGCCCAAGATTTCGGTCTTGAGGCCCCAAACGTTTCCCGACCTCGGTACTGTAACGCCATCGTCATGAAATCCAGCGCAAAATCCGAAACTTCGATCCAGATTCAGCACGGCTTGTGGCCAATGTCACCTTCTCCGTGGCAACTCCTGGACTGCGTGGCCAGTCGATAGCCTGGAGGCGGCGGTTGATGATAGCGGCGATCGCCGTTTGGCGACGATCTAAGGAATTGAGTTGAAGATGGTCTGGACCAACTCCTGGCGGACCGGTCTGAGGGAGGGCGGCAGCCTCAGATTGGTGGGCTCCGTGCTCGCGGCCGCGGTCCTCCTGGGCGCGTGCAGCAGCGAGCCGGGGCCGATCCTGGGCCAAAGCGGGTCGGATGGCTCGATCGAGCTGCAGGCGGCCGCAAAGCTCGGCACCAAGGAAGGGGCCAAGGCCAAGCGGCTGACCGGTACGACCACGACCATTGCCCGGACCGAACGGCGGGCTCGCCCGACGACGACCGCGGTGCCGGGCTCGTCGTCGACCACCACGACGTCCACCACGACCTCGACGACGGTGGCTCCGACGACCACCACCAGTACCACGTCGACGACGACCAGCACGACGTCGACGACCACCACCACCGTGAAGGCGACCACCACGACGGTGCCGGTCGATACCGCGGCCGATGAAGCAGCGATAGCGACGATGTTCGCCACGGTCACCAATCTGGACCTGCCCTTCGCCAACAAGGTCGCCTACATCGAAGACGGTGCGGCGCTCGAAGAGGCGCACCGGGTCTATGTGAACCGGGCCAAGCTCGCCCTGTTGGAGTTCGAGTTGGACTCGGTGACCGTCAACGGGGACAAGGCGACGTTCGCCTATTCGGTTGGGAGCCAGAGTTTGGGCTTCGCCGAACTCACGGGCGACGCGGTGCGGGGTCTGACGGTTTGGCAGATCACCCAGGAATCGTTGTGCGCGTCGGTGTCCTTGGCCGGCGTCCCCTGCCCATAAGCAGATATCGAGTGCCCAGAAGCAGATATCGAGCCGAAAGGGCGACCTCGAAGCACCTCGGGCCCCGAACCTCCCTTTGGTCGCGCAGCACCGCGTGACGACAGGGAGGCATTGGGTCTCTAGATTGGAGCGGTGGTCGACGATGACAAATACGCCAGGGACAGCCGCGGCCAGCCGGTGGCGGGCAAGAATCGTGACCCGTCTCAGGTCATGCGGGAATTCCGGGTCTTTCGACCTGATGACGAGCGTTACAGCACCCTGCGCGCCGTGCTCTGGTTGGTCATCGCGACGATCCTGGTCGGTCTGCTGGTGACCGGACTTGTCAACCTGACCGGTGGTTCACGGTTGGGCGACTGGACGGCTCCGGACCGAGTGGCGCTGGAAGCGGGGCCCGGCGAGCTCATCACCTTTGTCGCCGGACGGTTCGAGATCAGCGGCGCGGACCGGGTGAAGCTCATGGGTGCGGCGGCAGACTCGGTCCCGCAGGGTTTGGAGGTGGTGGACATCCAGGTGGGAGTCGACGAGGGCAAGGGCCCGCTGGATCAGGTACTCGGACCGGTGGATCCGATCGAGTGGACCCTGCGCGGCGTGGAGGGCCTGATCCTGTCGCCGGGCCCCAATGAGGACCTCTATCTCACGATGACCTTGCGATCGTTCGGCCCCGGAACCTATGAGCTACCCGATCTGGTCGTGCGCTATGAGTCCGACCGTCTCACCAAGGGCGCGCTGTTCCGTCTCGATGGCCAGTTCTCCGTGCGCTGACCCCGGCCCAGTCTCGGGCGCCCAGTCTCGGGGCGCTCAGTCTTCCACGGTCTCGGGAACGGAATCCTCGGTCGGTTCAGCACCATTGCCGGTGGCCTCGGGCAGAGGCGGGCCGCCGGTGGATCGCACCTGCTCGCTGCAGGTGAGCACCCGTTCGCAGGCTTCACTGACGTGGATGGCGAACTGCACCGCGCCCGGGTCGAAACCCAGAGGCTGATAGGTAAGCGAGGCCACCGCCAACACCTGACCCGCTTCGTTCACCAGAGGACCGCCACGCCAGGCGTGTCCGATGGTCGCGGTGTGTTGGATCCCACTGAAGTTGTTGTCGACCACGCGTCCGTCGGTGACCGACGCCCCGGCACCCCCGAGACCGGACACGGCATAGATGGGTCGTCCCACGGCGCGGGCATTCGCTTCGTTCGGGGCCCATTCGACCGCGGTCAGACCACCCAATTCGATCGTGATGAGCGCAAGGTCCCGATCCTCGTCCCAAGTGTGAACCTGCCCGAGGACCTCGGTGCCGGCATACTCCAGGCGAACTGGGGGAGTGGGCTGGATCGTGGCCTGGCGCACCACCGAGTAGGACGTCAACAGCAGTGATTCCTGGAAGCCGCTCTGCACGACGAAGGCCGAACCCACCGCCGGTTTGCCTTCGTCGTCGAGGGTCTGGACGAACCACACCGACGGGGCGAGCTGCTCGGACAGTGCAGCCATCGAGACCTCGATGTCGGCGTAGTGCTCGAGCGGGGCGAGCGACTCGTTGATCGACTCGATCGAGTCGTTTCGCAGGTTGGCGATCTTGTCCTCGGCGTCGCTGAACTCGGCCTGGAACCCGTCGACCAGCGTCGAGACCTGGACCTCGTTCTCGTTGAGTCGATAGTCGTAGTACGTGTACAGCGCGGCGGCGGCGAACGCGGCGCCAACCCCCATGGCGAACACGGTCACGCTGATGCCGATGACGGTGCGGGGGAGGATGCGATGCCGACGCTTCTGCGGCTCCTGCGTGAGCTCGATGAAACCCTGGCGGCGGTAATCCCGCCGTCGTTGACGACGGGTACGCCGCGCCGCAGGAGCCACGTAGGGGGCGACGCCACCCTGGCGGTGAGCCTGGACCAGGGCCCGGACCTTGCGGGGCTTGACGACGCGTGGGGGCGAATGCCTCTGGTGGACGGTCGGCTCAGGGCTCGCGGCATCCGTCCGGCTCTGGACGTCGGGCGCCGAGCGCCCTTCGACGAGGGCTTCGAGTTGCTGGGCCGTTGGGGTCTCGGGGCCCTGGTCGCTCAGCGGTGACCCCCCGAGGGCCAACACGTCGGCCGCGCTGATCTGAGAGTTGGCGCTCGGCTTGGCGGGCCCGGACGGGTCAGCCAGGGTGGTCGGGTGCCCTGATGGTCCGACGGGCCCCGATCCTGCAGTAGGTACGGACTCGATTGTCGTCGGTTGTTCCGGCGGAGGTGTCATAGCTCGTCCTGGGCTCGTCCTGGCTTGGGCGGTTGGCGGTGAACGATCGGCGCAAGAGAGACGCTGTGGCCGACCAAGAGTTTCCGGTGTTCCCTTAGTTATCGGCGGCATCTCCTGAATCCTGTGGAGATTGCGTCTCATCACTCACCGTAGTTGTCGGGGGAGTGGTGGGGGGTGCGGTCGTCGGTACCGGCCGCGGGTTCACCCCGGCGGGGTCGAGATCGGGTCGGGGATCTTCTGTTCCGCTCGATGCGGACCTGGGACGGGGGGCCACAGGAGTGGTGGCCACCGGCACCGGCTGGGTCAGGTCGGGTACGACTCCACCATCGTCGACTACACACGATCCGCCGCAGCCATCCTCGACCAGGATCGCCTGTCGCTGCGCACCCGGGCGAACCGCGGGCCCGACCCGGGCCAACTCCGGTGCCTCGTCCGCCTCGCTCGGGGCGTCGCTGGCGCTCACATTTCGGTCCTCGTTCTCCAACTTCGCCCCGGAGCCGGCGGGCAGCAGATCGGGTTTCTCGAAATCGATGACGGGCAGATCTTCGTGATACCGCCGCATGAACCGGGACCAGGTCGACGCGGGATGACTTCCTCCGGTTACCCGGCCGACCCCTTTGATGTTGGTGAGGCTGCGCTGCGCGTCGGAGTGGCCCATCCATACCGCGGTCGACAGCTGAGGGGTGTAGCCGACGAACCATGCCGCCCGATAGGCCTGGGCCGTTCCGGTCTTACCGGCGACGGGTCGTCCGATCGCCGCCCGTTTCCCGGTACCGCTCTCCACTACCGTGCGCATGACGTCGCTCAGGCTGTCGGCGACCTCGGTGCTCAGCACGCGGGTGCCGGCCCGAGATCGATTGTCCTCCATCACCCGGCCCTCGCTGTCGAATACCCGGAGCACGCCGGTGGCATCCTGACGAACTCCTCGGTTGGCGAAGACTGAATAGGCCTGCGCCATGTCGAGCGGTGCGACCTCGTACGCGCCGAGCGAGAGGCTCACCCCGTACTGCTTGTCCTCGGGCAATCGACTCATTCCCAGGTCGTTGGCCATCTCCACCACATCGGAGACGCCGACATCCAGGACGAGCTGGGCAAACACGGTGTTGATCGAGAGCCGCGTCGCGGTGCGCAGGGAGACCGTGCCAAAGCCCGAGTTCGAGTAGTTCGCCACCGAGCACCCCCGTCCACCACCACAGCCCGGGACCTGCCACTGACCGGGGGCCGGGTACGTCGTATCGGGCCCGATGCCCTGGTCGAACGCCTCGGCCAGCACGATCGGCTTGAACGAGGAGCCCGGTTGGAACCCGAATGTGCCGCCGGTGGCCAGGTTGACCTGGCTCTGGGTGTGGTCCCGGCCTCCCACCATCGCCAGCACGTGACCCGTCGACGGTTCGACGGAGACCAGCGACATCTCCAGCGGGGCCTCCGTGCCGGACAGCTTGTCGTTCACCGCTTCCTCGGCCATGGCCTGCACATCAGGATCGATGGTGGTCTCGATGCGTAGACCGCCTCTATAGAGCTTCTCTGCGCCGTACCGTTCGAGGAGCGTGGCTTCGATCCAATCGACGAAGTACTCGTGGTCCTTGGCCCCTTTTGGGATGATGCGTCGCACGATCGTGGCCGGGCCGAACGCCGCCCCCTTCGCCGCATTCCATAGGGGCTTGGCGGCCGCGGCTTCCCGCTCGGCCTTGGTGATCATGCCGAGCTCTTCCATGTTGCGCAGCACGTGTTTTCGGCGCTGTTCGGAGGCTTCGATGCCCACCCGCGGCGACCAGCGATGGGGAGCAGGAATCAGCCCGGCCAACGTGGCAGCCTCGGAGAGGTTCAGCTCGGCGACCGGCTTATCGAAATACGACATGGCCGCGGCGCCGGCGCCATAGGCGCCCGAACCGAAATAGACGCTGTTGAGATAGTTGACGAGGATGTCTTCTTTCGACATGCGCCGCTCGAGCTGGGTGGCCAACAGGGCCTCACGGAGCTTGCGTTCGACCGTGCGGTCGTTGTCGAGATAGGTGATCTTCACGTACTGCTGGGTGATCGTCGAGCCGCCCTGGATGATTTCACCGGCCTCCGCGTTGACCTGCGCGGCTCGGAAGATCCCGTTGATGTCGACCCCGTCATGCTCCCAGAAGCGCTGGTCCTCGGCGGCGATCACCGCGTCTTTCAGCACCTGGGGGATGTCTTCGGGGCCGGTGGGAACCGTCAGGTCGAACTCGCGGAAGGTGGCCAATTCGTTGCCATACCGGTCATAGACCGTCGAGGGCAGAGCGACGAACGCCGGGCGCTCCTCGGGCAGGCTGCCCGGAAGGGGCAAGGGCGCGAACAACAGGGTCGAAAGGGCGATCGCGACGACGGTGGGCGGCACGATGAGTGCGACGATGGCCACGACGACGAGCGTCTTGGTCGTTACCTTCGTCCCGCGCCAGCCGACCGATCGGCGGGGGCGGGGGCTCATCCGTTCGCTGGTGGATTTCAGGACCGGCATGTCATTCTCCCCCGCCGTCGCTGGGCGACGGCGGGTCCGAAGTGGTGTCCGGGGCGGTGGTGGGCGGTGCGGCGGTGGTGGTGGTGGTGGGCGGTGGCGGTGCCGCGCACGCCGGCGTGGGATGTTGCGCGACCTGCTCGCCCGACCAGAACATGATTGAGGCGGGACCCGAGCGGACGCACGCCACACTGAACACGGCCACGCCTTGGGCGTCGGTGACCATGGTGAGCTGCTGGTTGGCGAGGGCCCCGCCCGTTTGAACGGTTACGAGCTGACCGGGTGCACCCTGGAGGTAGACCCGGCCGTCGGACCCGACCGTGGAGCTGCGCACCGTCACCCCGAAACGGGGCCGTGCGCCCAACTTGAACTGGCCGGCGTCGGTGAAGCCTTTGAGCTCCAGATCGGTCGTCTGGGTGAGCAGCGTCAGGGTGAAGGTCGCCTCTTCTCCGTCGCGCAGGAAGGCGGTGAACGATTCGAGCATGGCCAGATCGGGTTGACGCCAGGCTCGCACTTGATATCGACCGCCGGGCAAACCGGTCACCTCGAAGGTGCCGTCCTCGCCCGTGGCGATATCGATGAAGTCGCTTTGATCGTCGATCGCGCGGTCGAGCCGTACGACCGAGCCGGCGACCGGGCCTTCCGGGCCTTCCACCGTGCCCAACAACCGGGCGGTCCCCCCGGAGAACTCGATCACCGTCTTGTCGGCTACGGGGGCCCTCGCGACGCGCGGGAGCGCGACGCCGCGCGTGTCGCGTCGTTGGGGAAGGGCCAGCGCCGGCTCCGGAGGGTCCGGCAGTCGGCGAGTGGTCGGGGGCGAGGTCACCACGGTGGTCGTGACGGCGAGCTCCACAGTGGGTTCAGCCTCCCAGTCGTAGGACGCGAGCACCGTTTCCCGACTCTGGAACGCGAACCAACCCGCGGTCACGAGCCCGATCCCGGCCAGCAGCTTGATCAGCTTCACGAGCACTGGGAGCGGTCATGGTGAGCGGATGGGACGGGAGACGGGATGGCAGGTCACCTCACACTTCGGCCACGAGAATCTCTTCGACTGATGGTCAGCTGCCCGTGGCCCGTTCACCGACAGAGACGAGGTCCCGGCCGGTATCGATACGCGCGTAAGGTCGCTTGGCTGTATGGCGATGCCCGGATCCGCCCCGCCGTTACCGTATTCGAGCATCACAGCCTCTGCTAGCACGGTATGCGGGGAGACCTTCTTTTCCTCCTCAGAAACTCCGCGAATTCCGGGGCGTGAACACGTTGCCAGCGTCGCCCCCGAGGGTCGCTACAACAGGGTGCCCGGGTCATCCTCGACTCGCCGGTGGGAGTCGATCCGGAGTCCCGTTTGGTGCCCGACGGGCGCGATGAGAGACTGCGGTATGGCTACTGAAATCAATGGCAAGGCCGACCTCGAATCCAAGGTTGGCGAGCATCTTGGCTACTCGGAGTGGCACACCGTCACCCAGGACCAGGTGAACGCGTTCGCGGATGCGACCGGTGATCACCAGTGGATTCATATCGACGTGGAGCGGGCGAAAGCCGGCCCGTTCGGTGCTCCGATCGCCCACGGCTATCTCACCTTGTCGCTCGTGCCCATGATGATGGACCAGGTCGTGACGCTGAGGGGCTTCCAGATGGGCGTCAACTACGGCCTGGACAAGCTCAGGTTCCCATCGCCGGTGCCGGTCGGATCCCGGGTCCGCATGGGGGCGACGCTCATGAATGTGGACGAGGTGGCGGGAGGGGTGCAATACAAGCTCGGCCTGAACTTCGAGGTGGAAGGCGCTGACAAGCCTTCTTGTGTGGCCGAAGGCATCTTCCGGGCCTACGAATAATCCTGGTTCAGGGAGAGAATCTGTCGAGTGACCATTGTCACGCGACCCACCTTGGGCTAGTGTCATGATCGCAGGGTTTCAAGCTTAAACAAGTCAAAAGCTCAACAGCATATCGGTTGCACGGCTTCAAGATTCACGGTTTCAAGGTTTTTAGCCGGACGGACGGGTAGGCGGCACAGGGGGTGGCCGCCTATTCGTCCGTCGTTCTTTTTGTCCAGGGCCAGTTCCCGACCAGGGCGTGCCAGTTCCCGACCAGGGCGTGCCAGTTCCCGACCAGGGCGTGCCAGCACTAGGGCGTGTCGGCTACGAGAGCCAGGATCTCCTCGCCGTAGTCCTCCAGCTTGCGGGGGCCGATACCCGGCACCGCCAGGAGTTGGCGGGGGGTGGTCGGCCGGGTGGCGGCAATCACCAACATGGTGGCGTCATTGAACACCACATAGGGGGGCACGCCATCGGCTTTTGATCGCTGGCGCCGCCAGGCGCGCAGGGCTTCAACGATGGGCACGTCGGCCTCGGCCGGTTCGGCCGGGGTGGGACTGGTGGCTTTCGTCTTGGCCGGGCGCCCCGCGGGCTCGGAGCGGGGAGTCCGGTCCGTCGGCGTCGAGGTGGTGGGGGCGGTGCCGTCCAGCTCGGCGAGAAACGGCGAGGGCCGGTCGCGGTCGGCGAGGATGACGCTCTCGAGGCGGGCGCGGGTCAATGCCACGTGCAGCACCCGCCGTTCTTCCTCGATGTTGTCGGCCAGCCGGTGGGGGAGAATGCCCGAACTGGCACCGTAGGTGATCACGCGGTCCCACTCCTGACCCTTCACCCGGTGGACCGTGGACAGGATGACCCCATCGGTCACCGCGGGCGTCTCGAGCAGGCGGCGCAGCCAGATCTCGAACTGTTGGGGGTTGGGTTCCAGATCAGCCACCGCCAGGAGTGCTTCGAGATCATCGACATGGGTGGAACCGGTGGGTTGACGATTCCCGTCGAGCAGATCCATGGCCGACTCCAAGCCGATGTCGTCTCTGATCGAGGTCAGCGCCTCACGAGTAGTGGAGCCTTCGGTGGCGGCCACCACGGTCTCAAGGTCGTCGACCAGTCGGTGGACGTTCTTGGCCACCTTGTCTTCCACCCGCTCGGCGATGGCCCGAATCCGGGCGGTGGTCCACTCCTGGCCCCGGAGCCGGTCCGGGAACCATTGGGGCAGACCCCGAGTCGGGCGGCGGAGGATCTCGATCACGTCCTGGCCGTCGATCTGATCGGGCCACGCCCCGATGCGGAGATACGCGAGCGCGGCGCGCATGCCCGTACGTTCGAACACTCTGGCATCGAGGGTCGACGCTACGGGTATGTCGGCTTCCAACAAGGCGGCGGTGGGGGGCAAGAGAAAGGAGTTGACCCGGGCGAGCACGGCGATCTCCGCCGCTGGAGTTCCCGAGTCGAGCCAGCCGCCGACGACATCGACGAGATCGGCCGCTCCCTCTTCGGGCGCATGACGCATGACCGTCAAAGCCGGACCGACGGCGGCCCCCGGGGCCTCGCGGATCGTCTTGTCGACCCGCTGGCGGTTGTAGCCGAGGAGTCGGCGGGCACCGGCCACGATCTCTGACGAGGATCGATAGTTGACCTCGAGCGGATGAGCCGACCCGTTCGGAAATAGCCGATCGAAGTCGATCAGGTACTTCGGCGTGGCCCCTGCATGGCCGTAGATGACCTGATCATCGTCTCCGACGCCGAACACATCGAGGGTGGGCGTGGCGAGCAGGCGAATGAGTAGCAGATGGGCAGGGGTCAGGTCCTGGAACTCGTCGACGAGGAGGTGGCGGGTCGACTCCTGGCAGGTGCGTCGGAACGCGCCATCGCTGAGCAGAGCTTCTATGGCCCCATAGATCTGCTCGTCGAAATCGATCGCTCCGGCCTCGGTCAGCCGTTGCCGGAAGACCGGGAAGACCTCGGCCAGTCCCGGAACATCGTCGCGCTCGGCCTCGACATCGGCGGGATCGCGCAGCGCCAACCGGACCGAGGACAATGCTTCGAGGTACGGTCCGAGTGGGTCGGTGTTGGACCGTCGTCGCTTCATGGGCACGATGTCTTCGATCATCCGTCGGACATCGCGCTCATCGAGCATGCGGGGCATCGCCCCCCGGTGCCGGCGAATCAGGTCGAGGCCGAGCGAGTTCAGCGTCCGCACCCGGGGGGAGAAGGCGCTGGTGCGCTCCACCATCTCCTCTTGCGCCTTCTTGTTGTAGGCCAACGCCAAGGTGGTTTCACGTTCGAAACCGAGGGTGAGGTGCAGATGGCGCAGCCGCTCGGTCAGGACCCGAGTCTTCCCTGAACCGGCCGGAGCGATGATACGAGCCGGACCGGCTGGGGCGTTCACCGCGGCCAACTGATCCGGGGCCAATTCGACGAGCGGTGTGGGCTCGGACAGGTTCAGCGACTCCGGGTCGGGCATTCGACCGACCTCCACCGACTCCCGATGCACGATGAGTCGGTCTGAGGCCAGATCCTGACCCTCACCGCCGAGCTGGGGTGCTGGTCGGGGTCCCCCGTCGACCCATGCGGGGCGACCCGCGACCTCAATATCGGCATCTGGGTGCTCGCCCACCCCGAAGACGCGCGCGGCGCGGCGGGCCCACCACCAGATCGGGGGGCCGGACTGGCGAGCGTCGTAGTTGTTGGCCCACACGAGGAAATGCAGTCGATCGAGCCACAGCTCGAGATCGGCCCGCTCGGTCCAGGGTTCACCCGGTAGGTCCACCGCGTCACGGAATCGTTGGGGATCGATGGCCAGGCGGATGACCACAGGCTGTCGAGAGGCCCACAGCTGGTGCAGCCGGCCCACCGGCAACGCCGGATCGACCAGGGTTTGTTCGTCGATGAGCGCGGTCTCGGCGTCGATCCATGGTTCGGGGACCGCCCCGTCGGTCGTGACCACCACCCCGCGTCCCAACGCAGGCGGACCGGCAAGAGGGCTCACGGCTCGTACCGCGGCACGGGCGACCATTGGGCTGGGCGTTTCGACCCTTGGGCTGGATGGATCCAGTGGCCCGTCAATGAATGCAACACGCAACAGAACGTAGCCCTACGCGGTGACACACTCGTGGCTCTGGGTCGCGCGGCGTCACCGGGCGGGTCAGAATGAGCCCTCTTTCGCGGCCCACCCCGCCAGCTTCACAGGGGCAGAGCGCTGTTCGATGTACCGGGGCGGGCTGAATAGGGTGACAGGAAGGGTGCTACATGGCCGGCGATGCCGGCAAGCCAGGTCGGTTGGGGGGCACAACGGTCTTGCTTCACCAATATGTCGACGATGTCGACGGGGCGGTAGGTCGGGCCGTCGCCGCCGGTGCCACGCTGGTTCGCGAGGCGGCGGACCAGTTCTATGGCGATCGGGCGGCCCTTATCTCGGACCCGTTCGGCCACCACTGGTCGCTGCATGCCCATGTCCGTGACGTGTCGCCCCAGGAGATCGCGGACGCCGCAGCGGCGATGGCTGGGGACTGAGCACGGATCTGGACGGGGGCCTGGATGCCGACGCACTCACCGGCCTTCTTCAGCACCCTCTTGGCGGATTCAAGGCAAGGCGTGCCCCCGCGATAGCGCGGCGCGGTCTGCAGCGCCTAGCAAACTTTGGGTCTGGCTTCCGCGGTGGGCATTCGCGCGCGCATCATGTTCGGCATAACAACCGAGTCCTACAGACCGGATGCTCTGACGGGGGAGCCACCGATCTCGGCCGGTTCAGCATCGCTCGACGCAGCGATGTCGACTAGGGGGAATGGAGATCATCGTGACGGATGTTCTGACGAACGACCAAGACACTGACGAATTCACCGCGGTTTACGACGCGGTCATCGTGGGGGCCGGCTTCGCCGGCATGTACATGCTGCACGAGCTGCGCCGGCTCGGGTTCACCTCCCGGGTGTTCGATGCCGCTTCCGATGTCGGGGGGACCTGGTACTGGAACCGATATCCCGGGGCACGGTGTGACGTATCGAGCATCAACTACTCGTACTCGTTCGATCCCGAGCTGGAACAGGAATGGGAATGGGAGGAGAAGTACGCCACCCAGCCGGAGATCCTGCGCTACGCCGGGCATGTAGCGGATCGCTACGACCTTCGTCGAGACATCCAATTCGAGACTCGCATCGAGTCCGCTCAGTTCGACGAAGGCCGCGGCCGCTGGACGGTTCGCACCGATCAGGGCGACATCGTGTCGGCCCAACACATCGTGATGGCGGTGGGGACGCTGTCGTCACCGAAGCTGCCCGAGATCCCCAATATCGAGAGTTATGAGGGGGTGACCTACCAGACCTCGAAATGGCCTCACGAAGGCGTGGACTTCACCGGGATGCGCGTCGGGGTGATCGGCACCGGCTCGTCGGCCATACAGTCGATCCCGATCATCGCGGGTCAGGCGTCGGCGCTCACCGTCTTTCAGCGCACCCCGAACTACAGCATGCCGGCGGGAAACACCCCGCATGATCCCACCGAGATCGCCGAGCTCAAAGCGGTCTATCCGGCGCATCGCCAGGCCGCGAAGGAGTCCTTTTTTGGGGTGCCCATGGAAGGCGAACCGCAGATGGCCTTCGACGTCACCGAGGCGGAACGCAACGCGGCGTATCAGGCCGGTTGGGACGCCGGGGATCTGGTGGGGCTGATCGGAGCGTTCGGTGACATCTTGTTCGATAAGGCCGCCAACGACACCGCGGCAGAGTTCATACGCAACAAGATCCGTGGGATTGTCCAAGATCCCGAGGTCGCCGAGCAGTTGTGTCCCCACGACTACCCGGTCGGCACGAAGCGGCCCTGTCTCGATACCAACTACTACGAGACATTCAACCTCGACCATGTCCGGCTCGTCGATCTGCGCACCAATCCCATCACCCAGATCACGCCCAAGGGCATCGACACGAGCGAGGAAAGCTTCGAGTTCGACGCGATCGTGTACGCCACCGGCTTCGATGCCCTGACCGGTTCGTTCGTCGCCGTCGATGTGCGCGGCCGCGGCGGTGCGGAACTGAAGGAGGTCTGGAAAGACGGCCCGAAGACGTATCTGGGGCTCAGCGTGTCCGGATTCCCGAACTTCCACACGGTCACCGGACCCCAGAGCCCATCGGTGCTGTCGAACATGATGGTGTCGATCGAACAACACGTCGACTGGATCGCGGAAGCGATGGTCTATCTCCGCGACAAGGGCTATACCACGATGGATGCCACCCCTGAGTCTGAGAATGCTTGGGTGGAGCACTCGAACGAGCTTGGAGACCAGACCCTGTATCCGATGGCCAACTCGTGGTACATGGGGGCCAACGTGCCGGGCAAGCCGCGCGTGTTCCTGCCCTATATCGGCGGCGTCGGCCCGTATCGCGAGAAATGCAACGAGGTGGCCGCCAAGGGGTATGAGGGCTACAAGCTGGCCTGAGCCTCGCCTCGAGCTGCTCGAGGGGGAGGGACGGGCCTGCCCGTCCCTCCCCCTCGAATCGGTCCTCTGAGCGACAAGAACGCCGGGGATCAGCCGACGGCGGCGAACGCCTTCTTCAGCTCCTCGGCCGCCTGATCCGCGGCGGTGCTGGCCGACTCGAACACGGCCAGCATCTGCCAAAAGGCGTGGATCTGACCGTCGTAGCGCGTGTGGGTCACCGCGACGCCGGCGTCGCGGAGCCGGGCCGCATAGGCCTCGCCCTCGTCGCGCAGCGGGTCGTACTCGGCGGTCAGCACCAGTGCCGGCGGCAGGCCCGCCAGGTCCGGGGCTCGAAGCGGGCTCACGAGAGGGTTCTCGCCCTCACTGGCGGTGTTGAGGTAGTGATCCCAGAACCAGCTCATCATGTCGGTGGTGAGGAGGTTTCCCTCGCCGTTGGTCTTGTAGGACTCGGTGTCTGTGCCGTAGTCCGTCACGGGATACACCAGCAATTGCATGGCGAGCTTTGGGCCGTTTTCGTCGCGGGCCCGCAGCGCGACGGCCGCAGCGAGGTTTCCACCGGCGCTATCGCCGCCGACCGCCAGACGGCGGGGATCGGCCCCGATCTCCCCGGCGTGTTCGGCCGCCCAGAGGGTGGCGGCGTAGCAGTCGTCGAGGGGGGCCGGAAACTTGTGTTCCGGCGCCAGCCGGTACTCCACCGACACGACCGTACAGCCGGTACGCGCGGCCACCGACCGACAAATGGCGTTGGTCGAGTCGACGTTGCCAAGCACCCATCCTCCCCCATGGAAGTAAACGAAAACGGGAAATGGCCCATCGCCGAACGGGGTATAGACCCGGATCGGTAGCTCACCGCCCGGGCCCGGAATCATGCGGTCCGACTGGTCGGCCACATCGTCTCCAGGGCCGCCTAGCTCGACAAATCCCTCGGCGGCTACGCGTGATTCCTCGGGTGTGAGCTCGTTGAGGGGGGGCATCCCCGCCTCTTCCATCTGTTGCAACAGTCCTGCGGCTGCGGGATCCAAACTCATCGTGCAATCCTCCCTAGGTTCGGGGCGGGAGCTCGAAAACCATGCGCGAGCGAACAAGAACGCTCGGCGCGAGAGCGAGCGAACACCACCCAGGAATGATAATCCGATTCCCCCTGTGCGCCTCTTCGGCGCTGAGCGCGGACCATACCAAACCCCCGCCCTGTCATGTGTCGAAGGCCGGTGCATCGGGGAGGTGGTAGCCGATGGTGGCTGCTCCTGTTGCATGGCCATTCGTCCTAGGACTAAACACCTAGGTGTTCGCCCACTCTGTCGTGTGGCGAGTCACAGGGGGAATACAACGTGATAGTGATGCCAC
>Ga0316190_10001484_pt1 | contig 16965 bp, 17 predicted proteins | sample Eddworburrow2_MG_FD_204929 | JGI IMG/M metagenome (GOLD analysis project Ga0316190, IMG submission 204929) | Coastal sediment microbial communities from Maine, United States - Eddy worm burrow 2 | ecosystem: Environmental > Aquatic > Marine > Coastal > Sediment | place: USA: Maine | collected... | reverse complement strand
CGGTAAACCAGGACTTGTTGACTACATCGTCGCCTGGCAACAATCAGTGCAGGCGACAAATGCGGCTTGCTCAAAGTATCATGTCTTCCAGTGCCTTGGGATGATCGGTGATCTGCTCATAGCCATCATGCGTCACGATGAAACTGTCACCGACCTGGGCGCGAAAAGATTTCGCCACGCTGACGGACCCGTCCACCGCGAGCACCATGCCGGGTTGCAGAACCGTCTGGTCTCCAAACACCAGTTCCGGTCTTTCCAGAAAACTGTAACCGGTCGCCCGTCCGCAGCGAAACGGATAGTCGTAACCGGCCTCCTGGATCACCTCGGCATAGGCTGCATGAACCGATTCAGCGGTAACCCCGGGGCGCAGGGCGGCAAGAGCAGCCGTCTGGCTGGCAACGGCCACCTCGTATACTTTGGCCTGCGTGCTGTCGGCCACTTCGCCTATCCAGAAGGTGCGGTCAAAGCCAAGCTTGAAGCGATGGAAATTCGTCATGCCGCAAAAGCACAGGAATACCGGGTCGCCATGCTTCATGATGCGGGTCGAAGCGCGATGGTGCGGTTTGGTAATGTCGCGGCCCGATGCCATGATCTGCAGGAAATGCGTGTTGGGCGACATGGCCTTGTCATCATAGTGTGCCGCCAGCAGTTGCGCCGCCTTGCGGGTGCCGGCTGCCGAAGTGGCCAATGCCACTTCAAACTCCGGCACATCGGCTCCGATTGCAGCGCGACCAGCATCCATCATGGCCATGGCCACCTGGCCGGCATGGCGCGCCAGTTGCAGTTCGTCGGTTGATTTTATCATGCGCAGGCCGGCGATCACCGGCATCACGTCCACAATCCGGCCCGGTTCGACTATACTGTCCAGGTAGATGCGCACCACCGCAGGCATCAGGTTGGGCTCGACGCCTATGCGACCGTTACCCGACAACACATTTGGCAACAGTTCGCGCCATTCATTGCCAAGGCCGTCATTCCACACGGCTATCCGGTCAACCCTTGCGGCAGCCTCCGCCATGTCCATTTCCATGCTGGGTGTGATCAGCAGACTGTCGCCATCGCGCGGAACTACCAGAATGGTCGGGCGACCGAAATCCATGTGCAGATAGTCGTAATAACCCGTAAAATAATAGACGCTGTCGTCATCAGTGATCATGGCACAGTCGATGTCTGCCTCGCGCAGCCGGGCCCGCAACTGATCCATACGCCGAGTGAACATCAATCGTGCTCCTGCAATTGTTGCTCGACCAGCGTGACCCAGTAGGAAGACCCCGGTACCAGCGCAGCATCATTGAAATCATAATCCGAGGAATGCAGCGGCCGGGCATGAGCGCCCATGGTACCGTTGCCCATAAGCATGAAACAGCCGGGACGCGCTGTCGCCAGGTGTGCAAAATCCTCGGAAAACAGTTTTGCAGGACAATCTCCGTCTACGCCATCGCTGCCAACAAGTGCCTGGGCTGCGCGAATGCCGGCGTGAGTGGCGCTCGCCGCGTTGATGGTGGCAGGGAAAATCGTGTCATAGGAAACCGTTGCCGACACACCGTGTGCCGCGCAGATGCCGGCCACGACCTGGCGCATGTGAGTTTCAATGGACCGATTGATTTCGGGCGCCAGCGCCCTGGCATCGCCGCGCAAGACGGCTTTTCCCGGCAACACATTGCGCCGTCCGTCGGTTTCAAATTCGGTGACAGATACAACGCCATTCAGGCTGGGGTTGAGTTTTCGCGACACAATGGTCTGCAATGCGCCGACAATTTCAGCCCCGACCATGATTGCATCCACGCCCATGTGCGGTAGTGCTGCATGCCCGCCATGCGCAGCGATTTCAATTTCAAACAGGCTTTCACTGGCTGTAATGGCGTTTGAGCGCGATTCAAATGTGCCGACCTGCATGCCGGGAATATTGTGCATGCCATGCACTTCATCCACGCCGAACCGGTCAAACAACCCGTCGTCAAGCATGGCGGCTGCGCCAAGGCCATGCTCCTCATTGGGCTGGAAGATAAACACTACGCGGCCATTGAAAGTGCCGCTCTCAGCCAGATGCTTTGCCGCCCCCAGCAGCATGGATGTATGTCCGTCGTGGCCACAGGCGTGCATGACACCGTCACTGGAAGACTTGTAGGCTGATGCGCCGGTTTCGCTGATCGGCAAAGCGTCCATATCGGCCCGCAATCCGATACTGCGGGTGGCATTGCCTTTCTGCAGCACGCCGACGACGCCGGTACGTCCTATGCCCGTGTGCACCTCGACGCCGAAGCTTGCCAACAGATCGGCGACCTTTCTTGATGTGCGGTGTTCATCGAAGCCCAGTTCAGGATGTTGATGAAAGTCATGCCGCCATCCAGCCATCAGGTCATGGAGGTTGCCGGTTTGGCCGTAGATGTCTGACACGTGAGGTTCCCTGGCACGAAAGATGGACTGTGATTGCCAGCATAATCTCATCTGTCGCGATTTACAGAGAGGAAAATACACAATTGTGGTCAAGGCCCCGGGCTGTGGTCGCACTGGCGATTGACGATCATTGCAGACTTTGCGATGTTTCCTGCAACTGGAAGGTCGAAGAGCAGCGTAAACATGAACATCGGTACCATTGCCAGGCGAGCGAACCTGCCGACCAAGACGGTTCGCTATTACGCCGACATCGGGCTGGTATTGCCGTCCGGCCGCTCAAGTGCCGGCTATCGCATCTATTCAGAGGTTGAGCTCAACAAGCTGCGATTCGTGCGCAGCGCCAGGTCATTCGGGTTCAGCGTCGAAGAATGCCGGGAACTGCTGGGGCTGTATGAAGATCGCGACCGATCCAGCCGTGATGTGAAGCGAATGGCTCAGCAGCGAATCAAGCAGATCGAAGACAAGATGACCGAGTTGCAGTCACTGCACGATGAACTCGCGCGTCTGGCGGAGTCCTGCCATGGCGATGATCGGGCCGATTGCCCCATACTGACGGGATTGTCCAAATGAAGCCGAACAGCACCATGACCGTGCGCCGACTGACCGGGAACATCGGCGCGCAGATATCCGGCATTGAGTTGAAAAATCCCATATGCGAGGCCGACGCAGCTCAATTGCGCGATTTGCTGGCCCGGTATCAGGTGATCTTCTTTCCGGCCCAACACCTGGATTTACAACAGCAAAAGACGCTGACTACAGTGTTCGGACCCGCCCTGCGATTGCCGTATGTCGCGGCCATGGACGCTGAGCCGGAAATCATCCGGGTGTACAAGAGTGCCGCCGAGAAGGGCGGCGTATTCGGCGGTGACTGGCATTCGGATTTCAGTTTCCTGGACCAGCCGCCGTCAGGCTCGGTTCTCAATGCTCACACGCTTCCGCCCTGTGGTGGCGATACCCTGTGGGCCAGTCAGGCCGCAGCCTGGGATGCGCTGCCGGGGCTCTTGCAGACCTTGTTGCTGGGACGCGATGCGATCCATGTCGGCAAGCCCTATGGCGTGAAGTGGGCACCGCCGCTCAAGGAACAATCAGGATCGGGTATAAAAATGTCGCGCGGTGATCCGACCGCTGACCTGGAGCAAAAGCATCCTGCCGTGTTGCAGCATCCAGTCACCGGAAGGCGCATGCTTTACCTGAATCCGACTTACGTTACCCGTCTCGACGGGTTGAGCGAGGCCGAGAGCGCACCGCTGCTGGACCAGATACAGCGCCATGTCACAAGGCCGGAGTTTTGCCTCCGGTACTCATGGACACCGGGCACGATTGCCATATGGGACAACCTTGCCACCCAGCATTATGCGGTCAATGACTATCAGGGCCATGAACGGCTGATGTACCGGACAACATTTTCAGGGATGTCGCCTCGTGAGATGGCTGTTACCTGCGATGCAACAGAAGCTGCTGCTGCGGAATAACTCTATTTGCTTGACCACGGCCTGCTTGTGCCGCACACACCGCGCCCATGAACCATACATCACCGCCTTCAGTTCCGACCATTGGCCTGGTCTCGCTCGGCTGTCCCAAAGCCCTAGTGGATTCAGAACGCATTCTGACCCAGTTGCGGGCCGAGGGCTACGTCATCTCGCCCGACTATGAAGGCGCAGATGCGGTTATCGTAAACACCTGCGGGTTCCTGGATTCCGCAAAGGCGGAAAGCCTCGCGGCGATTGGCGAAGCCATCAAGGAAAACGGCAAGGTCATAGTGACCGGCTGCATGGGCAAGGATGCAGACACCATCCGCGCTGCTCATCCGCAGGTGCTGGCCATTACCGGTCCACAACAATACGAAGCGGTGGTGGGCGCTGTCCATGATGCGGTGCCGCCAGCGCATGACCCGAAGTTCGACCTGGTGCCGGACCAGGGACTGCGCCTGACACCAAGGCATTATGCGTATCTGAAAATCTCCGAGGGCTGCAACAATCGCTGTTCATTCTGCATCATTCCGTCATTGCGCGGCGATCTTGTATCGCGTCCCATGGCCTCGGTCCTGTACGAGGCCGAACGGTTGGTGAAATCCGGCACAAAGGAATTGCTGGTCATCAGCCAGGACACGTCGGCCTACGGGATGGATATCAAGTACGCCGATAGCAAATATCGCGGCCGTGAGGTGAGAGCCAAATTCATCGACATGGCTCGGGAACTGGGTGATCTGGGGGCATGGGTCAGGCTGCACTATGTCTACCCCTACCCGCACGTCGATGACGTCATCGAACTGATGGCCGACGGCAAGGTGCTGCCGTACCTGGACATTCCGTTTCAGCATGCAGCGCCCGGTGTTCTGAAGAACATGCGCCGGCCTGCCAACCAGGAGAAGGTGCTGGAGCGTATTCACAAATGGCGTGATACCTGTCCCGACCTTGCCATCCGCTCTACATTCATTGTCGGCTTTCCCGGTGAAACCGAGCAGGACTTTGAGTATCTTCTCGAGTGGATGCGCGAAGCCAGGATCGAACGCGCGGGCTGTTTCAAGTATGAACACGTTGACGGCGCAAAGGCCAATGAGCTTCCCGGCGCTGTCGCACCCGAGGTCATGGAAGACCGCTGGCACCGGTTCATGGCTGCGCAGTCAGAAATATCGGCGAGCATCATGGCGTCCAAGGTCGGACGCGAGATTGACGTCCTGATTGACGAAGTGGATGTTGAGGAAGGCGAGGCCATAGGCCGGTCGGTATGGGACGCACCCGAGATTGACGGTAACGTGTTTCTGCCCAACGAAACCGGCCTGTCGCCCGGCGACATGGTGCGCGCCCGGATAGTCGAGGCTGAGGACTATGACCTGGTTGGTGAGCTGATCTGATCCCAGCCAGATTGGGCGCTGTTTTCGATATTGGATGGCCCAAATGACACTGGAAGACTACAATACCTATTGCGCATCGCTGACTGCCACGACGCACGTCGTGCAGTGGGGCGGCGCCCATGTCTGGAAAGTGGGCGGCAAGGTGTTCGCCATCGCGGGCTGGAGCAAGCATGAGGCCTTTGCCGTTACGTTCAAGGTCTCCGAACTGGCTTACGAGATTCTCAGGCAACAGCCGGGCTTGCGCCCTGCCCCATATCTGGCATCACGTGGCATGAAATGGATCCAGCATTACGCCCATCCCGGCCTCGATGAGGCGGGATTGCAGGACTATATCCGGGAATCGCACAGGATCGTTGCCAGCGGCCTCACCAAGAAGCTGCAGCGTGAACTCGGCGTTGGCGGCAGTTCGTGAAAGCAGTTACTTTGCCGCCCGGACAATCTTGTCCTCGGTTTTCCGGGTGATCTTGTCATATTGCTGCAACTGCGTCGGGGTGAGTACTTTCGCCAATGCATTGCGTTCGTCTCTGGCGGCCGACTGCAAGGGACCACTGGCCTTCATGAGCAGCGACATTTTCGGCGTGGCAGACTTGCGAATACCGTACTTGCGGAAAATCTTGTTGAAGCGGGCATTGGACTTACGCATGATCCGGCGCACCTTGCGCTTCTGACCGGATGTCATTTTTATCTTGCGTTCAAAACCGGAGTCGTAAATGGAAGCTGCATGGGCAGGCTGAACCGGGGCCATCGGCAAACTGACAGCGACAACCGCAGTTGCCAGAAACATACACGATAATGCACTCCGAAGAGCCTTCTGAAACTTCATTTGAAGCTATGCCTTCTGTTTAAAAAGCCAACCGCCATCCACCGAACCGATCAGACCATTGTCGCACGATGCCGGTCAAATCAAACTTCAGTCAGCGGCCCAGTTTTTTTTCACACGTGTGACTTTTATGCATCAGGTCGCGCAACGGCAGCATCCGGCCCGCGCCTTGTTTACAGTGGAATGTTGTCGTGTTTCTTCCACGGGTTCTCGACCTGCTTGTTGCGCAGCATGTTCAGGGCTCGAGAGATTCGCCTGCGGGTCGCATTCGGCATGATGACTTCGTCGATATAGCCGCGTTCCGCCGCTACAAAAGGATTGGCGAAACGGGCCTCGTAATCCTTGGTGCGCTGGGCAATCTTGTCCTTGTCAGCCAGTTCCGAGCGATAGATGATTTCCGCTGCACCCTTTGGCCCCATGACGGCGATTTCAGCGGTTGGCCAGGCATAGTTCACGTCCCCGCGAATGTGCTTTGAGCTCATCACGTCATAGGCGCCGCCATAGGCCTTGCGGGTAATGACGGTCACCTTCGGCACGGTAGCCTCGGCGTAGGCAAACAACAGTTTTGCGCCATGCTTGATCAGGCCGCCATATTCCTGTGCCGTGCCGGGAAGAAATCCGGGCACATCCACGAACGTTACAAGCGGTATGTTGAAGCAGTCACAGAATCGCACGAAGCGGGCCGCCTTGCGGCTGGCGTCACTGTCCAGCACACCGGCCAACACCATCGGCTGATTGGCAATTATACCGACCGTGTGACCCTCCACCCGGGCGAAACCGACGACGATGTTCTTGGCGTGAGCCTCCTGGATCTCGAAGAAGTCACCTTCATCGACCGTCTTCTGGATCAATTCCTTGATGTCGTAGGGCTGGTTGGGGTTGGCCGGAATCAGGGTGTCGAGTGAGTGGTCCAGCCGTTCTCCATCATCGTCTGTCGGCACATCAGGTGCGTCTTCGGTATTGGACGCCGGCAGGAAATCAATCAGGCGGCGCATCTGCAGCAGGGCCTCGACATCATTGTCATAGCCCTTGTCGGCAACCGAGGATTTGACTGCATGCACCGATGCACCACCCAGGTCCTCGGCGGTCACGGTTTCATTGGTGACGGTCTTCACCACGTCGGGGCCGGTGACGAACATGTAGCTTGTGTCCTTCACCATGAAAATGAAGTCGGTCATGGCAGGCGAGTACACATCGCCGCCGGCACACGGGCCCATGATCACTGAAATCTGCGGAATAACGCCCGACGCCAGGACGTTGCGCTGAAACACTTCACCATAACCGCCCAGTGCCGCGACACCTTCCTGAATGCGCGCGCCACCTGCATCAAACAGGCCAATGACCGGGGCTCGGTTCTGCAGGGCCATATCCTGTATCTTGGTGATCTTCCTGGCGTGCGCTTCAGACAGCGAGCCACCAAAAACCGTAAAATCCTTGGCGAACAGGTATACCGTGCGACCGTTGACCGTGCCCCATCCGGTTACGACGCCATCACCGGGAATTTTCTGGTCCTGCATGCCGAAATCGGTGCAACGGTGCTCGACGAACATGTCGAATTCCTCGAATGACCCTTCATCCAGCAACAGATCGACCCGCTCGCGCGCGGTTAGTTTTCCACGCTTATGCTGCGCGTCAATGCGCTTTTGACCACCGCCAAGCAGTGCCACGTCGCGGCGGTGCTGAAGTTGTTCGAGAATATCCTGCATATCCGGTTCCCTGCCCTGATCGGCTGGGGCGATCCAGGCCCTGATGTCGTCAGAACCGCGCCCCATTGCATTGTTTTCGTGTTTCTTCGTCGCATAACCGGTGTTCACTATTGCGAGCAATGTCCGTGCGTGGAAGACTTTCTATCACTTGTTTGGCCGAAGGCAAATTGTACCTTTGGTTGTCATTTAACTGTCACGCCTGTCGCCATCAAGCCTGACGACGTGCACTTTGACGTTCAACACATTCGAATAAACTGCATGGTTGCATCGAAGTCCCGCTTCCTGACGGCGCGGCGGGCTTCGGCCTCCTCGTCGCTGCCCCACTGTTCAATCTGCCAGTCTTCGTCGGCATGCGCGGCGGCCCAGGCGTCCTCGCCTGATATGGCGCCTGCTGCCGTCATCATGGCAATCAGGGTGGAACCGGTGAGCGTCGTTACATTATGGATGGCAGTCAGTCTGAACTCATCCTCGGCCGTCAGTGCCTGCGAAATGGTGGCAAGCGAGGTTTCCGGCTGAGCATGATGCACGATGCCCTCGACACAGACAAACTGGACGCCGTGAGTCGCTTTCACCCAGTCGAGCACGGGGTCCCAGTGCAATGACTGACGTTCAACCAACGGGTCCGGCGACCCTGCGCGATAGCAGACCAGATCACTGGCGGCAAAACCGGTCAGTTCAGCAACGATCCTGGCCTCATCTTCACGCACCCGGTCAACGGCGGTGTTCGCCAGTCGCGTGATTATCATGGTGGACGGGTTTATGTGGGTTTCCTGCGCATCCCATTCAGCGGCAATGGCGCGTGCCATGTCGTGAGACGGCACGGCAAACGGGCGTTTCAGCGGCGTTTTGACAATGCGATCGTCGAGCCGGATATCAAATCCGCCTTCGCATTCGCACGTCGTCACCTGCTTGTAGAACCGTCTGGGCAGCTTGCGATCAATGCGGCCTGTCAACAGGCGTTCTGCGCGCTGGTCTTCGGTTTCGGTCATGTTCCTGTACTCAAATATTTCTCAACAAATTCCGATAACTGACTGTAATCATGCAATATATGGTGAGCGCCGGATGTTACGAGGTGATCCGTGGGATGATACCCCCACGAGACACCAATCGCCCCCACACCGGCATTGCGCGCCATGGTCATATCGAAGGTCGTGTCTCCCACCATCACGGTTTTGGCAAGTGTGGCGCCGGTCTCCGAGATTGCCTGGTGAATCATCGCCGGGTGAGGCTTTGACGGCGCATCATCTGCCGTCTGAATTGAGGCGAAATACCCGTCCAGCCCCTCGCGCTCAAGCATGGCGCGAACACCGCGCTGCGACTTGCCGGTGGCGATCGCCATGATGACATTGTCCATGGCATGGTATCGATCCAGCACCTCGCGACAGCCTTCGTACAATGGTTCTTCATGCAATTGCTCAAGGCGGGCGGCCTTGAATGTGCTCTTGTAGGCATCGGCCAGCGCGACATGAGTCTGGCGATCCAGGTCAGGCACCATGTGCTGCATGGCTTCTATCAGGGACAGGCCGACGATGGACATGGTGGCTTCACGCCCCGGCCACTCGATACCAACGGTCTCATAGGCCTGGCGCATGGAATGGACGATGCCGTGCTGACTGTCCACCAGCGTACCATCGCAATCGAATATAATCAGCTTCACGTCTCGGCTTCCTCACCGGCCTCAGGCACATCATATTGTTCCGGATCAAAACCACAGGTGAGCATGCTTTCCTTCATATGTCCGGGAACAGGCGCCGTCACATCCACTGTGCCGCCTTTGGGATGGGGAAACGTGACCCTGCGCGCGTGCAGGTGCAGCTTGTGGACAAAGCCTTCGTCTCTTTCCTCGCCACTGCCGTCATGTTCAAGGTGTCCGTACTTCGGATCCCCGATAATCGGGTTACCGATCATCTGCATGTGGACGCGCAACTGATGCTGACGACCGGTCACCGGTTTGAGGGAAACCCAGGCCACCGATGGAGGTGCCTTGTCGATAACCGCATAATGCGTCATGGCCTTTTGCGCACCCTCCTGTTTGAGGTTCCTGGCAATACGGATCTTTTCCTCGCCCGGCCCGCCTTCCTTTACCAGCGGTTTGTCTATCAGGCCCTGTTCCGGCCTGGGCACGCCGGACACCAGGGCCCAGTAAATCTTGCGCACCGAACGGGTCTGGAACAGCTTGCCCAGCGCCGTTGCCATGGATCGCGTCTTCGCAATCACCAGCACGCCTGACGTATCACGGTCCAGCCGATGCACCAGCCGCGGCCGGTCATAAAGGTCTGCAGCAAGGCCCTGCAACAGGCCATCAATATGCTTTGTGGTGCGCGAACCACCCTGCACCGCCAGCCCGGACGGTTTGTTCAGGACATAAAGGTGCTTGTCTTCGAACAGCACCATTGATTGAAAATACGCCTTGTCGTGGGCGCTGAGTGGTTTTGGCGTGAGCGGCAGGTCCTGATTGGCTGCGGCTTCTTCAAGATTGATCGGAGGTACCCGGATGGTCTGGCCGGGCAACAGCCGCTCGTTGGCCTTCACACGCCCGCCATCGACGCGCACCTGACCAGTGCGCAGCAATTTGGACAAGCGGCCATGGGTTACTTGCGGAAAATGCACCTTGAACCAGCGATCCAGTCGCATGCCGTCTTCGTCATCCTTGACTGAAATCTGCTTAACACTGCTCATTGAAATACCGCTCTGGCCACATACAGGCCTGCAAACACCGCCATCAGAGACAGCACAACCGAACCGCCGGCATATCCGAATGCCAGACCATAGTCCTTACGCTCATATAGTGCTGCGAAGTCCAGTGAAAAGGCCGAGAACGTCGTAAACCCGCCCAGAATACCAGTGGTCAGGAATACCCGCGTTTCCTGGCTGGTGTTCCACGCGAGCGCCATGATCGTAATCAGCAGTCCCATGATGAATGATCCGGTGATATTGACGATCATCGTGCCCCACGGAAAACCATGGCCGATCAGCTTCGGCGCAGTCACATTCACGCCATGGCGGGCCGCCGCGCCGATCGCTCCACCAAAAGCTGCATAAAGAAACATTGTCATGACTGCGTGGTATACGCACGCGCAACCATATCTGCAACAATCCTCTGGACGGCTTAAAGCGTCCATGTAAAAACCCTTTACATGAACTGGCACAAAAAACCGCGCGACAGCTATCATCACGGCAATCTGCGCAAGGCGCTGATTGCTGCCGCGCTTGATCTGATTGGCAGCAAGGGCACCGGTGGCTTCACTTTTGCTGAAGCCGCGCGCCACGCAGGCGTCAGCCCTGCAGCACCCTATCGGCATTACAAGGATCGCGAAGCGCTGGTAGCGGATGTGGCCGGGCAAGGCTATCGTTCATTTTCCGCCGCCCTTACCAAGGCCTGGGGCGAGGGTAAACCGGATGCAGCTACCGCCTTCAAACGCACTGGTGATGCCTACCTGGCATTTGCCCGCAACGAACCGGCCTATTATTCGGCAATGTTTGAAAGCGGGCTGAACGTTGCCACCTACCCTGAGCTGCGCATTGCCGCAGACGAGGCATTTGAGTCCCTTAAAGGACCGGTGGCAGCACTGATTGCCACTGCGCCGCAAGGTGAACGCCCCCCGGTTCTGATGGTCTCCCTGCACATCTGGGCGGTCAGTCACGGCATTGCGTCCCTGTTTGGCCGCGGTGACGGTGCCGCCTTCAAACAGCCGATATCAGCCGAAGAACTGCTGGAGTCTCACATGCTGGTGTATCTGCGCGGTCTCGGCATCATCTACTGAGCGACGGAATCAGGTAACGCTTCACGTCTCGTGTTCAGGGCATATGCGAGCCCTTGCCTGTGGCTGGCGGTCTGGTTCAAAAATAATTTCGACTCTGCCTTGACACTGCCACAGATAATGCTCACATATGTGAATGTTAATTACATTTACATTACGGAAAAAGGCGAGACATGAACACTTTCGTTGAACGTTTGGACAACTACGGAATGGGTGCCTGGATAGCACTGATGGTGCTCAGTTTCGTGGTCTTCTGGCCACTTGGACTGGCAATTCTTGGATACATGATTTGGAGCGGACGCATGAGATGTAAAAACAGAGGCAAGGTCGCGGCCTTTAACGCAACCGGTTTTGGCATGGGCAAAAACGGCCCTGGACGTTGGTATCGCGGGGGTTTCACGACATCCGGAAATCGCGCCTTTGACGACTATCGCGAGGAAACCCTGCACCGGCTTCAGGAAGAACATGAGGAATTCCAGTCATTTCTGGAGAAACTTCGTCATGCACGCGACAAGTCGGAATTCGATCAGTTCATGGCTGACCGGGCCACGCGGGCAGAAGCGGCTGACATTGCAGATACCCAATCAGGTGATGCCGGCAGCGAAGGCGACAAACCTGCTGCCTGAAGTATCAGGTCCCCAAATGACGACCAGCCCCGGCCTGCGCGCCGGGGTTTTTTTATCCAGATTGACTCTGGCAGCAATTAGCAGTAACCAGCACACAAATCGGGGCAGCGATGGCGTCGCTGCACGAACCCCGAGGGATGGCTGAGAGATCAGACCCACATGGCATCCTGAACGCCCGGATGAGTTTTCTCCGGGCATTTTCATGGGCGCCGCCCAACATGCCCGGAAGTCGGCTTGTTGGAGGTTTGTCATGCTGCAGAAAATCGCGCGTCCAGACGCGTTTCGCTTTCACAATGGGGAAAAGGCAACTCTCCCCTTCACAGACAAAGAGTTTACTCGCCGCCTGAGCGGATTGCGCAAGATCATGTCGCGCATGGATCTGCCCGCGGTGTTACTGACCTCGATGCACAATGTGGCGTATTATTCAGGCTTCCTGTACTGCAGCTTTGGCCGTCCCTATGCCTGTGTCGTCACCCAGGACATGTGCACGACTGTATCCGCCAATATCGATGCCGGACAACCATGGCGCCGGTCATTTGGTGACAATATCACTTACACGGACTGGGAGCGAGGCAACTACTGGCGCGCCATATGCACCCTTATCGGTGAACCAGGCAGGCTGGGCATAGAAGCAGACCACCTCACGCTGGCCATGCGCGACCAGGCAACCGCAACTCTCGGTGCACCGGACATGTGCGACATCGGCAAGGCCACCATGGCTCAGCGCATGGTGAAGTCGGCAGAAGAGATCAGCCTGATAAAATCCGGTGCAAGAGTTGCCGACATTGGCGGCGAAGCCATTCGCAATGCCATTCATGTGGGCGCACGCGAAATCGACGTGGCAATGGCCGGACGCGATGCCATGGAACTCGCAATTGCCGAGCGTCATCCAGACAGTGAAATTCGTGACAATTGGGTGTGGTTCCAGTCCGGCATCAATACCGATGGCGCCCACAATCCGGTCACCACGCGAGCTTTGCAGAAAGGCGACATTCTCTCTCTCAACACATTTCCGATGATCTCCGGCTACTACACGGCGCTCGAACGGACATTATTCATCGGCGAACCATCAACCGCTGAGCGCAAATTGTGGGAGATCAATGTCGGCGCTCATGAACTCGGCATATCGCTGATCAAGCCCGGCGCAACATGTTCCGGCATAACTGCCAAGATCAATCGCTATTTCGAAGAGCACAATGTGCTGCAATACCGGTCTTTCGGTTACGGGCATTCATTCGGCATCCTGTCGCACTATTACGGGCGCGAGGCAGGCCTGGAACTGCGTGAGGACATCGACACCGTACTTGAACCGGGCATGGTTGTATCGATTGAGCCCATGCTCACGATGCCGCTGGGAGAACCAGGCGCCGGCGGATATCGAGAACATGACATCCTGGTGGTCGGCACATCCGGGGCTGAAAACATAACCGGTTTTCCCTACGGGCCGGATCACAACATTATTGATGCGTAGTACCTGTCCTACGTAGTGGAGAGCAATATCGCCTGCGGAATCGCAGGCTTTGTCAGACCGTATATCCTGAGTTTCTGAGCAACATTCTTGCTCTCACAGAATGGAGCCGGGGGCAGACGGCGTTGGGGCCTGTCAGTCAATGGCAGGCTCCACCACTCTTTGATAAAGATGCCAGGTGGCATGACCGAGAATCGGCAACACGATGAAAAGTCCCAGGAATGCCGGCAGTAAAGCCAGTCCCGTCAGGACCAGCACAACAAGTCCCCAGACCATCATGGTGAACGGATTTACCAGCACGGCCTTGACGCTGGTGATCATAGCGGTAACGAAGTCCACTTCCCTGTCGAGCAGCAGAGGTATGGACACGACCGTCACCGAGAACAGCACGGCATAAAGTATGGCACCTACGATGTGGCCTACGATCAGAAAGCGCAATCCGTCGCCAGTGTGCAGCACGATGTCGGTGAAGCCCTCGAAGGTTGAAAATGACCTGAAGCCGAGAAACAGCGCCACCAAAAGCCGGACCTGATACATCCACATCCACATGATGAACAGGGTAACAAATGCCATGATGGACAGTTCGCGCCCCTTCTGCCGCCATACAGTTGTGAGCACGCCAGTCCAGGTCAGCGCGCGTTTCTCCTGAAGACACCGGCTGACTTCATAGAGTCCCACCGCGACGAACGGGCCCACCAGCGGAAAACCAATGGCAAACGGATAAATCATGTAGTGCATGTCAAGCCGGGCTATGAACGCAACCACCAGCAGACCACCCAGCGCATAAAATCCGCCGAAGAACAGACCAAACAAGGGTGCCCGGCGAAAGTCGCCGACGCCAGCTGCGAATGCTGCGCGAACATCACTCAGACCAATCTGCCGGACTACCGGCATGGTATTGGTCGATGGCATTTTTGCCTGCGGTTGCTTCACCATCGCGATTTCCCTCCCCAGTCAGAGCTGTTCAGTTTGGACTGAATCAAACCCGCGCTCTGTCCTCTTGTTGTCACGCGTCTTTATCGCAAAACCGGCAGCAAATTTGCGAGACGTGCTCAAAATGCCCTTTTCCGAGTCTGTCAACATGTTGACGGCTTCGGTCAATGAGCGAGTTGATCTGGATCAAATCAGATCGGCACGCCAACCAGAATTATGCGTCACTGCGCTGCGCGCGCAGAGACGCCCACCAGTCAAGCCGCTTGCGTATCTCGCGCTCAAAGCCTTTGTCAGGTGGATCGTAGAACGTCTCCCGGCCCATTTCATCGGGGAAGTAGTTTTGTCCCGAAAACCCATCAGGCTGGTCCGGGTCATATTTGTAGCCTGACCCATACTCCTGCTCTTTCATCATCTTGGTCGGCGCATTGAGGATGATTTTCGGCGGCATGACCGAACCGGTTTCCCGTGCCCGGCGCACCACCTGCTTGTAGGCCTTGTAAACCCCGATGGATTTCGGTGCTGTTGCCAGGTAGACCGCTGCCTGCGCCAGCCCCAGTTCACCTTCCGGCGACCCGAGAAACTCATATACATCCTTGGCTGCGAGTGCCTGGACGACCGCCTGTGGATCAGCCAGACCAATATCTTCATTGGCCATGCGCACCAGGCGCCGGCAAACGAACAATGGATCTTCGCCCGCCACAAGCATGCGCGCCAGCCAGTACAAGGCTGCGTCCGGGTCCGATCCGCGGATCGACTTGTGTAATGCGGACACCAGATTGTAGTGCCCGTCCTGTCCCTTGTCGTAAACCGGCACGCGTCGCTGGATGGTTTCCGCAAGTCCGGCGGCGTCCAGCGCTTCGGATCCTGCTTCGACAATGGCAAACAGGTCCTCGACCAGGTTCAGGAAATACCGGCCGTCTCCATCCGCCATGGCAAACAGTTGTTCTCGTGCCTCTTCGGTTACCGGCAAAACCCGACCTTCAAGGTCTTCTGCGCGCGCCAGCAAGCCAGCCATGGCGGCACTGTCCAACCGATTGAGGGTCAGCACCTTGGCCCGCGACAGCACCGCAGCGTTCAGTTCAAATGACGGGTTTTCAGTGGTTGCCCCCACCAGGGTGATGGTACCGTCCTCCATCCAGGGCAGAAAACTGTCCTGCTGGGCCTTGTTGAAGCGATGTATCTCATCCACGAACAGCAAGGTTCCCTGCCCCTTGTCCGTGCGCCGGACACGCGCTGCCTCAAACACCTTTTTGAGATCGGCAACCCCTGAATGTATGGCTGATATCTGTTCAAAATGCAGATCAGCCTCGCCTGCCAGCAATCGTGCAATCGTGGTCTTTCCCGTACCTGGCGGGCCCCAGAGTATCATCGAGCTTATCCGGCCGGACGAGATCATTCGCGAGATCAGGCCGGTTTCGCCGCTCAGGTGGTCCTGTCCCTGGACCTCGGCCAAGGCCTTCGGGCGCAACCGGTCTGCAAGCGGTCGCGGTGCGGTAGCTTCCAGCCCGGCGGCGTCAAACAGAGATGACATTCGAAGGACTTCCCCTTAACCGCCAAACTCGCGGCGGATGAGCTTGCCCTTGCGCAGGATGGCGACATCCCAATATCCATCTCTCCGGTTCAAGATAGTTCGCAAGTCGGCCACGGAGCCCGGCTTGCGCTCGTTGAGTTCAACAATCACATCGCCCTTCTTGAACCCGAACCGACGCGCCAGAGCCCCCTTGATACTGGACACCGCAACACCTGCAACGGATGCAGGCAGGCCAAGCTCTTCTGCTACAGCGGGCGATACATTGACAACTTCCAGACCTGTGAACGGCGACCGGCCCCGGATGACGGTGGTATTGCGCGGCGGATCTTCCGGCGCAGGCTTCAACGAAACGTCAGCCTTGAGCCGCTTTGACTTCCGACTGAATACCACACGGGACTGTTCTCCTACCGTCAGGGTGGCAAATCTGAAACTGAATTCCTGCGCATTCTCGATGGTCTTGCCGGCCAGGCGCAGCAAGACATCACCGCGCTTGATACCAGCCTTCTTGAGCGGGCTGGCAGCATGCAATTGGGAAACCAGTGCGCCGCGCGGCCGGCTCAGCCCAAGGGCGGACGCCAGGTCGCTGGTGACATTCTGCAGATCCGCTCCCGCCCATGGCCGGACAACTTTACTGGCACCGCTCAGCGATTGTTCTATTACGGAGCGCACCATGTTGACCGGAATGGCAAACCCGATGCCATCGGATCCACCGGAGCGCGAAAATATCGCGGTATTGATACCAATCAGTCGACCGTTCATATCCACCAGCGCGCCACCGGAATTGCCCGGATTGATCGCTGCATCGGTCTGAATGAAGAACTGATAGGACGACACCCCGACACGAGTTCGCGCCAGTGCCGAGACAATGC
>Ga0316190_10001481_pt1 | contig 16987 bp, 18 predicted proteins | sample Eddworburrow2_MG_FD_204929 | JGI IMG/M metagenome (GOLD analysis project Ga0316190, IMG submission 204929) | Coastal sediment microbial communities from Maine, United States - Eddy worm burrow 2 | ecosystem: Environmental > Aquatic > Marine > Coastal > Sediment | place: USA: Maine | collected... | reverse complement strand
ATCAGCCCGATGGGCATGTGCAACCTGTCGACGCCGGGCGCTGATCTCATGCTGGCGCGAATGGCGGCGGCCCACAAGACACCGATCGGAGTCTCTACGGTTGCGTCCACATCGCTGGAAACCATGATTGGAGCAGCCGACGGGCATGCCTGGTTCCAGCTTTACATCAGTGGTGACGGCAGCAGCACGCACGGCCTGGTAGACCGGGCGCAGGCGTGTGGCTATCGCACGCTGGTGGTGACGCTTGATGTGCCGGAGGTCGGCCGGCGCCCGCGCGAACTGCGGCGCGGTTTCAAGATGCCGTTCAGGATCGGTCCGCGCCAGTTTGTTGACTTTGCCGTGCATCCGCGCTGGTCACTTTCCACCCTGATAAAAGGGCGTCCTGAACTGGCGAATTTCGTCGGGCCGGGCAATACGTTCGACCGCACTGAAAGCCGGGCGGCGGCCGACTGGTCCAAGCTGAAAGAGCTGCGCGACAAGTGGCAGGGTCGGCTGGTCGTCAAGGGCGTCTTGAGTGTCGAAGACGCAGTGCGCCTGAAGCAGGCCGGTGTCGACGGCATCCAGGTGTCCAGTCACGGCGGACGCCAACTGGACAGTGCACCGCCACCGATCCTGATGCTGGGCCGCATCCGGGACGCGGTGGGCAAGGATTATCCGCTGTTTTACGATTCCGGTATTCGGTCGGGCGAGGACATCGTCAAGGCTTATGCCATGGGCGCCGATTTCGTGTTTCTTGGGCGTCCGCTGTTGTTCGCCATGGCGGCTGCGGGTGAACGTGGCCTGTCGCAATTGTGGGACGTTTTGTCGGACGAAACCAGCCTGACCCTGGCGCAGCTGGGCAGGACGACAATGCAGGGACTGGCGGATACTCTGGCCTAGGATGAAGCTTCCAAGGCCATATAAGATGGTCTCCGGGCAACCATACCATGAGCTGATGCGGGCCAGGGTTTTTCAGGGTTGTTTATAAAACAACTTGCATTGCCTCTGTCCGGTTGAACAGCTGTCGTCAATATCCATCCATAGACCCGTCGAGCTTTGATCAATTGGAAGTTTTTATAATTTCTCTCTTTCAAATTTTCCACCTACATCAAACACCCTGACCGGAACTTCGAGTTTCATGCCCTCAGTTACAAGTTCTACGCTTTTCGGAATCATGTCTCCGGCTGACAGGTCAGCTTTGGGCTCTTTGCGACTTACATAGACAGCGATTGCTTCTCCACTGCCATCCGGCGACTCGAGTATGCCTGTGCCAACTACATTCTTTCGTGACTTAAGGCTTAGCTCATGTTGATCCAGCGCTAGCTTCGCCTGAGCCCTATCTGCCATCGTCATATATCCAGTTCAATGTCGAGCGCCTCAAATACATTCTCTATCTTGTTAAAAATACTGGTCGATGCTGACCCAGCGAAATGTAGACCGACGACATTGTCGCGCTCGGTTCGCACTTCTGAGCCACTGTCACCTGCTGCAGTATAGCGCGTGCAGAGGACCTGGTCACGAAATCTCACATCCAAATCGGTACCGGGACTATTCGGATTCGGATATGGGATTGTAGGCCGTGCATCAATGTCCAGTATCTCGCCCCAGGTATGATCGGTTGTACGGCCCACCTTTTGCACTTTCATACCACGGCGCAGCCCGGTCGAAACTCCATTTGGCGCGGTTCCCAGGATTCGGGTCTCGCGCGCTGAGCCACCGGGTACCGTTATTTCCGCGATTGCAGCATCAACGAGGTTAGGCGATCCGTTTGTAGAGTAATCAAATGGTATGAACTCCACCAATCGAGCGACGATGTCTTCGGGCTCCACGCCGCCATCGTACTTGCCTGGCTGGCGGATTGGATCTCCGGGTGTGCCCAAACCGGAATTGGCCAATACGTGTGAGTTGGACAGAATGTATCTTTCCGGTCCACCATTGCGTTTTCTTACAACAGAACCAAATGTTCCCGCAGAAACATCGGCGTGGCCCAGGCCACATCCCGGCATGATCGGGCGCACCCGCTCGCGAAACGTTTCGCGTTCCAGTTTACCAATTTCCACTACATCCGTTACAATTTCTCCCACTGTCGGAATGTGCAGTGTTTTGGGTACAATCGTTTCCAGCGCGGCTTCAGGTAGTTTTTTTTCCACATAAACTCGCAACGAGATTTCGTTGGTGACATGACCGTTAGTTATTTTCTCACCGATGCCTAGTGCTTGTACACTCTTGCTCTGGATCCAGGCTCTAGACGTTTCCTGGACCTGGAGGCTCTCTCGGGAGAATTCCTCCATTCCCAAGGTTCTATCGATCTGAGTTCTTGGGATTCTGGACGCGGGTCCTTCCGTGATGACCTCCAGCGCTAGTCGCAGTTCTTTATCTGAAATTGACATAGCTAGCTCCTTCTCTGGCTTGCGCAATACTGGAACTGAGGGTTCAGTTTTTTTAAAAGCTGTGCAGAACCCTTGTCGGATTGCAATCGACGTCTGACGATCAACATTGTGGCGCCTTGTTATTTGATATACGGATAATGTGACCTTACGTCAATATTTTGTGCGCCCCTGCAGTTTTGTCGAACGTTCTATCGGACGAAATCAGCCTGATCCTGGCGCAACTTGGCAGGATATCGATGCAGCAACCGGCGGATTCGCTTGCGTGAAGTTAAAGGGCTACCCGTCGGTACCCTTGTAAAATCAGGTCAATCTCTTTTTTGATTCCGGCATTGCCCGGCTGATCCAACAGCTTCAACAGGCTTTGCCCGCCTTATTTTTCCACGGTGTAGACTTAAACAACTGGGTAGCGCGTTACCGAGTGCGCCTCCATTGCGGGCAACAACATTGCTGCGTAACTGCAGATTGTGGGACCCGCAGGGTTGTAAGCCGGACGCATTGCCCATTCGTCATGGTGCCGATTGTCGTGCCGTCCAACAGGATTTAAGCAGTTGTTGCAGCCAAAGAAGAGAGATTGATTTGGGTCGTTCGACCGGTGGCAATTCCGATGTCAAGCAACTGGTGAGCGGAAAATCCATTGCCATTGTCCAGGCGTGCTTCATGATGCTCTCAGTCATCAATACTGTTTGCCTACACAGCAAGGTGAATAAGACTATGGTTAGACGGTAAATGGTCCCGTTACGACTGGATGCATTGACCAACACGGGAAAGAAAAATGAAACGTGAGTTGTTGGCCGCGATGGCCCTGATCTGTGTTGCGCCCGGCATCGCCTTTGCGGACGGGAAGATTGTGCGTACTGAACTTACCCGAGCGGATGCGCCGGGTTCTGCAACACATGAAGTCATTGTTGCGCGTCTGGAAATTCAGCCCGGGGGTACGGTGCCACTTCACACTCACCATGGGGACGAACATCTGATCATCATCCAGGGTGGGCCGATGAAAACTGCTGGTGGAAAGACCGTCAATTTCAGCGACGGTATGGTTTCGCATTTCCTGCAAGGCAAAGTGCATGGCGGTTTGACCTCGATGGGCAAGGAGACTGTCATCGCCTATACCACCCACATTGTGGAGAAGGGCAAACCGCTCAGCATTCCGGCCAACTGAGCCGGCATCTGACCCGCCAGCCGCCGATGAAACTGTTTTCGTTGCTGCGTGCCTGAACAAACCGAACGTTAAGCATCACCTGCGGCATCTGCGCCGCACGGGGTTGCTTTGCTTGACTTCATTACCCACATCTGTGCTTGTGCGGTCATTGGACATGGGCCGCGACCGACTTGAGTCGCAGATTATTCCGTGCCCGTGACAAATGTTTTTCTTCGGTGGCGACCTTGAGCCATTAAACTGGGTTCACTGCCCGTTGCCGTCGAAAAGAAACCCAGATGCGCCAACCATTTGAGCGCATTGCTTACAAGAAAGAACATCAATTTGAAATTTTCCGACCTCGGCCTTGACGGGCCGTTGCTCAATGCGCTTGAAGCATTGGGCCATGACGTGCCTACGCCTATTCAGGTTAAGGCAATCCCTACAATCCTTGACGGACGCGACGTAATTGGACTGGCCCAGACGGGCACCGGCAAGACCGGCGCGTTTGCGCTGCCCTTGCTGCAGCTGCTTGCTGCTTCCGGCAACAAGCCCAAACCACATACCTGCCGGGCGCTGATCCTGGCGCCGACGCGTGAACTGGTCACCCAGATCATGAAATCCGTGCGCGAGTATGGCTCACGCATGAAGCTCAGCGCGACGGCTATCGTGGGGGGTGTTTCCATCCGCCCGCAAAAAGCGACCATGGCGCGTGGTGTCGACATCGTGGTGGCAACACCGGGCCGTCTGCTCGACCTGATCGATCAGCGGTGCATGCGGCTCGACTCGGTTGAAGTGCTGATTCTCGATGAAGCAGACCAGATGCTGGATATCGGTTTCATGCCGGCCATCCGCCGCGTCGTTGCGCTGGTACCGGCAAACCGTCAGACCCTGCTGTTTTCGGCAACCATGCCAAAGGAAATCCGCAAGCTGACCAATGACCACCTGAAGTCTCCGGTGGAGATTGCCGTGGCTGCGGTGTCGACACCGGCCGAGCGTATCGACCAGTCGGTCATGCATATAGCTGCCGGCAGCAAGATTGCCGCGGTTGCACATCTTGCACGTGAGAACGCGGGTAAACGCGTGATTGTATTCACCCGTACCAAGCGCGGTGCAGACCGGGTTGTGAAGCGGCTTGAACATGACGGCCTGGTGGCCGCTGCCATTCATGGCAACAAGTCCCAGTCCAATCGTGAAAAGGCACTCGAGCGGTTCCGCCAGGGGGCATGTCCCATCCTTGTTGCAACCGACATTGCAGCACGTGGCATCGATGTGCCCGGCATTGAAATGGTGATCAACTACGAACTGCCGCACGTGCCGGAAGTCTATGTGCACCGCATTGGCCGTACGGCTCGTGCCGGCGCATCCGGTTTCGCGGTTGCCTTGTGCGCTCATGATGAACGCGGACTGCTGCGGGATATCGAGCGGCTGTTGAAGCGCAAGGTAGACGAGATCCCAGTGCCTGCAGGATTGCCGGAAATGTCATTGCGTGATGTTCCGAATGAACCGCGCGAGCGCGATCCGCGTGCCAAGCCACAGCATAAAAAGCGTCCACACCAGTCGCGCCGTCCAGGTGGCGGTGCTGCCAAGGGTGCGCGCACGGCAGGCGATCAGGAGAAGAAGTCTTCACCGGGTCCAAACCGGCGCCGCCGGCCCAACCGGTCGAAGCCGGGTGGACAGCAGAACACTCGCGCGGCCTGAGTTTCAGGATTTAGCGGTTGATTGAAAAACAGCCGCATCGGTATCGATATCGCGACTTGTCGCGACGATGCCGATGCGGCTTTTGTTTTTTATTGTCGGATAAGGTGGCAAGCACCGGGCTCTATTGTGCCGGTTCTACCGGTCAGGGTCTCCGGCGTCAGTTGAACACCCGGGTTGCAAGAAACCCGATGGTTGCAGCTGACCCGGACAGCAGCGTGCCCCACGCGATGTCAACGATGGATACGGCTGCGGGCCAGTCTTTCAGCGTGGCCAGGTTTGTCATGTCATAAGTGGCGTAGCAGAAAAATCCGAAAAGAGCGCCATACAAGGCTGCGGTGTGCCATGCGTTCTCCGCAATGGCCGGGGCAATGGCAAAAATGATCAGTCCAATTATGTAAATGGCATAAAAGACCGCTGCAGCAGCAAGGTTCACCTTGTCTGACATCAGGTGGGCCATGCGCCCAAAATAGAAATTTTTGGCAACAATACCCAGCCAGACGCAATCAAGCGCGAAGAAGGCGATGGCGGCGGAGATATAGGCGGTTATCCAGATCATGGAAGCTTTAACGCACCCAAGCAGGATTTGGTTCAGGCAGCCCTGACGGCATCTGCGATAGCGGGGTCGAGCGCGACCGTCAGACCGTCCAGTTCCTCGGTATAGATAAGCTGGCACGACAGACGAGACGACGGTAGGACGTTGGGCACAGTATCCAGCATGTCTTCTTCTTCATCACGTGCTGGAAACAGTTTGCCGGTCCAGTCGTCAGCGACAATGACATGGCACGTGGCGCAGGCACATGCACCACCGCACAGGCCCTCCATGGGCATGCCGTGTTCGCGGATGATTTCCATCACTCGCCAGCCTTCGACGGCCTCCAGAACGTGGGTTTTTCCTGTTGTGTCGATTACGTTGATTACGCCCATGAGTGCTGGCTCCGCTTCGTCAAACTTGTTTGCACACTAACATGTTTGAAAATGCTTTTGCAAAGTCACAATTGTCGCAACATCGCTTCGGGTCCAAATTGAGACTGTGACAAGATGTTTGTTCTGCAGGACGCCTTTGGGGTATATGTTCTGGATAACGAACAAGCTGAGCGGCATGGGTTCGCCTGAACACATAAAGATTGCTCGATCATTTTCGAAGCGATCAGGTTTATCACTTTGGGTGTGCAACACTTGGAGGACTTCCTGATCCGACACCGGGGCTGGCTGCAAATGGCTACACCAAGGGGACGCAAATCCCACACACCGTCTGATGTCACACCTGAACTGGGCAAGACCATCCAGCGCCTGCGCAAGGCCTACAAGATGTCTTTGGGAGATTTGTCGGAGCAATCCGGCGTGGCCAAGTCGATCATCTCGCAGATTGAGCGTAATGAGACAAATCCTACCATTTCCACAGTTTATCGGTTGTCCCAGGCTCTCGACACCACAATCGAAGAGGTTCTGAAGACCGGTAAAAGCGATGCGTTTATCGAACATCAGGCCCGCCCGGCTGTGCCGTTGCTGGAAAGTGAAGACGGCTTGTGCCGGCTGGCAATTGCAGGGCCCCTGAATCTCGTAGACCATCTGCAATGGTATGACTTTCACGCCAAGCCGGGTGGGGTGTTGGATTCTGATCCGCATCCGCCAGGCACAATTGAGCACCTGTACGTAGTGGCAGGTGTGGTTGAGGTGAGCGTGGATGGCGACAGTCGTACCGCCAAGGCGGGCGAGGCACTGCGTTACCATGCCGACAGACCGCACCGGCTGGTGAACACCGGTTCCAGCCCTGCGCATGCCACAATGGTGCTGGTGCTGCGCCAGCCGTGAGTTTCGGGTGGGGTTTTGTGTCTGAACAGCAGGCATGAATTGCACGCCGGATCAAAATCGCTAGATTCATCATGTGCAGGTGGGGTGATTCGGGCGAGAGGGTTACGCGAACCATGATTGGTGCGTTTATTAGTGGTTGCAAAGGCCTTGAGCTCAGCGCTGACGAAGTGGCGTTCTTTCAGGACGCGCAGCCCTGGGGGCTGATCCTGTTTGCCCGCAATATTGATGACCGCAAGCAGGTCGGTGATCTGACCTCGCGGTTTCGGGAGCTTGTCGGCAGGGACGATGCGCCGGTGCTGATTGATCAGGAAGGCGGCAGGGTGCAACGCATGCGCGCGCCCGAATGGCGCACATATCCCGCCGGCCGCGCCTATGCCGAGATTTACGAACTTGACCCGCTGACGGGGTTGTCGGCCACGCGGCTGGTGTACCGGTTGCTGGCCAGGGACCTTGCCGAGGTTGGTATCAATGTCGACTGCGTTCCGGTGCTGGATGTGCCGCAACCAGGCAGCCATGAAATTATCGGTGATCGTGCGTATGGCAGTACTCCTGAGCAGGTGGCGTTGCTGGGCAGGGCGGCTGCACAAGGGTTGATGGATGGTGGTGTCTTGCCGATCATCAAGCATATACCTGGTCATGGCCGTGCGTTTTCCGACAGTCATCTCGAACTGCCCGTGGTCGATGCGTCACACTATGACCTGGGAAGGGTGGACTTTGTGCCTTTTGCGGCGCTGGCTGACATCCCGATGGCGATGACGGCGCATGTTGTTTATTCGGCAATTGATGATGTTGCGCCATGTACCCTGTCTTCGAAAGTGATCGGTGACGTGGTGCGCAAGCAGATTGGCTTTGATGGCCTGTTGATGAGCGATGATCTGTCCATGAAGGCGCTGGACGCTTCGCTGCCCCAGATTGTAGGTGATGATCTGTCCAATTTCAGGTCTTCCATGCATGCGCGCGGTGAACTCGCGCTGAAAGCTGGTTGCGACGTGCTGTTGCATTGCAATGGCGACATTGAAGAGATGAAACAGGTTGCTGATGCTGCAGGTATCTTGAAAGGCACAGCGGCAAAGCGCGCAACACGGGCGCTGTCCTTCCTGCGGCCCCCGGATGACTTTGACGTGGCCGAAGCAGAACGGGTTCTGGACAGCATGATGGCCATTGCCTGACGCGGCTGGCGGTGGTGCGTCAACTCGTGCCGTTTCATCTTATCGCGGTCACATCACTTGAGGATAAGTGTGTATGGGTGCTGTCAGACATGGCCAAGCACGCTATATCTGGTGTATCTAGTGTGACAAACCCGCGACATGTGGGCATTGAGATGCGGATAGCATGAGCAACGATATGACAACAGCAGCACAGGACGAACTGTGGCCGGATGGTCAGGGCCCGGTTCGCCTTATGCCGGAACCGGAAGATGACAGCTCCCCGCTGATTGTTGATCTGGACGGTTTCGAGGGGCCATTGGATCTGTTGCTGCAGTTGGCGCGCAGTCAGAAAGTCGACATCACCAAAATATCGATTCTGGCGCTTGCCGAGCAGTATCTGGTGTTCATCAATGATGCGCGGACGATGAAACTTGAGCTGGCGGCGGACTATCTGGTCATGGCGGCGTGGCTTGCCTATCTGAAATCACGTTTGTTGTTGCCCAAGGAGGCCGATGACAGCGATGAACCTCCACCGGAAGAACTGGCGGCACGGTTGCAATTCCGCCTGCAGCGGTTGCAGGCGATGCGTGATGCCGGCGCCAAACTGATGTCGCGCAACAGGCTCGGTCGGGATGTGTTTGGACGCGGCTGGCCTGAGCCGGTGGTTGTCGAAAAGCAGGTTGAGTGGGCCGATACGCTTATTGACCTGTTGCAGGTTTATGCAGACCGCCGGCAACGCAAGGCCGCACACCACAATTATGAAATCAAGCGGATGCCGGTCTGGACGTTGAAGGAAGCCCGCACGGCGCTTGAGCGGATGCTGGGTGTCATGGACGACTGGGGTCGGTTTGACACCTATTTGCTGGAGTACCTGGTGGATCCGGAAAAGCGTACATCGGTGATTGCATCGGGGTTTACCGCGTCGCTGGAACTGGCACGCGAAGGCGTTCTGGAAGTCCGGCAGGAAAAGGCGTTCGAACCGATTTACATGCGCCGTGCGCGCGCAGGATAATTTTTGCTGCCCGGGTTTCGGGTGGAAAAGGGTAAGGGGGAATACGAATTGGCCAGGCAAGCTGTGAACATTAAAAACGGACAACAACCGGCGGATGACCTGGAGGACGAGACGGCAGCCGCTGTATCGTCAGAGGAAGGCCGTGTGCCTGCACCCGATATTGCCCAGGCAGATGACAGCGATCTGCCGGATTATCTGATGCGCAAGGGCGATGCAATTTCAGGTGTGATGCCTGAATTGCAGCAACAACGTGTGGTTGAGGCTCTGCTGTTTGCAGCGATAGGTCCGCTTTCCCAGGCAGAGCTCGCGGCAGCGTTGCCAAAGGGTGCAGACGTGGCAGGCCTGCTGGCCAAGGTGCAGGAAGTCTACCAGATGCGCGGCGTGAACCTGATGCAGATCGCCGGCAAATGGGCGTTCCGGACGGCTGATGATCTGAGCTTCCTGTTGCGCGAAGAAGCAGTAGAGCAGAAGAAACTGTCGCGTGCAGGGCTCGAGGTCCTGTCGATCATTGCCTATCACCAGCCAGTTACGCGCGCCGAGATTGAGGATATTCGCGGTGTGGCCACGGCCAAGGGGACGCTTGATATCCTGATGGAAATCGGCTGGATCAAGATGCGTGGCCGCAGGCGCACTCCCGGTCGTCCGGTCACTTATGGTACGACGCAGGAGTTTCTTGAGCATTTCGGATTGAACGAAATTCGTGATCTGCCTGGAATGGTTGAACTGAAAGGCGCAGGTCTGCTGTCCGGCAACCTGCCGCCGGACATGTTCATTCCAAGTCCCAGCGATGATGATGTGCTCGGTCCGGATGAGGATCCGCTCGATTCTGCCGACTTCGAACCGGAACTTGAAATGCACCTGCCAGACGATGACGAGATCGACGATGCGGATGTAGAACCCGACGAAGCGCTGAACATGGACCTGCCGGAAGTGCTGGATGATGATGTCTGAGATGTAAACCAGCTGCTGGAGTGATGAATCCGGTCACAGAAGACGACTGTTGCCGGATCAGGTTGATTGGATCCAGTCAGAGCGGTCGAACGGGCCAGTGTCGCGTAGGTGCTGGATAGTTGAGCCGCGTTGGTGTACTCAAAATCCGCAATGACAGAAGTACTTCACAGAACAACCAGGGGCAGGTGGGGACCGCGCGGCACAGCCGCTGCGGCGTTTGCCTCCAGTGTCACGTTTGAGGACGTGTCGCTGGCCTATGGCGATACCGAGGCCGTGCGCAAGGTGTCGTTTGAACTCAAGCAGGGCGAGATAGTGTGCCTGCTGGGGCCTTCGGGCTGTGGCAAGTCGACGCTGATGCGGCTGGCTGCAGGTGTGGAGCGCCCTGATTCAGGGCGCATCCTGCTCGACAATGCCGAGGTTGCGTCGGACTCGACATTCGTTCCGCCCGAAAAGCGCTCGGTTGGCCTGATGTTTCAGGATTATGCCCTGTTTCCGCATCTGACCGTGTTGGGCAATGTGACGTTCGGGTTGAAGGGAGTAGACAAGGAAAGCGCCATCAATGCAGCGCGATCTGCCTTGTTGCGGGTCGGGCTGGCCCACCTCGAAAAGTCCTATCCGCATGAGTTGTCAGGCGGCGAACAACAGCGCGTGGCTCTGGCGCGTGCAATTGTGCCGCGCCCGGCCGTTCTGCTGATGGATGAGCCGTTTTCCGGTCTTGATCAGCGTCTCAGGGAACACGTACGTCATGAAACCCTGGCGATCCTGAAGGAGACCAGGTCCAGTTCCATACTGGTGACCCATGATCCCGAAGAGGCCATGGGCATGGCAGACCGCATTGTGCTGATGCGGGCAGGCCGGGTTGTGCAAATTGGTACACCTGACGAATTGTACCGCCACCCGGCGGATGCCGAGGCTGCGCGCTTCTTCTCGGATGTGAACGAATTGCGGGTGCGCATAGTGGACGGCGCTGCGGACACGCCACTTGGCCGTTTCGCGACCGAGGTTGGCGAAGAGGGCGGTCCCGCCCTGGTCATCATCCGCCCGCAGGCATTTGTGCGCTCCGATGACGAGTGTGAAGGCTCTGTGGCTGCGCAGGTCACGGATCAGCGGTTCCTGGGTGACAAGGTTGAGTTGTCGCTGCTGTTTGAAGGCCTGAACGAGGTGGTGTTTGCCAGGGTGGCTACCACCGGGTGCCCCAAGCTGGGCGAGACGGCTTATTTCTGCCTTGATCCCGATCATGTACTTGTGTTTGACAATCTGGGCGACTGACACCACTTCAATATTAACCGCACTGTGTTTGATGCCGTTATCTCGTGTTGCGGCCCATAGGGCTTTCTGCAATAGTGCGCGCAAATTACGAGAGGTCCGGGTGGGACCTTTATGTTAGGGAGAATTTATATGTCTATCGGACCATGGCAAATTATCATTATCGTTCTGCTTTTGGTCGTCCTGTTCGGCCGCGGCAAGATTTCCGAGCTGATGGGTGACGTTGCCAAAGGAATCAAGAGCTTCAAAAAGGGTATCGCAGAGGAAGTTGATGATGCCAACGACACCGCTGCTGATACTGCCAAGACCATTGAGCTGGAAGCTGAAGAGATGACCGAAAAGGTCAAGGATAAAGCCAAAAGCTGAACAGCACTGTTATGCTATTGGGCCGCTGAATGGCGGCCTGTGTATATTCACTAGCCTTGGCAGCGTTACCTCTCAGCGTTCGGGAACACAGTTCACATGTTCGATTTCGGCATAGGCAGCACGGAGCTGATGGTCATCGCGGTCGTCGCGCTGATTGTCATCGGTCCACGCGACCTGCCAAAGGTGCTGCGCACAGTTGGGCAAGTGATGACGAAGGTGCGCGCCATGGCGCGGGAGTTCCAGGGGCATATCGAGGATGCTGCGAAAGACAGCGGTTTTGATGACCTGAAAAAAGATATCTCCAAGGCAACCAATTTTGACATGAACGAGACCTTGAGCGATATCACTCGAGAGCCCGGCAAAGTGTCAACGCCAGCGTCAAAAGAAGCCCCGAAGACAACACCTGAGTCGGCTGCCAAAGCTGCCGACAAAACTGCTGGAGCCACAAAATCCACGGCGCCAAAGAAGGCTGCGACGGCAAAGAAAGCCGCAAAGTCTAAGAGTGCCGCGTCCGCGAAATCAGCAGTCGCCAAGGATAAAACCGCATGAGCGCGACTGACGACGACATCGAGGCTTCCAGCGCGCCGCTTATCGAGCATCTGGCTGAACTGCGAACCCGGCTGATCCGGTCGGTAATCGGCTTTGCCATCATGTTTGTGATCTGTTTCTATTTTGCCGACAAGATTTTTGACTTTCTATTGATCCCGTATCAATGGGCTGTGGGTGAAAACCAGGAACTGAGGTTGATTTTCACCGCGCCGCAGGAGTTTTTCTTCACCCAGTTGAAGATCGGCATGTTTGGCGGCCTGTTCCTGGCGTTCCCGCTGATTGCCGTCCAGATTTACCTGTTTGTGGCGCCGGGCCTGTACAAGAACGAACGCAATGCGTTCAAGCCATATCTGTATGCCACCCCGGTATTGTTCGTGGCCGGCGCATCGCTGGTGTTCTTCATGGTCATGCCTATTGCCATGCGGTTCTTCATCAGTTTCCAGCAGTCGGGCGCGGACGGGCGAGCTGTCATCGAGCTCCTGCCCAAGGTGTCGGAATATCTCAGCCTGACGATGACACTGATTCTGGCATTTGGCGTCTGCTTCCAGATGCCCGTGATCCTGACCCTGCTTGGACGCGTCGGAATCATTTCCTCACAAGGTTTGAGGGAGAAACGCAAATACGCGGTAGTCGGGGTGTTTGCGCTCGCTGCCGTGCTGACCCCGCCGGACCCGTTTTCGCAACTTGGTCTCGGCATCCCGCTGCTGCTGCTCTATGAAGCGTCAATCTGGACAGTTCGAATGGTCGAGAAAAAACGCGAGGCAGCCGAAGCCGCACGCGAGGCGGAAGACGCAGACTCAGACGATTCCTAGTCGTTCCGAAGGCCTGATCCACCACGGTTGTTGGTGTGAGGTCCAGAGGTCACAGTTCGAATGGTCTTCAGAAGTTTACTGAAACTTTTGACATCGGCAGCGACCACGCTGTCAAAGCAACTTCACCGGGTTGACCTGCATCAATGCATCAGCGGTCGGTCTGCCGAATGCTTGTCTCCACTGCCGGTATGGCCTGCAGGTTTCGTGCGCGTAACATGGAGAGCAAGACATGAATGCCCAGACATATGCGAAAACCGTGGTTGCGGTTTGTTCATTGTTGATTCTCAGTGGACCAGCGCTGGCCGATGATGACAACAGTTCATCTGGATGGTGGGGCAGTTGGGGCATGCACCGGATGATGGGCAGGGGTGGTCGCGGCGGTGGCGATGATGGTTGCATGATGGGGTACGGGTCGGGTTCGCGACTTGACCGTATTGATGGCCGTTTGGCTTTTCTCAAGACCGAGTTGAAAATCACCGACGCCCAGACCGGGGCGTGGACGAGCCTTGCACAGACCATTCGCCTCAATGGGGAGACCCACAATGCGATGCATCTTGAAATGATGAAGGAGATGCATGACGGCGATTTCTTCAAGAAACCGCTTCCCGAGCGGTTGGTTTATAAGGAGACACATCTTGAATCCCGATTGCAGCAGGTCAAGGACGTCAGGGAAGACGTTGAAAAGCTCTACGCCGTACTGGATGAGGACCAGAAAAAATCTGCAGATGAAATCATGTTGCCAATGATGGGAATGGGATGTGGCATGGGACGTGGAATGATGCGGAATTAGTCCCACGGCGTCACGCCTTGACCGGTCACGCGAGAACGCCTTGATCAATGCTTGGTATCGTTGTGGTTCATCGGGTGGACGCCACGTGGCAGTTTCGATGACGATCAGTTGTCTGCGTGACTGTGTTTCAACAGACGGGTTGCGGTTGCCAGGTTCTGCCGGAGTTTGCTTGCAAGATCTCCGAGCCAGGATGGCTTGTTTGTATCGATCTGGCTGAAATTCAGCGCCCTGGCATCGCTTATCCGGTAAACCTCGGCGCTGACCTTGCCGATGTGATCATGGTCTTCTGTCAGTTTGAAGCTCTCGAACTCGCCGGGCAAGTCGACGCAGCTTGCGGCAGCGTCAGTCACCATGACATAGCGATGTCCTCTGACACTGTTTTTCATCAGGCGATGAAGGATGATCACATCGGTTCCGAAATGATCAATGGAGCCGCGAAACTCAAACCGGCTGGCGCGACCACGATGAACGAAGATCTTAAGATCAAGGTTGCCGATCTGGGTGCACGCGCTGCACGGGCAAATATTGGATCTGATCAACCGCTCGCGTTCTCTGAAAAAAGCCGCAAATATGCCCATGACGCACTGGCCCACTTCGGCGCTTGTCAGTTTTGTTGAATCGACGAAAAACAATGCGGCATCGCCTTCAAGTTTGGAAAGTTCCACCGTCTTGCACGCGGCGTCGATCATCGCATTGATCAGGGAGAACACGACATACTGGGCATGTCCGAAGGCAAACCGGTTTCCTGTCATGAAGCTGGTATAATTACTGATATCGGGCAGGATGAATATCGTGTCAGGTGCGGTATCCGGTTCATTCCCGCCAATGTCCGTTTTTCCGCCCAGGAATTTCCGCCAGGGTAACGAGCGGTTGCCGGCAATGTCGGTAATGAGTAACCGCCGGTCGGGTGCCCGCCTCATGAAGAAGGCCACCATGGCAACCACCAACACGATGACTGCAAGCGTTGTGATCCACATCACGGGTATGTGGTTTGAAACGCCTTGCATCATATCGTGGTGCATCGGGTGGGTCCGTCAAACATCGAGTGGGCGAGATTGGTGTTGTGGCTGCGGCCCGGGCCGAACTGACCCGGACCGGGCCGGGGTTACTTTACCTGCTTGACGATCATCCGGCCATTCATGTCGCCGAACTCAAACTGCTTCTTCTGACCGGCTTCGAGTCCGTCCAGCACTTTGGGATCAGGCGCGAAAAATACCATCGTCATGGAAGGCATGTCCAGATTCTCTATGGGGCCATGTTTTACGGTAACCTTGCTTTGCGCGCGGTCCACTTTCTTGATTTCACCGCTGGTCCAGCTGGTTTCCGCCAGTGCCACGGTTGTTGACAGTGCGAGCAGGCACACTGATGCCATTGTCCTGAACAGTTTCATTCGTGCGTTCCTTATACGTTGAATTCATGGGGAGGTAGGTAGGTTTCTAGTCGACAGTAAGTGCGCCTTTCATTCCCGCTTCAAAGTGGCCGGGAATCAGACAGGCGAACTCGAAGCTTCCGGGATTTGTGAACGTCCAGATGATTTCACCACTTTGTCCAGGCTCGAGATGGATGGCATTGGGGTCGGCGTGTTCCATTTCCGGGAACCTCTCCATAGCCTTTTTGTGGTCCATGATGGCCATGTGCTCGTCCATCACAAACTCGTGGGCATTGTCGCCCTTGTTCGAGAAAGACAGGCGCAAGGTCTCGCCCTTCGTGACCTGAATGACGGCAGGTTCAAACACCATTGACCCGTCATCTTTTTCCAGCATTGCGATTGCGATGGTCCGCGATGCCTTTGCCATGTCACCAGCCCGTCCGATTGCCATGGCATCGCCGTGGCCATGACTTTCGGTTGCGGTTTTTTCTTCGTGGCTGTGCTTGTGGGTGCCGGTTGCATAAGCAGCACCCGCTAGAAGGACAGCTGCGAATCCCGCAGCAATGAGTTTCTTCACTGTTTCGTCTCCTGTTGTCTGTTTTGGTCAATCATTTCGGGTTGCTGTCAAAACGGGCTTGCCGTTTTGGCGTCATGGTCGTTGCGTCTTTTGCACGCGTGGCTTTTGGCAGTTCACCGGTCCATTCATATGCAACCGTGCCCTCGGGGTGGTCGAACCAGCCGGGGTTTCCATAATCGTCGGCGTTCAATCCCTCGCGCACCATCACAACCGAGAACATGCCACCCATTTCCAGTGGACCAAACGGACCCCACCCGGTCATCATGGGAATGGTATTGTCAGGCAGCGGCATCTCCATGGAGCCCATGTCAGCCATGCCCTGTGTTCCCATCGCCATGAATTCGGGTTGAACGCGGCGGGTCTTTTTCTGGTGCATTGCGAGTTTGGTGCCGATTTGCGTGGGCACGTCATGACCCATTGCATTCATGGTGTGATGTGACTTGTGGCAGTGGATCGCCCAGTCACCTTCGTGCACGGCATCGAATTCGTAGGCGCGCATGCCGCCGACGGGGATATCGACCGTGACTTCCGGCCAACGCGCTTCTTTTGGGACCCATCCGCCATCAGTACATGTTACTTCAAAGTCGTAGCCATGCATGTGGATTGGATGATTGGTCATGGTCAGGTTGCCGACCCGCACCCGGGCGCGGTCGTTCTTGGAAATAACCAGCGGGTCAATGCCCGGGAAGATGCGGCTGTTCCACGCCCACAGGTTGAAGTCGTTCATGGTCATGACCTTGGGAACGTAGGATCCCGGATCAATGTCGAACGCGTTCAGCATGATCAGGAAATCCCGATCCACCCGCATAAAGGCCGGATCTTTGGGATGGACGACGAACATGCCCATCATGCCCATGGCCATCTGGACCATTTCGTCGCCGTGGGAGTGGTACATGAAGGTGCCGCTCTTCACGAGATCGAATTCATAGACAAAGGTCTTTCCGGGCTTGATTGGCGGGTGGGACAAACCATTCACGCCATCCATTCCTGATGGCAGGATCAGGCCGTGCCAATGCACTGCGGTGTGTTCCGGCAACCGGTTGGTAACGAAGATTCGTATCCTGTCACCTTCGACCGCCTCTATGGTCGGGCCGGGTGACTGGCCATTGAATCCCCATAACCTGGCC
>Ga0316190_10001480_pt1 | contig 16992 bp, 11 predicted proteins | sample Eddworburrow2_MG_FD_204929 | JGI IMG/M metagenome (GOLD analysis project Ga0316190, IMG submission 204929) | Coastal sediment microbial communities from Maine, United States - Eddy worm burrow 2 | ecosystem: Environmental > Aquatic > Marine > Coastal > Sediment | place: USA: Maine | collected... | reverse complement strand
AACCTTTGATTTTGCTCCCCTCACCCTAACTCTCTACCGTCAAGCGGCACCGAGGTCCCTCAGGGAGAGGGAAAAGTACGCTAACGTATCACCAGGTTAACTGACACGATTTTCCCATGCCCCAGCCCCCCAAGACACCACCCGCCATTACCGAAGCTGCCCTGCTGGATGTGGTGCGCCGGCTGGTGCAGGAGCTCTATCCCGGCCGGAGCTTCGGCACGCCCATCTCCCTGGACAGCGCCCTGGACAAGGAGCTGGGCTTCGACAGCCTGGGCCGCATGGAGCTGCTGTTGCGCCTTGAGCGCAGCTTCCATATCAGCCTGCCGGAGAAGCTCTTCGCCACCGCCGAGACCCCACGGGAACTGCTGGAGGCGGCGCTCATCGCCGGTCCGGAACAGCCACACCTCAAGCCGGGTGCCCGCCTGGTCACCACCGAGGCCGAGGAGGAAACCATCACCCCCCCAGTGGCGGCCCAGACCCTGCAGGAGGTGTTGGCCTGGCATGTAGAGCATCACGAGGAACGCACCCATATCTATCTCTATGAGGAGGGGGACCAGCCCATCCTCATCAGCTACGGCGCCCTCTACCGTGGCGCCCTGGCGGTGGCAGCCGGCCTGCGGGAGCGGGGGCTTGAGCCCCGCCAGACCGTGGCCCTGATGCTACCCACCAGCCGGGACTACTTCTTCGGCTTCTTCGGCATCCTACTGGCGGGCGGGGTCCCGGCCCCCATCTATCCACCGACCCGACCCTCCCAGATCGAGGATCACCTGCGGCGCCACGCCCGCATCCTCTCCAACGCCGAGGCGGTGCTGCTGCTGACCATCCCCGAGGCCAAGCCGGTGGCGCGGCTACTCAAGTCCCAGGTGGAGACCCTTCGCCACATCAGCACCGTGGCAGAGCTGACCCAGACCACCATCGGCGCCGGCACCACCCCGGAACCGGCCCTGGCCGAGGACCTGGCCTTTCTGCAATACACCTCCGGCAGCACCGGCAACCCCAAGGGGGTAATGCTGACTCACCACAATCTGCTGGCCAACCTGCGGGCCATGGGCAAGGCGGTGCATGCCACATCCGATGATGTCTTTGTCAGCTGGCTACCCCTCTATCACGACATGGGGCTCATCGGTGCCTGGTTCGGCAGCCTCTATTTCGCCTTTCCCCTGGTGGCCATGTCGCCCCTGGCCTTCCTGGCCCGGCCCCAACGCTGGCTGTGGACCATCCACAACCACCGCGGCACCCTCTCTGCCGCCCCCAACTTCGCCTACGAGCTCTGCCTGAGCAAGCTTGAAAAGAGCGACCTGGAGGGGCTGGACCTCAGCTCCTGGCGCATGGCCTTCAACGGCGCCGAGCCGGTGAGTCCCAATTCGGTACGCCGCTTCTCCGAGCGGTTCCATGAATACGGCCTACGCCCCGAGGCCATGTCCCCAGTCTACGGCCTGGCGGAATCCTCCGTCGGCCTGGCCTTTCCACCGCCGGGGCGCATCGCCCCGATAGACCGTATTCAGCGTGAGGCACTGGAACTGGCCGGCAAAGCCACACCGGCCGAGCCCGATGACACCCAGGCCCTTGAGGTAGTGGCCTGCGGCCAGGTGCTGTCCGGTCATGCGCTGCGGGTAGTGGACCCCAAGGGGCGGGAATTACCAGAGCGGCGCCAGGGGCGGCTACAGTTTCGCGGCCCCTCCTGTACCCGAGGCTACATTCGCAACCCAGAGGCCAGCAACGGCCTGTTCGATGGCGACTGGCTCGACTCCGGCGATCTCGCCTACCTGGCTGAGGGAGAGCTTTACCTCACCAGCCGGGTCAAGGACCTCATCATCCGTGCCGGGCGTAACCTCTACCCCTACGAGGTGGAGGAGGCCGTGGGTGATATCCCGGGTATCCGCAAAGGCTGTGTTGCCATGTTCGGAGCCACCGATCCCAGCACCGCCACCGAGCGGGTAGTGGTGGTGGCCGAGAGCCGGGAGACCGATGCCAAACGACTCGATCAGCTCAAACAGCAGGCCCAGGCCGTAGCCACCGAGCTGTTGGACATGCCCCCGGACCAGGTGGTCATGGCCCCGCCCCATACGGTACTCAAAACCTCCAGCGGCAAGATACGCCGTAGCGCCTGCAAAGAGCTGTTCGAAAAGGGGCAGCTGGATCAGACCCACCGCCCGGTGTGGCAACAGCTCACCCGGGTGGCCGTTGCCAGCATCGCCCCCACCTGGCGCCGTCTCTGGCACGCCCTGCCGGACACCCTCTATGGCCTCTATGCCTGGCTCATACTGCTGATCCTGGCCCCGCCGGTGTGGCTGCTCATCACCCTACTGCCGTCGCTCTCCTGGCGCTGGACCCTGATGCGCAACGGCGCCCGACTGCTGGCCCTGCTCACGGGTACCGGCATCAAGGTGAGCGGTACTGAAAATCTGCCCAAGGACAAACCCTGTATGCTGGCCGCCAACCACGCCAGCTACCTGGACGGCATCATCATAGTGGCCGCCCTGCCCATCAAGTGGCGCTTCGTGGCCAAGGTGGAACTGCTCACCAACTTCATCGCCCGCATCTTCCTGAAACGCATCGGCAGCGAATTCGTCGAGCGCTTTGACCGGCAAAAAGGACTGGAGGACGCCCAACGCCTGACTGCTGCCGCCCTGCATGAACTTCCCCTGTTCTATTTTCCGGAAGGCACCTTCCGTGACAGCCCTGGCCTGTTACCCTTCCGCATGGGGGCCTTTGTTAATGCCGCCGATGCCGGCCTGCCGGTAGTACCCATTATCATCCGAGGCAGTCGCCGAAAACTACGGGGCAATAACTGGTTGCCGTTACCGGGGGGTATTGAGATTCGGGTGGAGCCGGCAATTGAGCCGGAGGGTAATGATTGGGAGGCAGCTATAAAATTGCGGGATGCGACAAGGGGGGTGATGCTGGGGGTTTGTGGGGAACCGGATAGAAGTGCCTGATTTATTTGTATGGCGCCCGCCAATAATTTGCGTGCCTACGGCACCGTTTTATTGAAACCGGGAGTCCCGTCCCTACCACGCTAAACACAAGGTCTTGCAATGCTGGAGGAGACGATATACGCGGAGAGTGGTCTAATCAAAATCAAGAGGTCAATTTGTGGGCGTCCTGTTTTATTATTTGTACAGTGAGCGCCGCTAATTAACTATTAACTTTATTTATAAAAGATTTTTAGTTCATCTATATAACCTCTGAATGCTTGTTGATTGGCATACCATGCTCCAATTCGTAATTTAAACTCATTTGAAAACTCGAGCTTTTTGCGAAGCTTTTTTTGGCCAATGACTGTTCCATCCAGGCTAAGACTAAATATATTGTTGCTACGACTATATTTTATAATCACATGATGCCAAGAATTAATTTGCGTTGACCCCGCATCAGACATGATTGAGTTATATCTATATGAATAATCTACTTGGTATGGATGTCGTAATGTTAACTGTGCAGCTGATGGACTTTTCAATGGAGGCGACTGACGGGGTGGTGTTGTAAACAGCGTAAATATTTGAGATGAATCACCGGTTGTTAGGAGTAATAATAGTTGGCTTTTGTCCACGGCTTTATTAGACGCCGACCCTTTAAACCAAAAGTCTATTTTTATGTTGCTACTCGAATCTATAATGTTATTCCAAGATGCTTCCAGATAACCTTGTCCATTTAAGAATGCAGCCTGTCCCTTAATACCCCGCTTGAATTTAATTTCATCGCCCTTCGTATTTAGTGTGATTGAATATGGCCCTATGTCTTTTAATGATTTATTGAACGTAAAATATACTAACGGCTTTCTTTTATTTCGCTGCTTAAGTCTATTTTTCTTAACATTCTTATCTTCAATGCTTTGCTCAAAGTATGCCAAAAGATCATTTTTTGGAATTCTTACAATTGCTTTTTGAGTCTTTCGGGTTTCATGATTCCAGCTATTAATAGCCATCCATATGTAATTCGGGCCAACCTTTATATCTGAGGCTTCTGGATTAGGAAGTCCCAGATATTCTCCAAGGCGTAATGCCATATCTGTATTCCTGTCATACAAGATAATATCATCTCGACCTCGTCCGCTTATTAGCAAATACTTGTTTACGGATTCTATGTAAGAACCCCAAACAGGTATCTCATTTTTACTTATTTTTACATTATGCCATTTTCCTTTTTTTGTATCGTAATAATCAACTCCACTTTTTACATCATGGTGGGAAACCCATACATAACGCTCCTCAGCTATCACCAGTTCTTCACAATAAGGATCTGACAAACCGTTTTCATCGGTAAACGATATTCCTCTTTTGGTAATAGAATCCAGTGCAGAAACACCACCACCAACCCACGTATGGCTGCCGTCATCGGCCCCCTTATATGCAAGCCATACCTTATTATTTAGGTAGCCAGAATCGCTAGGATAATCCCTAAGTGCATCACTATTTTTTGTATTAAATTCACCACCTATATTCAACCAAAATGAATACTCCTTAGTTTCTAAAAAAGTATGTTCAAACTCACTATATATATAATTTTCAAAAGGACCCCAGCTTGTAGGACTTTTATCGGTATAGCCATTTATCCACAAATCACTAGCCGTCCACACTAGGTCCATAACTCCTTGTACAGGCAGTCCAGTACTTTTATCTATCAACAGCCACTTTCCATTTTGTGGCTGGTGCTTTACCAACCCAATCTCTGTACCTATCCAAACATCATTATTATGGATCTCCAGCTTATGAATAAACGGATCCTTTAAATTTACTTTGGTGAATTTGAAAATCGTAACGGGAAAGGGGGTATTCTTAACATCCGTTTCTGTTACGGAACTACTTATATCTTTAAGGTCGCAATAAGTGTCCTTATTAATATCAATACAATCTGGGCTTTTTGTGACATTTATTTTCTCTGGGGGTGTATTGATGATTTTGTATGGTTCCTTTGGCGACTTGTCACCAAAATGCACATATCCATTTTCATCTGTCCATTTATAAATCGAAGCCTCTGCATTTGCTATCGGGTGAAATAAAACACTTACACAAACCCCTACCATCCAAACGAATAGCAACTGGTTAGGATTATCGAGACGCCACATGCTTCGCTCCATAAAACTCCCTGCGGGTGATTTTTAAACCTTAAGGAATTCCCAGATAAGGGTCAAGGTAATAAAAATTGCTTGATGTGGTCAGGCTACCAAACACGACTTACATACCAGTTAGCAACGCAGCCAAAGTGCGAGGTTTTGAGCGAGGGTTGTTTGAACGGCGATGTTTACCGCGAGTTACTCATGCCATCCATGGCTTTCGCCCTTCGGGCCAGCGAAAGCTGTTCAAACTTTGTTCCCGCAAAGTTTGTCCCGAGCGCCGGCTTTGGTGAGTAGCGCAATGGCCCCGTAGGGCAAAGGCCATGGAGGGTCTGAGTTAAAAGCACCTCGACGTAGGGGGCTGGACCCCCGAATTTAATAAAAGCCGGGCCGCAGGCACACCACACCTAATCCCCCCCTAACCCCAACTCCTTAATCTTCCGCGTCAACGTATTACGCCCCCAACCAAGCAACTTAGCCGCATCCTGCCGCCGCCCCCCGGTCTGTTCCAGGGCCGCCTCAATCATGATGGTCTCAAATGCAGGCATGGCATCATCCAGCAGGGCACTTTTGCCTTGCCTTAGGGCCTCCCGTGCCCAGGTACGCAGAGACACCTGCCAGTCACCGGCAGCAGTTTCACTGGATTCCCCAAGGTGGAGCTCCGGCGGCAGATCCTCGATATGGACCTCCTGGCTGGAGGCCATGACGGTGAGCCAACGGGCGGTGTTCTCCAACTGGCGCACATTGCCTGGCCAGTCCACGCCCTGCAGGGCACGGATGGTTTCTTCCCGCAGGATCTTGGTCTCTACCCCCAGCTCCCGGGCAATGGCAGAGAGGAAGTGCCGCATCAACAGGGGGATATCCTCCTTGCGATCACGCAGGGCAGGGATATGGACACGGATGACGTTGAGGCGATGAAAAAGATCCTCACGAAAGCGGCCCTCTGTAACCAGCCCTTCCAGATCCTGGTGGGTGGCGGCGATGATACGGACATCCACCTTCACCGGTTCATGGCCCCCGACCCGGTAGAACTCCCCATCCGCCAGCACCCGCAAGAGACGGGTCTGGAGTTCCGCCGGCATGTCGCCGATCTCATCCAGAAACAGGGTGCCGCCATCGGCCTGTTCGAAGCGGCCCTGGCGACGGGCCTGGGCGCCGGTGAAGGCACCCCGCTCATGGCCGAACAGCTCAGACTCCATCAGGTCCCTTGGGATGGCCGCCATGTTCAGCGCGATAAAGGGGTTGGCGGCACGGGGACTGTGGCGGTGCAGGGCATGGGCCACCAGCTCCTTGCCGGTGCCGGACTCCCCATTGATCAGCACCGTGATGTTGGAACGGGCCAGGCGGCCGATGGCGCGGAACACCTCCTGCATGGCTGGCGCCTCGCCGATGATCTCAGGGCTTTCAACTTCTTCAGCCTCACGCTCCAGCTTTTTCTGGCGGCCATGGCGGCAGGCACGACGCACCTGTTCCACCGCCTCATCCACATCGAAGGGCTTGGGCAGGTACTCAAAGGCGCCACCATGATAGGCGGAGACTGCGCTGTCCAGATCCGAATGGGCGGTCATGATAATCACCGGCAGATCGGGAATGGTCTTGTGGATCTGCTCCAGCAGGACCAGGCCATCCATGCCGGGCATGCGGATATCGGAGATGATTACATCCGGCCGATCATACTCCAGGGTTTCCAGGACGCCGTCGGCACTGGAAAAACCGGTGACCCCCATATCGGCCCCCTGAAAGGCCTTTTCCAGGACCCAGCGAATGGAACGGTCATCATCGATGACCCATACCTTGCACTCCTCATGCATGTTGCGTCTCCACGGGAAGCAGTACTGTAAACACGGTTTCACCCGGACGAGTGTGACACTCGATCAGGCCATGGTGCTGGTTGATTAGGGATTGGGCGATGGACAGCCCCAACCCCATGCCACCCTCACTGCCAGTGACCATGGGGAAGAAGATCTTTTCCAGGATCTCGGGGGGTATGCCGGGGCCGTTGTCCTGGATATCTATCTGGGCCACCAGGCGGTGGCGCTCACTGCCAATGGTGAAGTTGCGCTGGATGCGGGTGCGCAACACAATGTTCCCCTCTTCGCCTACCGCCCGTACGGCATTCTGCAGGATGTTCAGCAGGGCCTGGATCAGCTGGTCGCTATCGGCATGCACCTCCGGGATGCTGGGATCATAGTCCCGCACCAACGCCACTTTTCTGCCGGCCTCCGCCTTTACCAGGTTATACACACGATCCAGTACCTGATGGATATTCACCTCGGTGTAACTGGGTATCTTATTGGGCCCCAGAATCCGGTTTACCAGGGTCTTCAGGCGATCCGCCTCTTCGATAATAATCTGGGTATATTCCTGCAATGAGGGTACCGGCAGTTCCCGCTCCAGCAACTGGGCCGCACCCCGCAAGCCCCCCAGGGGGTTTTTGATCTCATGGGCCATGCCGCGGATCAGATCACGGGTGGCCTGCTGCTGACTGATAAGCAGCTCTTCCCGGCTGATGCGCAACTGGCGATCCATCTGCTGCAACTCCACCAGTATCCCCGACTCCTGACCCGGATCGGACAGAGGCATCACGGTGCAATCAACGGTGATCTCCCTTTTGTCCGGCATCACCAATCTCACCTCCCGCTCAGTGAAGGGATGCCCCGTACGCAGGGATGTTTCCAGGCTGGCCTCCAGTTGATGGGACGGGCTGCGAATAATGTCGGCGGGCTTTTGAGCCGTCAGGTGGCGGTTGCTGGCGGCAAACAGCATTTCACCCGCAGGATTGATATACCGCAGGCGGAGCTGTTCATCAAAAAGCAGTACGGCAATGCTCAGATTATCGAGTATGCGCTGTGCCGGCTCTTCCTTGTCATACGTATCTTTATTCATTGGAAGGAACCTATAGCAAGATGCAGACCACAAAAGCCAAATCGACTGTTCTCATGAAAATCTTGCTGTGGGAGGGAGATAGCCAGCTGAATACGGGGCAAAAAAAGCCGGATCCCTAAAATACCCTTTTAATCACCGCCAATCTGGCCCAGATGTGAGCACAAGAAAACAGCATGTTGGCTGTCCACATGAAACGCACGCACCAATATGGTGCATGATAGCAGATAGAATGGGGTCTTGCCCTAACGGATCAGGAATCCGGTGAGGACATCCTTAGGCTAAGGCTTATAGTTAGGCTCGTAGCCGGAGGCGGGGGGTGTCTCCTTGGCGGGCTGTCGAGAGGCGTCATTGATGGAGGCCTTGCGCAAATGAAAGACCACCGGCTTAGCACTGGCACGCTGTTCACCTTCCGCACTCAGGACCTCTGCCTTGAGGGTGTGGGTGCCGCGCTCCAGATTGGTGAGGGACAGACGTGTGGTGGTATGTTCGCCCTTCATCTTCTGACCATCCAGATAGAGGGCGATCTTGTCTCCCGCCTGCAGGGTCGGTTCGATAAAGAAGGAGATGCGTACCTGACCCTCATTGCTGCGGATGGTTTGATCATTTTCCGGTTCAGCAATGGAGAAGGTAGTATAGCTGCCATCAGTGGCATCGGTTCCTGCACCGGGTTGATCCTCTGCTTCCGGTAGTGGTGCTGGAGTATAGCTATTGGATTTGGGCACCTTGACCGTCTCGGCCCCCTCCACGGGGCGATCGCCATACTGGATATTGCCCTCTTCATCCACCCACTTATAGACCTTGGCGGAGAGTGGCGTCAGGGTAAGAGTCAACAACAGGAACAGAAGAAATTGTTTTTGCATAATCCCGATCATAGTCGAGCATAAGGCGATCAGCAACGATAAGGCTGACCTGGTGGCATTTATTGCTGTAAATATCACAAAAAACGTCTCTTATGGCAGCGGCTTAATGGCCTCCTTGCGTAAATGAAAGAGGACGGCCTTTGTAGTGGCCCGCGTTTTTCCCTTCTCATCCACCACCACCGCATGGATTGTGTTGATTCCGCACTGCAAGCCACTCATCGATACCCTGGTGTATGTCATCTCTCCCGCCATCTTTTGCCCATTAAGGTAGAAGAGAATCTTATGCCCCTCCAGAAGGGGCGGCTGGATGAAAAAGGAGATCTCTACCGTACCTTCATTGCTGCGAATGGTCTGATTGTTTTCCGGCTCCGCTATGGCAAAGGTCTCATAGGTTCCATCCGTGGTCGCCGTTCCCCCTCCCATCGGTTCATCCGTGGGCGTTACTGGCGCTGGTTCCTTGGCTTTCGGCTCAGGGAGCTTTATCGTCTCCGCCCCTTCATGGGGTCGGTCGGAATAATGCACTTCACCCTGCCCATCCACCCATTTATAGCACTCGGCGGAAAGCGGCGTAACGGAAAGAACTAATAAGAGAAGCAGAAGTAGTCTTCTTAACATATGCCCAGAATAGCCGAGCATTTACAGAACAACAATAGAATCGGCGATTAAGCACCGGTTTTTGCGGAGATACTCAATCACCGCTCTTGTGCATCCCTGCGCCCGCGGCATACCGTACATCCTGTACATAAAAAAGCCCCCTTGCGGGGGCTTTTCAGATTCCATGAATCGAATCTGTTACAGGCTGTAATACATATCGAATTCTACCGGATGGGTGGTCATGCGCATGCGGGTAACCTCATCCATCTTCAGGTCGATGTAGCCGTCAATCAGGTCATCGGTGAATACACCACCGGCGGTGAGGAACTCGCGATCCGCATCCAGGGCCTCCAAGGCCTGATCCAGGCTGTGGCAGACGGTCGGGATGGCCTTGGCCTCTTCAGCTGGCAGGTCATAGAGGTCCTTATCCATGGCATCACCAGGATGGATCTTGTTCTGGATACCGTCCAGGCCAGCCATCATCAGGGCGGCGAAGGCCAGGTAGGGGTTGGCGGTCGGATCAGGGAAACGCACCTCAACCCGGCGACCCTTGGGATTGGATACCCATGGAATACGGATGGAAGCCGAACGGTTGCGGGCGGAGTAGGCCAGCATGACCGGGGCCTCAAAGCCTGGGACCAGACGCTTGTAGGAGTTGGTGGAGGCGTTGGTGAAGGCGTTCAGGGCGCGGGCGTGCTTGATGACACCACCGATATAGTAGAGGGCCTCTTCGGACAGGCCGCCGTACTTGTTACCGGCGAAGATGTTGTTGCCATCTCTGGCCAGGGACATATGCACATGCATACCGGAACCGTTGTCGCCCACCAGTGGCTTAGGCATGAAGGTGGCGGTCTTGCCGTAGGCATGGGCCACGTTCTGTACGCAGTATTTGAGGACCTGGTTCTGATCGGCACGCTTGACCAGGGTGTCGAACTTGGTGCCGATCTCACACTGGCCGGCGGTGGCCACCTCGTGGTGGTGCACCTCAACCTCGACGCCCATCTCTTCCATCGCCAGACACATGGCGGCGCGGATGTCGTTCAGGGAGTCAACCGGAGGAACCGGGAAGTAACCGCCCTTGGTGGTGGGGCGATGGCCGATATTGCCATCCTCATAGACCCGCTCAGAGTTCCACTCAGCCTCTTCGGAATCGATCTTGTAGAAGGCGCCGGACATGGTGGCGCCCCAACGGACGTCATCCAGTACAAAGAATTCAGGCTCTGGACCGAAGTAAGCGGTGTCGGCGATACCGGTAGACTGCAGATAGGCCTCGGCACGTCGTGCCACGGAGCGGGGATCACGCTCATAGCCCTGCATGGTGCTGGGCTCCAGGATATCGCAGCGAATGATCAGGGTGGTTTCGTCGGAAAAAGGATCCAGCAACGCCGTCTCGGCATCCGGCATCAGCACCATGTCGGATTCGTTGATGCCCTTCCAGCCGGCAATGGAGGAACCATCAAACATCTTGCCATCCGTGAAGTCATCTTCACTGACGGCATGTGCAGGCACGGAGACATGCTGCTCCTTACCGCGGGTATCGGTGAAGCGGAAGTCAACAAAGCGTACTTCCTCCTCTTTAATCATTTGTAGGACGTTTGCGGCCATCTTCTAATCTCCAGATCTGTATGAACCCTGCTGCTTGCGCAGCCAAAAGAAATTGTGTGTCTACCCGGGTTTATTAATGGTTAGGCAGAATGGTATCCCGTAAGAGCAGGAACCGTGCCATGCCTGATAACCCAATGCAACAAAAAGAAATCGTACGGCCCCGAGGCCCCCGTACAATATTCATAATAATTAGAAAATAATATTAACTATCAAATAGTTGGCTACTCATATTTTTATATATTTGGGTGCGCGCTTCTCGTGTTAAGCACCCTGAGTCTCCCTTTCACCGAGAAGCAAGCCGCGATAGGCCGCCCCTCGCAGCACCATTATGGTGCATCAGGCGCAACAGCGCACCACAACGGTGCGCCTATCCCTGATACACCCTCACACTACCAAAAATTCCATCTCCGGCCAGGGCCTGCTGCAAGGCCGCTTCCAGTTGCTCAATCCCCTCCAGCCCCATCTCCCTGTCCCGCGGAATAACCAACTCCACCTCTATCTTCCCTGCCAGATAGTGAAGAAAAAGCGCCCTCTTGTCGGCAACCTCTGGAAACGCCTTCCAGCGCTCATTCAAAATCTCCTCCACCTCGGCCCGCAGGGGAAGTCCGCAGCACAACAATGCCGACTCATCCCTTTCCGGGTCGATATGCACCGTGACATCCTCAATCTCATCGATCTTCGTCTTCACCCGCTCCTCGATCTCCAGGCTGATCATATGCCCCTCGGAGACACTCAAGCGCGGCTCTACCTGTACATGCACATCCAGAGAGGCATGTTTACCCAGGCTGCGGGTACGCAGCATATGAAAATCGACCACCCCACCGACAGAGAGTATGGTCTTGCGGATCTCATCCACCCGCTCCTGCTCCAGCCCTACATCCACCAGCTCCTGAACCGCGCCCCAACCCAGATCCCAACCAACCTTGGCGACCAGGGTGCCCACCGCCACGGCGGCCACCGCATCCAGATAGGGCAGCCCGGCCATGGTGCCAGCCACGCCCACCACCACGGCAACGGAGGAAACCGCATCCGAGCGATGGTGCCAGGCATTGGCCCGCAGCATATCGGAATTGACCTCATTGCCGATATTCAGGGTGTAGCGATAGAGCCACTCATTGGCCAGGATGGAAAAGCCGGCGGCAAACAGGGTAATAGCGGTCGGCTCCAGCAGCTCCTCAGGAGAAAACATCCGCCCAAAGGCATCCCAGATGATGCCCGCAGAAACCAACAACAAAAGACCACCCAACACCATGGTCCCAACTGTCTCAAAGCGCCCATGACCATAGGGGTGTTCCAGGTCGGGATCATGGCGGGCATGGCGGGCAGCAAAATAGACCAGGGCATCGGACATGAGGTCGGAGAGGGAGTGCACCCCGTCCGCCACCAGGGATTGGGACTGGCCGATAATGCCGATAATGGTCTTGCTGGCCGCCAACAGCAGATTGACCAGGGCACCGACCACCGCCGTCTTCTTGGTGGCTTCATATCTACGGTCGGCGATGCTGTTTGGTTGCGGCACTGGCTAGCTCTTTATCCTGATCCGAATATAAATAAGGTTAAGCACCCACTTCCAGCAGGATGATATGTTCGTCGTCGCTGCTGCGGGTCTCCAGAATCTTGTGTCCATTGATCCGGGCCCAGGCCGGGATGTCACTCAAGGCGCCAGGGTCAGTGCAGATGGCCTCTACCAGGGTGCCCGGCTCAAGCTCCTTGACCTGGTTCTGCACCCGGATCACCGGCATGGGACAGAGCAGCCGACGGGCATCTACGGTTATCTTGCTCATAGGTACCACTCCTCCGGGATCTCGTGGGGCTGCATGGGTGCAACCTTGATGGTTCGGGTTTCGCCGCCCTTTTCCCGGACCTCCAATGTTACCTGTTCCGCCGAGCGCCCCTGGCTGTAACGGGCAACCAGCCGCGCCACCAGCTCAAGCTCCTGCTCATTCACCTCTCCATCCACCAGCGCCAGCGGCCCTGGGTGGCTGGTGGTCTTCAGGCTCAAATAATGGCCACGATAACCCTGGAGAAAATTCCCCTCTCCCTCTTCACGGGAGATGATCACCTTGTATCCAGGACTCGGCCGCAGGTGGCGCCCCACCTTGAGCAGCATGATGTCATCCAGCTCATACTCCTTGTTTCCCCGCCCCTTCCAGAGGTCAGCCAGTTTGACTGAATACTGGGCGTCGGTGAGAAAACAGCAACCACCGGCCGGCTGGGCATAATCCTCAAAGCCAAACTGGCGGGCCAGGGCCATCTGTGGCTTGCGGTTACGGCCGCTGAAATCATACAGGGCCTCACGGTCGACCCAGCCCTCACGCTCCGGTTTCGTGGGCGGCAGATTTTTCGCACACAGCGGTCTTAATAATAGATCATCGGCACCGGACTCTCTTGCCACCACCGGCATGGTGTCCTTGCGCTGGGACATGGGCCGCTGCCCTATCACTTCACCGGTGATAATAAAGTCGAAATCATTTTCCCTGACCCAGTCCAGGGCCTTATGTACCATGAAGATCTTGCAGTCCAGGCAGGGATTGAGGTTGGCACCATAGCCATGCTTGGGGTTGAACAGGACCTCCTTGTACTCATCCACCACATCCACAAAATGCAGTTTCATCCCCAGCTGCTCCGCCACCCAGAGGGCATTGTTGCGCTTTGGTTTTGCCCGATCCTTTTTGCGAATGGCATGGGTATGGCCTTCCACACAGAAACCGGTAAAAAAGTTCAGGCCCTCCACCAGGACGCCCTGTTCCTGGATGGCCTTGGCGGCCAACATGGAATCGAGGCCACCCGAAATGAGCGCCGCCGCCTTATATTGCTTTGTCATGATGCAGTGATATGTTGAGTTGGACTTCAAAAATAGGCGATGAATTATACGCCCTCTGCTCCTAAGTGTCCCTCTGAACAGCCATTTTGTGCCCTTTCCACCCCCTATGGTTAGCCAAAGACCCCACCCAGCGGCTATACTTGCGCGGTTCATTTTCCAGCGTGGAAACGGGTTTAGAATTGAATACTCAAGCGATTAACAGCAACCCTGATGTTTCAACTTTTCAGGGTCTTATCTTTGCACTTCAGCAGTACTGGGCCGACCAGGGCTGTGTCATATTGCAGCCTTACGATATGGAGATGGGGGCCGGTACCTTTCACTCGGCCACCTTTCTGCGCTCCATCGGCCCAGAGCCCTGGAACTGCGCCTATGTGCAGCCCTCCCGCCGGCCAACCGACGGGCGCTATGGCGAGAATCCAAATCGGCTGCAGCACTACTACCAGTACCAGGTGATCCTCAAACCATCACCACTCAACATCCAGGAGCTCTATCTCGGATCCCTCAAGATGCTGGGCATCGATCCCCTGGTTCACGACATCCGCTTTGTGGAAGACAACTGGGAATCCCCAACCCTGGGGGCCTGGGGGCTTGGCTGGGAGATCTGGCTCAATGGCATGGAGGTCACTCAGTTTACCTACTTCCAGCAGGTGGGCGGCCTGGATTGCCGACCGGTGACCGGCGAAATCACCTATGGACTGGAGCGCATCGCCATGTATCTCCAGGGGGTGGAGAGCGTGTTTGATCTGGTCTGGACCCAGGGACCCCAGGGGCCGGTAACCTATGGTGACGTCTTTCACCAGAATGAGGTGGAGCAATCCACCTATAACTTTGAGCATGCAGATGTCGAGTCACTCTTTGCCTGGTTTGATACCTGTGAAAAAGAGAGCCAGCGGCTGATCGAGAATAACCTGCCGCTACCGGCCTACGAGCAGGTACTCAAGGCCTCTCATACCTTCAACCTGCTGGATGCCCGTAAAGCCATTTCAGTTACGGAGCGCCAACGTTTTATCCTGCGGGTGCGCTCACTGGCCCGTGCCGTGGCCCAGGCCTATTATGACCGACGTGAAGCCCTTGGCTTTCCCATGCTGACCCAGGCAAAGGAGGCCTCCAATGGCTGATCACAAAGACCTCCTTATTGAAATAGGCACCGAAGAGCTGCCACCCAAGGCCTTGGCCCGGCTCTCTACTGCCTTCATGGCTGGCATCGAGAGCCAGCTTGTACAGAATGAGCTCGCCTTCGAGACCATACAGCCCTACGCCTCTCCCCGCCGGCTAGCCGTACTTGTGACTGGCCTGATCACCGCCCAGGAGGATCGGGTAGTCGAGCGCAAGGGCCCCGCGGTTAAGGCCGCCTTTGATGATGCAGGGAATCCCACCAAGGCCGCACAGGGTTTTGCCCATTCCTGCGGTGTCACCGTTGCTGAGCTTGAGCAGGTGGATACCCCCAAGGGCGCCTGGCTTATCTTCAAGCAAAACCAACCGGGAAAGCAGACCCAGGAGCTGATTCCGGAGTTCGTACAGCAATCTCTTGCCCGATTGCCCATACCCAAGCGCATGCGCTGGGGGGACAGGGATGCCGAGTTTGTACGTCCCGTCCACTGGATTGTCATGCTGTTTGGTGACTCCGTCATTGAGGGGGAGATCCTTGGCCTACAAGCAGGTCGTGTGACCTACGGCCACCGCTTTCATCACCCGGAGCCCATAGAGATCTCTTCTCCCACCAGTTATGTGGAGCAGCTGCGTACCCCAGGGCAGGTGCTGGTGGATATGAAAGAGCGCAAGGAAACCGTCTATACCCAGGTTGAAAAGAGCGCAACCGATGCAGGCGCCATTGCCATTATTGACGAGGCACTGCTGGATGAGGTCACCGCCCTCAACGAGTGGCCAAACCCCATCATGGGCAGTTTTGACGAACGTTTTCTGGAGGTCCCCGCCGAGGCCCTGATCAAGGCCATGCAGGAGCACCAAAAATATTTTCCCGTCGTAAATGAAGATGGAGGGCTATTGCCCCACTTTATCACCATCAGCAACATTGAAAGCCGCGACCCCGAACAGGTCCGGTCTGGCAACGAGCGGGTGATCAGGCCCCGTTTCAGCGATGCCGCCTTCTTCTGGGAACAGGATCTGAAGCAGCCCCTGGATAAACACATCGAAGCACTCAAAGGGGTGGTGTTCCAGAAAAAGCTGGGCACCCTGTTTGAGAAGTCCCAACGCATCGCCCGTCTCAGCGGCCTCATCGCGCAGGAGCTTGGGCTGGATCCAGCCTTGGCCAAACGCGCTGCAGAGCTATCCAAGTGTGATCTGCTGTCCAACATGGTGGGTGAATTCCCCGCGCTGCAAGGCACCATGGGACGCTATTATGCGGAAAAGGGGGGTGAAGTCCCTGACGTGGCCGCAGCCATGGAGGAGCAATATCTCCCGCGCCACGCAGGCGATCGGCTGCCGGAAACCTACTGCGGTCGGGCTATCGCCATCGCCGACCGCCTGGACACCCTGGTTGGCATCTTCGCTATCGGCCAAAAACCCACCGGTGAGAAGGATCCCTTTGGCCTACGACGCGCTGCATTGGGTGTCTTGCGTATCATGATCGAGACCCCCTTGCAGCTGGATCTTGAGGTCTTGCTACAGGCCGCTGCCGATGGCCTGTCTGACCAGGTGCCCGCTCAAGAGGCCGTTACGGATGTTCTCGACTATATGATGGAGCGACTGCGGGCCTATTATGCTGATCGGGATATCCCAGTTAATGTGATTGATGCGGTACTAGCCCGACGCCCAACCCGGCCGGCTGATTTTGACCTGCGGGTCCGGGCCGTGGCCGCCTTTCAGAATCTGCCAGAGGCGGAAAGCCTGGCAGCAGCCAACAAGCGTATCCGCAATATTCTGCGTAAGGCCGAGGATGAGTATCCCGCCACACCAGATATTACACTGCTACAGGAACAATCTGAAAAGGCCCTGGCTGCTCAGGTTGCAGAACTGACCCCGGATGTGGAGCCATTGTTTGAACAGGGCCAATACACCGAGGCCCTTCAGCGGTTGGCTTGCCTACGTGCTGCTGTAGATACCTTCTTCGATGACGTAATGGTGATGTGTGATGATGACCTGCTGAGGAAAAACCGGCTTGCCCTGCTATCATCCCTCAGTGCCCTATTTCTTCAGGTAGCCGATAT
>Ga0316190_10001479_pt1 | contig 16993 bp, 12 predicted proteins | sample Eddworburrow2_MG_FD_204929 | JGI IMG/M metagenome (GOLD analysis project Ga0316190, IMG submission 204929) | Coastal sediment microbial communities from Maine, United States - Eddy worm burrow 2 | ecosystem: Environmental > Aquatic > Marine > Coastal > Sediment | place: USA: Maine | collected... | reverse complement strand
TAGACTGTAGTTGCTAAAGGCTGCCAGGCTTTAGCGATTTCTGGCGACTGATGATGAAGCACTGATGGTTGTAGCTCCTTCATAGATAATTCGCCATACTCCATCTTCTTCATATTTCCAATATTGGCGCTTGTCTGCTGCACCATTGTAGTTGCTGCTGTTGTAGTTCTGGGTAAATCGTACGGCCACTAACCCTTCTTCACCAGGATCGGAAAAAATGCTGATATCGGAGAGGCCGATTTGAATGTGTGTCTTCGTATTGTTGATAGTCTCTTTGCGGGCTACCCAACTATTATAGTTACGACGTTCGGTTTTAAATGATTTTGAGTAGTTTGAGGCATATTGAGAAATATTGAGACTTTCCCAATCCTGACGCCATTTCTCGATAGATTGCTCAAGACTTTTGCGCTGCTGATCGATAATTGACGGAGTTTGCCAATTGACTTTTTTGGCAAGGATAACGGGGGTTTTGCCAATATCAATAAGAGGGATAAGTGACTCAAAATCTGCATTTGCCAGTGCTACACAACCTTCGCTAGAGCGCGGAGCTCGACTATAAGTGTTACTGGGGACGCCATGAATCCAGATGCCATGACCAGTGTGTCCTAGTCGGCGATCCCATGGATTCGGATAGTCAATAGGAAAAGCGCCTGCTCCGTACAGATCTGGCAGCTGTTTGCCAGGAATATGTTTTGAAACAAAGTAGACGCCTACTGGGGTCTTCAGATCGCCCTCTACCTCTTTTGCGGTGCCATTTTTACCAATGGATGCGTAAAAGTTTAAAAGCAGGCGGGGGGTGCCGTTGTTGTTTTCAAACAGGTAAAGGCGCGACATCTCCAGATCAACCACAATAACGCGCTTCTGATCACTGGATAGGCGCAGCAGATTTGCAGGCAGAGTGCCCTGTTGGGGTTGCGAGAGATGACTGCGAAGACGAGTGCGCGCTTCGTCACGTAACTCATCGATGCGGCCTCTGGCTTTTACTGAAAGGTTACCAAACTCATCTATAGGCTGGCTTTTTGCCAGTAACAGATCACCATATACCAGCTGGGCAAGACGAAAATTGGGGTTTAACTCGACCAGTGTTTCAATGCTATCCAGCGCAGCATCCATGTGCCTGTCGCGAATATGATTGAGTGTATCAACCAGCAGCGCCTCTTCTTTAAGCTGGAGTTGATGCGGGTGTTTGTTTTGTTCCGATGCGGCTGCTGCAAATTGTGCCCAAAAGCAGCTGATCAGTATCAATAAGAGAATAGAGTTCAATCTCATTGAAGCGATACTTCTCTAACAATTTTCCAGTCGTGGCCATCTTTTTTCATGCGCAGATATTTTCGGCTTTCATCATTATAGGTGTTGGAACGATAAGTCTGTAGAAATTCAATTTTTGCCTGGTTTTCACCCTCAACGGTGATTTCAGCATCCAGCACTTCGATTTCGATAAAGCGCGGTTTGGCAATGCGCTGTTTACGTTGCTCTTCCCATGAAGAACGGGATAGGCCGCGTGAAGGTTTAAACTGTGAATGGTAATGCGTCAGGTAGCTGTCTGAATCCTTATTGGACCAAGCCTTCGCCCACTGGCGTGCTGTTGCCAGAATGTTTTGCTCAAGCGCTGATGAGTTGTCTTCTGCTGTATCAGCCTCACCTTCCATCATCATGGCGAGTTCACTGTCCTCTTCAACAGACTCGGCAACTTCAGGCGCTGGTTCTACAGCGGGCTGTGGTTGGGGTTTGGGTGCTGGTGGAGCAGGGGGTGTTGCTACGGGCTGAGCTGGTGGAGGTGTTTGGCTTTTTGTTTGTGTAATAGATTTGCGTGGCTTGGCATTAAGCGTACCTACGGAAAATAGGTCGCTCATTAGGGCAAGTTTATCGCGTGCAGCAGTATTTTCTTTATCTAATGATAAGGCGTGATTGTAGGCATCTGCCGCCATCATGGCGTAGATATTGCCAAGGTTCTCATGTGCGGTGGCGTAACTTGGGTGTGTGGTTATAGCAGATTGCAATGCCTTGCGCGCATCGTCGAATCGGCCAAGCGCAGAGTAGGATACGGCTAAATTGTTGTAAGGCTCAGGTAGTTCTGGGTAGTCTTTGGTAAGCGCTTCAAATATTTTGATGGCATCTTCCAATTTATCCTGGTTAACAAGAATCAACCCTTTAAGAAATCTGGCTTCCGCATGGTCAGGACTAGATGCTAGAAAACCATCCAGCTGCTTCATCGCTTTGGTTGGGTTGCCTTGTTCCATCAAGATTTTAACCCCACTGAGGGTCTCTTGCTCGCCACTCAAAGCAGGAGTGGCCATAAAAGTAATTAGTGCGACTAAGAATATGCGTAACATGTCGATTGTCGGAGCCTTAATTTTTAGCTTGAAAATAAGATAATTTATTGTACCAATTTGATGGTATTTGTGAACACAATTAAATTTCAAATAATAATTAATATCTAAGTATAGAATAAAAGTTAAGATATTGATTTAAATAGCGTAATAAAAACTCATATCTTTAATCTATGTGTCTGGGTTAGGATTGCAGTAGCTTGAGGGGCGATGTTTTATTGCGCGCAATAAACTCCTTTATTGTCAATGGGTTATCCTTGTGATTTTTGGTTTTTTTGTGATTGCGTGGTGGTTGTGCAACCCGATGTCATGTGAGGTTGGAATTAGCAGACTGCTAATTACTGCTTTTTTGATCAAAAAAGGCAGTATGCCGTCACAATAAATGCAATATAATTGACAGGCGCTTAGAGCCAAAGAAACATATAATAAATATGCTTATGCCAGTTAATGCACCAATTAAGTTGCTAATTATCGATCCATCACGAGATGATTCGGAAGTGCGTATTAGTGCTTTACGAAATGCAGGGCTGGCGGTTCATGCGGAAAGACTTGATCATGAGCGTGACCTGATTGATGCGCTGGGGAAAACAGAGTTCGATATGGCGCTCTATGCTTGTAATGATGGAAATATCGGGCTTTCTAAAGCATATAAAATATGCCACCAGACCAGGCGGGACCTACCATTTATTGTCCTACATCCGGAGGGCATCTCAAACGAAGGGCAAATAATCGCTGATCAGGAGATTAGAGATGTTGTTCCGCAAAATGACCTCAAACGTTTGCAGCGTGTGGTCAAACGTGAATTGAATGACCTAAGAGTTCGACAGCAAATTGATGGAATAAAGCGTCAGCTTCAAGAATCTGAGCAGCGCTGTGCTTCACTTATAGCAAACTCCCAAAATGCCATTGCCTATATTCATGAAGGTATGCATGTCGGTGCAAATGCAGCGTACCTGGGGATGTTTGGCAACCTGGATGTAGAGGATATTGCAGGTCTGCCAATTATGGATATGGTTGCACCGTGCGATCACAGAAAGTTTAAAAACTTCCTTCGTAAGTTGCCTGAAAAAAGTGGTATTTCTGAATTGGACGTGAAATGTCGAAGTAGCAGCGGCGACATTTTTGATGCCAGGATGGAGTTTTCCAATGCCAGTATTGATGATGAGCCTTGCACACAGATTATCATCCGTGATCAATCCAGAAAAAAAGAGCTTGAAGAAAAAATAGAGCTCCTCAGTCTGCAAGACGCACAAACCAATCTTTATAACCGCTCATTTTTCTCAAAGAAACTGGATCAGGTAATAGAGCATTTTCATGAACCAGATGGTGCATGTTGCCTTCTATACATTAGCATCGATCAATTCCGGGCAATTCGAAATTCTGCCGGAATAGCCGCAGGTGATGCCCTTCTTAAAACAGTGGCAGATATTCTAGCTAGAGCTGTAAATGAGAATGAAATTCTAGCCCGCTTTTGTGACCACTCTTTTACCATATTAAGCCCATGCTCAGAAAACTGTGAAGCTGAAGCGTTGGCTAAACGCATATGTGAAGCACTGGATGAAAAATTTGCAGAGCAGCATGATTACAATGCTAATCCAACCTGTAGTATTGGTATTGCGTACTCTGAAGGTGAAACTACAAGCCAAGATTTTATAGATCATGCTTATTTTGCTTGCGAAGTAGCAAGAACCAATGGTGGCAACCAGTTTTCTGTCTATGACACAAATGCAGCGTTGCCCGGGTATGAAGATAATATTCCGCTTGAAGGGCCACAAGAAAGTATCGTGGATCAGGAGCAAGTAGAGAGTGAAGAGATTGCGGTTGATATAGATGACTTAATTAAAACATCGTTGGAACATGATCGCTTACGATTGCTGTATCAATCAGTCGTCAGCTTGCAAGGTGACTCAAGGGAAAATTATGCAGTAATGGCACGCTTGCTTGATGATAATGGCGAAGAGATAAAAATCGCTAATATATTTGAAAAGGCTGATGCATCAGGAGTAATGGTTGATGTAGATCGATGGGTTATTAAACATGCGATTCAGGAATTGACTAAACAGCGTAAAGAAGGACGCAAAATCAACTTCTTTGTTACAGTATCAAATGCCAGCATTGTAGATCCATCAACGTTGTTAATGATATGTGATAGCTTGCGTGAGGCGCAGGCCAAAGGTGCTTGGCTGACATTTCAGATTCGTGAAGCTGATCTGCGAGCACATACACAGGAAGCCAAGACATTTATAAAGGGGCTGAAAAAAATTAAATGCCAAATAGCAGTGACGCATTTTGGCTTGGCCCAAAAATCAGAATCGATTCTTAAGCGTTTACCCATTGACTTTGTAAAGCTGGATTCGTCGTTTGTAGAAAATCTTGCAGCTAAGCAAGAGAAGCAGGATAAGCTAACAGATGTTAACAGCTATATTCAGGAGCATGGAATTAAAACGATTGCCACAGCTGTTGAAGATGCAAATAGCCTGGCGGTGTTATGGACAGTAGGTGTTAATTATATTCAAGGATATTTTTTACAAGAGCCATCAACCACCATTGCTTTTAACTTTAGTGGTGCTGAATGTTAATCATTTGCTATGCCATGCGGGACATGGCCTGTAGGTACATGTTGGCGCGCTGATTCGCAGTGTCCTTTTTGGTCATCAAAAAAGAAGTCAGCCCCAAAGGCCTTTAAAAACTCTCCTTTATCCATGCCTCCTAAAAATAGAGCTTCGTCAATGCGGATATTCCAGGCGCGTAAGGTTCTAATAACACGTTCATGAGCGGGGGCTGCACGGGCTGTAATCAGCGCGGTGCGGATTGGTGAATCATCTGCTGGTGCTGATGATTGTATTTTATGCAGAACCATTAAGAATTCTTTAAAAGGCCCCCCGGATAAAGGCTTGTGTGCGGCCGCTTTTTCACTGGCTGTAAAAGCATCCAGTCCCTCTGTTTTAAAAACCCGCTCGGCTTCATCTGAAAATAGTACGGCATCCCCGTCAAAGGCAATGCGCAGTTGACCCGATAGTGCTTTAGGCGATTCTGTATTTGATGGCAGTATGGTTGCTGCGGCAAGACCGGCTGCTAATGCACTATTAACATCGCCTGTGTTGGCAGAGAGGAAGAGATGCGCCCCCATTGCCTTTGCATAACTATAGGTGCTGGAGCCTCCGGTAAAGGCAGCACGTGTTATAGCCAGGTTATGGTGCTGTATTGAGTTAAAAATTCTCAGTCCAGTATCTGCGCTATTACGGGAGAGCAGTATAATCTCTACTGATGCCAACCCCGCTAACTTTTTATTTAGCCTGAGTAGCTTTTCTACCAGAGGAAAAGCAACGCCTGGTTTCAGAATGTCATCTTCATGAGTAATTTGGAATTTACAGTAGGCTTCAATGCCCTGGGTTTCAAAAATCTCGTGTGAATCATCCAGATTAAATAGTGCTCTGGATGATATGGCGACGACTAATTTTGATTCCTTTTTATGGTCGGTCATAAATGCACTGCTTATGGCTATATTTTGGGGGTTGATGATTCTATTGTACGGCAAAAAGGTTAAAAGCTAATACTTGTAGTGTTTTACGCTTATTTTTTGCGTGCTGTTGTTGTAAATAATATTTGAATACAAATAGTTATCTCGGTTTTTATTGTATTGCTGGAGCTAGCTGGTTGAATATGGTCTTTGAGCCTGGCCAATAGGTCAGCCGCCTTAGTGAAATTATTGAGCAACCGCAATACGAATGATGTTCCTCAGGTTATGCAGTTAAATCATAAGCGTTAACCGTGCTTCAAAAAAAGGATATTTTTTGATAAATGTTGCCTATATTCTGCTCAAAATATGCACTATTTAGTAGTTGCTGGTTGTGTCATTGACATTGTGTATTTTTAACACTATGTTGCGTTTTTCTGGAAATAGGCAAGGTCTTAGTCGTTTTGGCCCATCACCACTGTTATCAGTATCCCCACCCTGCGGTAACTACAGATGTTGCTGTATTTACGATACGCGATCAACAGCTCAAACTGCTATTGGTGCAGCGTGCGGGTGAGCCTTATCAGGGTATGTGGGCGCTCCCAGGCGGCTTTTTGGATATTGATGAAGACCTGGAGGCCTGCGCTAAACGTGAGTTAGAGGAAGAGACGGGTATACGCGGTGTTTATCTTGAGCAGCTCTACACCTTTGGTGCACCTAATCGTGATCCTCGCGAGCGTATCATTAGCGTAACCTATTATGCGCTGGTGCCCTCAGATTGCTTGCAACTTAAGGCAGCGAGTGATGCTGCTGATGCACAGTGGTTTGCACTAGACCAGATGCCAGCCTTGGCTTTTGATCATCAACAGATTATTGCGCTGGCACACGATAGGCTTGCGGCTAAATTGGATTATTCCACGATTGCCTTCCAGTTCATGCCAGAAACCTTTACCCTGGGTGAGCTGCAAACTGTGTATGAGATTTTGCTTAATGAGCCGCTGGATAAACGGAATTTCCGTAAAAAAATATTGGCATTGAAGCAAATAGAAGAGATAGGTGAATTGCGCCGAACTGGAAATCATCGCCCGGCTCGAGTGTACCAGCTAAAAAACCCAGAAAGGGTTGATATTATTAAATAAAAGACTATTAAACCTGATTGTTTTTATAGTCAGAAATTAAAATAGAGAGTTGTTATGACCACAAGCAGTGAAAGTGTTCGAACTACAGCAAAACCACAGCGTACCTTTGAGGTGCCAAAGCATCCTGAATGGCCTTTACTGGACGAAGCTGAAAAAGAGGCGCTTAAAAACCGCATAAAACAGCTGTTGGTAGAAAAGAATGCTGTGCTCGTTGCGCACTATTACACCGATGGTGATCTTCAGTATCTGGCAGAAGAGACTGGTGGCTGTGTATCAGATTCGCTTGAGATGGCCCGTTTTGGTCATGCGCATGATGCATCTACTTTAGTTGTGGCAGGTGTCCGTTTTATGGGGGAAACAGCCAAAATCCTCAGTCCTGAAAAATGTATTCTAATGCCAGATCTCAATGCGACATGCTCTCTGGATGAAGGTTGTCCTCCCGATGAATTTGGCGCCTTTTGTGATGCCCACCCAGACCATACTGTCGTTGTTTATGCCAATACCAGCGCTGCGGTAAAAGCGCGTGCTGATTGGATGGTGACTTCCAGCATTGCTCTACCCATTGTCCAGCACCTAAAAGAGAAGGGAGAGAAGATTCTTTGGGCTCCTGATAAGCATCTTGGGCATTATATCCAGAGCGTCACAGGAGCTGATATGTTGATGTGGGAAGGCTCTTGTGTCGTGCATGAAGAGTTTAAATCGGTGGCACTGGAACGAATACGCAAGCTACACCCTGATGCAGCAGTACTGGTTCATCCTGAATCACCATCTGATGTCATTGAACAAGCTGATGTGGTTGGTTCTACGACAGCACTTATCAATGCAGTAACCAGCATGGATAATGAGGAGTTCATTGTTGCCACAGATGATGGAATTTTTCATAAGATGGCCCTGCTGGCCCCTGACAAAGTATTGATTGAGGCTCCAACAGCTGGTCATGGTGCAACCTGTGAAAGCTGTGGGCATTGTCCCTGGATGGCGATGAATGCCTTACAAAACTTGGAAGTCGTATTAAAAACTGGAAGCAATGAAGTTCATATTGATGAGGCTATTCGCCAGCGTGCAGTAATTCCCATTCAACGAATGCTGGATTTTGCTTCCAAGCAGTAAAGAATTTTTTGCCAGGGAGGGCGCGTATTTTGAATCAGTAGTTATTTTTTGCAGGTTAGTGGTTTTCTAATCCTGCCTCTCCTTCCTTCTTCTGTGTATCGCCATTAACTATGTTGCCTATCCATTTGGGTGAACAGGCTTTTTGGTTGCTTGCTTCTATTTGCTTGTGCATTGTCCCCATAGTTATACACAGGTTTTGCACAAATAATACATATTTTTACTATCGAGTTATCCACAACATATAGTGGTTTGTTTTTTTTATTTTCTTATATATTGGGTTTTTCGTTGTTTTTTGTCTTGGTTGCTACTACTTTTAATTGCATGTTTTATGTGATTTCAAAATAGAAAGTAACCTCTGTGCAGAGTTCATCTTAAGGATACCCATATGCCGAGTCTTGAAGATCTTTATACACCACTTGGAAAACAGGAAGTTAGCGAAAAACACCCTTTTTATATTTCCAGATCCTTGAGTGATGCTGTATCTGAAACAGGCGGTGATTATAAAAATGGCAACGCTCGCAAAAGAAGGTTAGGGCCACGTTTTATTAATACTCAATTTGGCTGTCCGGTTTATGCATATGATTGGGCTGAACAACATTATGCTCAGGTCTATTCAAGAGAGTGGCAACCTCACAATATAGCTATGGATGAGGATATTCTGCTGTGGAGTGATGCTAGTGGACTCACTCATGGTGAGCGTACCCTCTTTATAGAGAATCTTGGGCTGTTTTCAGCTGTACACAGCCTGGTGGCTAATAATTTGGTGCTGGCGATTTATCAGCATATTTCCTGCCATGAATGCCGACAATATATGTTACGCCAGGCTTTTGAGGAGGCTCTTCACTTACAGTCCTGTCGATATATCGTTGATATGCTTGATCTTGAGTGTGATGAGGTGTTTTATGCAAGTAACAGCATGCCTGATTCTATGCGCAATGCTGAATGGGTTCAGCCCCTTACCAGGCATTTAAGGAATCCATACTTTGAGTCTAATGTAACTTCCGATAGCCAAAAATTGCTTAAAGAGCTGGTGGCTTTCTACATCATATTTAAAGGTGTCTTCTTTTATCCACGGTTTATTCAGATGCTTGCCATGGGACAAAATCATCAAATGGAAGGGACAAGCAGGCAATTTAAGCAAATTTTACAAGATAGATATGCTCATATTGCGTTTGGTGTTGATGTCATTAACCAGATAAAGCTAGATAACCCTGCGTTGTGGGCACCAGCTTTTAAAGCTGAATTGGCAGAGATGATTCACCACGCAGTGATGATGGAAATTGGGGCTTTATATAGCCCCTCTTTGCAGAATAATTTTGGTGTGGATGCATGTAAGTTGGCTGAACAGCTGAAGCTGAAGGCCAACCAATATTGTGTGCAGATTGGTTTGCCGGAAAGATATGACGCAGTTAATAATCAATTTTCATGGATGATTTAACGAGTCCCTCTTGTGCCTCTCTCTATTCTTGAATATCTTTTATTTTCTACAGGTTAGACTAATCTTATCGATTGTGGTGTTTTGTTTTTAATAATAATTTCCTCTACGCCCTACTTTGACATGAGTATGCTGACTAAGCGCAGAGGCTGAATTCTCTCTCTTACATACGGTGTGATAGAGTTTAAGAGATAGGAATTCGTATCATGAGGTTCTTTTATGACACAAAAGCGTAGTATGAGAGCACTAGGTTGGTTTTTCAGTGCACTCTTATTTGGGCTGTTTTTATCAGAAAATGCATGGGCTTCCGCAGAGGGTAGCTTTATTGATCTGACAAATCATTCGGTTGGATATATCGCTCTTATTCTCTTCGTTGTAGCCTATGGCTTGGTTATGGCAGAGGAGTTTACCCATCTGCGCAAATCAAAGCCGGTCATACTTGCTGCTGGCATTATGTGGGCTATTGTAGCCGCTGTTTACATACAGCATGGGGATCTCCACACAGTGGAGACAGCAGTTCGACATAATATATTAGAGTATGCCGAGCTGTTTCTTTTCCTTCTCGTGGCGATGACCTACATCAATGCCATGGATGAACGTTCTGTTTTTGATGCGCTGCGTTCATGGTTGGTGCGTAAAGGGTTTAATTATCGTCAGCTTTTTTGGATTACGGGCTGGATTGCTTTTTTCCTTTCCCCAATTGCCGACAACCTGACAACAGCGTTATTGATGTGTGCGGTAATTCTTGCTGTAGGCGCTGATAATAAAAAATTTGTTGGGTTAGCCTGTATTAATATTGTGGTTGCTGCTAATGCAGGCGGCGCCTTTAGTCCCTTTGGTGATATCACTACTCTAATGGTTTGGCAGAAAGGGATTGTCGATTTTTGGACTTTCTTTCTGCTCTTTATCCCGTCCGTTGTTAATTTTGTAGTTCCGGCGGCGATAATGCATTTTGCTATCCCGCAAGATCGACCAGAAGCTTCAGATGAAACGGTGGTGATGAAGCGAGGTGCTGTTGCGATTATGTGCCTGTTTATCGCAACCATTATTACAGCTGTCAGCTTTCATAATTTTCTACATTTGCCGCCTATGCTGGGCATGATGACGGGCTTAGCTTATTTACAGTTCTTTGGTTATTACCTAAAAAAAACGCATCTGCCAAAATTGGATATGAAAAATTATGCTGAAGATAGAGGAGTAGTTGGCGACTTTGTCCCTTTTGATATCTTTAACAAGATTGCGCGTGCAGAGTGGGATACCTTGCTCTTTTTCTATGGAATCATACTTTGTGTTGGTGCTTTAGGGCAGATTGGTTATTTGAGTATCACATCGCAGGTTATGTATACCGATTGGGGTGTGGCTTTAGAGCTCAGTGATACCTGGGCTGCTACGCCAGCCAATGTGATGGTCGGCGTGCTCTCTGCTATCGTGGATAACATTCCGGTAATGTTTGCGGTACTTAGTATGAACCCTGATATGTCCCAGGGGCAGTGGCTGCTGGTTACACTTACAGCAGGTGTGGGCGGCAGCATGCTATCGATAGGTTCGGCAGCGGGTGTGGCTTTAATGGGGCAGGCGCGGGGTAAATATACCTTCTTTGGGCATTTAAAATGGACTCCGGCAATAGCTGTGGGTTATGTCGCCAGTGTTTTGGCGCATATCTGGGTTAATGCGGAGCTTTTCTGAGCAGTTATTTGCTCTTTAAATAATAACCGCATTGCTGTTTGTTTTACTCTATTGTCTATTTCGCCAGGTTATATTTACCGATATAATGCCCGGATTGCCCGGGTGGCGAAATTGGTAGACGCAGCGGACTTAAAATCCGCCGGTCATTGCGACCATGCCGGTTCGATTCCGGCCCCGGGCACCATTCAAATAGCGCTATCCTCTTCGATTTCACCGCCTGCCTTCTCTCTCGCTAATGCGTTCTCTCAGAGACGGCTAATGATTGCGATAATAATGGGAATCTATTAGTGAGTTATTTTGACCATATCCGGGCTTGTAATAATTTTAATCCTTCTCTTTTTTTGCCATTTATCGTAGATGGTGTAATTGTTGGCCAGATAAAACGGGATTTTTCTCGATTGCTGCGTGAATGGCCTCATTTGTTTGTGGTTTCCACTGAAAGTGTCGGGTTGGCCGCTGAGTTGAGAACCTTTGATCTGCGCACACAAACTATTGCACAGGTGTTGGCTGAATTGGTTGAAAAAGATGAGATAACTCATCTGCATGGTGAGCAGTACGTAGCAACCGCCACAACAAGGGAGCAGGGCCTATTTCTTATTGATCGGGCTGCCGCTCCTTACTTTGGTGTGCGTGCTTTTGGTCAGCATATCAATGGTTTTGTGCGCAGTGAACAAGGTACAAAGCTGTGGGTGGCCAAGCGTTCGGCAGATCGGCGTAATTTCCCTGGTAAATTTGATAATTTGGTTGCTGGTGGGCTGCCTTATGGTATCAGCCTGCAGGAGAACCTAAAAAAAGAGTGCTGGGAGGAGGCGGGTATTTCAGCAGAGCTGGCAGCATCTGCCCAGCCAGTGGGTGCTGTGACCTATAATGCTGAAACCGTGCAGGGCTATAAGCCTGATACGCTCTATTGCTATGATCTGGAGCTATCATCGGATTTTCAGCCTCACTGCACCGATGGTGAGGTTGAATCCTTCTCTTTATGGCCGATTGAGCAGGTTATGGATGTTGTGCGCCATACAACGGATTTTAAGCTTAACTGCAACCTCGTGATCATAGATTTTTTAGTGCGACATGGGTTTATTGGCCCAGAAGATGGAAGCTATGTCTCACTACTTCAGGAACTTCGTCCCCCATTTTCTGTCCGTTATTGTTAAGTCCATGCTAGACTTATATCCATGAGAGTCGGTAACCTATTGAATAATATATAGTCCATTCGATACCAATTCATGAGAAGGTAGTTTATGAAGCTGCGTATAATTTTATCGCTGTTCCTATTGGTAACGAGCTTGCCAGCATGGGCGGTTGTTACTGAAGTTTCTATTGGCGACCTCTATCCACATAGATCTCACCGACAATCAACCGTTGTTATTACTGATGTCATCAGTAAATATCATTACCGGGATATTGATTTGGATGATGCGCTTTCCAGCCAGATGTTAGAGCGCTATCTCGATACGCTGGATCCTAATCGCAGTTTTTTTATTCACAAAGATGTTGATGCCTTCTCTGCTTATGAGGAAGAACTGGATGATGCCTTAAAACAAGCGCAGCTTGATCCCGCATTTGAAATTTTTCGTACCTACCGTCAACGAGTAAATCTGCAAGTAAAACATGCGCTTCATTTTTTGGAGGAAGAGTTCGACTTCACCAAGGATGAGGAGTACCGCTTTGACCGAAGTAAAGCGCCTTGGGCCGCTGACCAGGGTGCATTGGATACGCTGTGGCATAAACGGGTAAAAAATGATGTGCTTAGTTTGCGCATGGCTGATAAAGATGATGAGAGCATTCGCAAAACCCTAAGCGAAAGATATGCTGGCATCTTAAGAAGAACCAATCAGTTGAATGCTGACGACGTATTTCAGCTCTTCATCAATGCTTATACCTTGAGTCTTGAGCCGCATACCTCCTATATGTCCCCAAGCCTTTCTGAAAATTTTGACATCAGTATGCGCCTCTCATTGGAGGGGATAGGGGCGGTTCTCAGCATTAAAAATGAACACACTGTTGTGCAGAGTGTTGTCCCTGGCGGGCCGGCAGATCTTAGCGGCCAGGTAAAAGCAGGTGACCGAATAATGGGAGTAGCCCAGAGTGATGACGATATCGTAGATGTTGTTGGCTGGCGGTTACAGGATGTTGTGGAAAAAATTCGAGGCCCTAAAGGGAGCATTGTACGTCTACAGGTTTTGCCAAAGGATGCCTCAGTAGGTGGCCCATCAAAGACCATTACTATTGTGCGGAACAAGATTAAGTTGGAAGAGCAGGCAGCAAAAAAGAGCATTGTTGAAGGTCTTGAAGGTATGGGAAAACGTCGCATTGGTGTGATTGATGTCCCAACCTTTTATCGTGATTTTCGAGCTTATTCCAAAGGCGAGAAAGATTTCCGAAGCACAACCCGTGATGTGCGAAAACTGTTAGCTGAATTAAGCAGTGAAGGCGTTGATGGCGTAGTCGTCGATTTGCGTCAAAACGGTGGTGGGTCTCTGGCAGAAGCAACTGAGCTGACAGGCCTGTTTATTGAATCAGGCCCGGTGGTGCAAGTAAAAGATACTTTGGGAAAAGTAGAAGTTGAGTCAGACCCAGACCCAAAAGTAGCCTACAGTGGACCACTTGCTGTCCTGGTTAATCGCAATAGTGCATCGGCATCAGAGATTTTTGCAGGCGCCATTCAGGACTATGGTCGAGGGCTTATTATTGGTGAGCCAACCTTTGGTAAAGGCACAGTGCAGACACTAATCGATCTGGATCGTTTGGTCGCTGTTGGAACAGAGGAGTTGGGAAGGTTGCGCCTGACAATGGCGCAGTTTTTTCGCATCAGTGGAGGTAGCACCCAGTTTCGTGGTGTAGTGCCCGACATTATATTTCCTACAGCACTCAATGCGCAGAAGCATGGTGAACGGTCACTGGAAAATGCACTGCCATGGGCGCAGATAGAGGCAGCTCAGTTTAAAGCTGAGAAGACTGCTGATCCATCCGTCCTGAGAGAGCGGCACCTTGAACGTATCAAACTAGATGCAGGATTTCGAATGCTGCAGGAAGAAGAGGACTTGATTCAGTCTGTTAGTGAGCAGCACACAGTAACTCTGCTGGAAACACAGCGCAGAGCAAAATGGGATGAGCGGGACAAAAAGCTCAGAGAGAACCGGAATCGCTATCGTATTGCAAAAGGCTTGAAGCCGCTCGACAAAAAGAAGCTTAATGGTGAAGAAGAAAATGCGGCTACAGACCACAGCGATGAGGAAGGGGTTAGTCAAATTATGGTAAATGAGGCGGCGCATATTCTTTCAGACCTTATTGACCTACAGCGATCGCAAGCCACAAAATTTCAGCTTGATACCATAGAAAAAATGGCTGACTCCACGCAAGATTGCCTAATGAGTGCCGACGGTTGTTAATCCAACAAACAGCTTGGAATCTGGTTTAGCGTTGTCACGGTCAGATATATTGGAGGCTAAAATCCTGGCCGCTTTGATGCGTAAAATTGTCAAAGTCGAAAACCAAATCCTACGCTATAATCTCAGTCCTACTCAGTGCTGATGTTCATCTCTTTTAATTAATATTTCTTTTTATAGGGTTTTTATTTTTGTCTCAAGCTGTTGAAAAGCGCTTGGCTGATCTCATTAATTCCAATCAGTCACATTTGTTGCGACATGGACAGATTGGCTTGGAAAAAGAGAGCCTACGGGTCTCCCCTGAAGGGGGGCTTGCCACTACCACGCATCCCTCCGCACTGGGTTCTGCGCTGACACACCCCTATATCACTACTGATTATTCAGAGGCGCTGACAGAGTTAATCACGCCGCCTATTAATAACATACCAGAGCTGCTTGCTTTTCTCAGAGATACGCACGCTTTTGCTTACCAGCACCTTGATGATGAGCTTCTGTGGGCAGCCAGCATGCCTTGCGTTTTAGCCGGTGGTGAGCAGATACCTATTGCAGAATATGGCGCGTCGAATATCGGCACCATGAAGACAATATACCGGCGTGGGCTTGGTCATCGTTATGGCAGGATGATGCAAGTGATTGCAGGTGTGCATTATAACTATTCTGTGCCTGAGCACTTTTGGCCTGTCTACCAAGAGATTAAACAGGATAAGCGCCCCGCCAGAGATTTTATTGATGATGCTTATTTTGGTCTAATTCGTAATTTGCAGCGCTATGGCTGGCTGATTCCTTATCTTTTTGGCACATCTCCAGCTATTTGTAAAAGTTTCTTAGGTGATCGTTTAACCGATCTTCAGGAGTTTGATGCGTTTACCTACTTTGAATCTCATGCAACTTCGCTGCGCATGGGGGATATAGGCTACACAAACAGCAAAGAGGAGGGCGTGGGTGTCAAAGCTAATTACAACAATTTGGCAGCTTATACGGCATCCCTGAAGCATGCTATTGATACCCCTTGCCCTTTATGGGAAAGCATTGGCGTTAAGGTTGATGGGCGCTACGAGCAGCTAAATGCCAATATCCTCCAGATTGAGAATGAGTATTACAGTACAGTTCGCCCAAAGCAGGTGCCTTCACTTTATGAAATGCCTTTTAATGCGCTGAATCAACGTGGCGTGCGTTATGTTGAGCTCCGATCAATGGATGTCAATCTATTTGATCCAGTGGGCATTAATGAAGAACAGGTTCGTTTTCTGGAGCTGTTTATGCTCTTTTGCTTGCTACAGGATAGTCCGTTAATAGATGATTTGGAGCAACAGGCGATCAACAGCAATTTACTTAAAACGGCGCATCAGGGACGTGACCCGCAACTCAAATTACAGCGCAGCAATAATCAGGTGCGACTAAAAGAGTGGGCGATTGAGTTGTGCGATGGCATGGAAGCAATATGTGAACAATTGGATGCTGGTGATCCGCAGCGACCCTACCACAGGGCAGTGAAAGCCAGTATGGAAGCAGTACATGATCCAGATGCTACGCCATCAGCGCGTATTCTGTCTCAAATGCGACAGCACAATGAAGCTTTTTTCCACTTTGCCAGACGAATCTCACGGGAGCACAAGGGATACCTATGCGGTCTTGATTTGACTCCAGATAAACAAGCTTTTTATGAGCGGGAGGCTGCGTTATCACGACAGCTTCAGCTGGAGATTGAAGCGTCGGATGATCTTCATTTTGATGAGTTTTTGGCCCGATATTTTGCGGACAAGCTCTCTTGATGTAAGCTTTTTTAACCTATCTGGCCCCACCGCCGGATGCCTTTAACAGCAAACGATCCAATGCCCGCGTTGTCAGTAGCCGCTTGAGTGTGCCAAAGAGATGAGTGGGGAAGGTGACGTAATACCTTGCCTTTGGTCGTGGGCTTTCCAGGGCGTGGATGACCTTTTTCACCACAGCTTCCGGCGGTAGCGTAAATGGAGCTGCTGGCCCCTCTTTTTCCAATCGCTGAATCATCATTTGATACTGTGCCTGGTGGGCGCTCTGTGTGGTATCAATATTTTGCTTCCACATGGCATAAGCATTGGCTCTGAATTGGCTTTCGATAGGACCTGGTTCAATCAGGCAAACATGTACGCCGCTGTTGCGTAGTTCCAGGCGCAGTGTGTCCGTCAGGCCTTCAAGAGCGAATTTACTGGCGTTATAGGCACCTCGATAGGCCATAGTGATGAATCCCAGAATGGAACTGTTCTGGATAATACGGCCTTCCTCTTGTTTTCGCATAATGGGGATTACTTGGCGGGTTAGTTCGTGCCAGCCAAACAAATTTGTCTCAAATTGAGCGCGAAGCACATCTGTGTGTGTATTCCAGTCCAAGCCTGCCCCCTATTCCACGGCAAGCCTGCCACCCATTCCATTCGAAAGCTGCCACCCATTCCAGGCAAGCCTGCCACCCT
>Ga0316190_10001478_pt1 | contig 16995 bp, 14 predicted proteins | sample Eddworburrow2_MG_FD_204929 | JGI IMG/M metagenome (GOLD analysis project Ga0316190, IMG submission 204929) | Coastal sediment microbial communities from Maine, United States - Eddy worm burrow 2 | ecosystem: Environmental > Aquatic > Marine > Coastal > Sediment | place: USA: Maine | collected... | reverse complement strand
GTTCTTTCATCGGTACCGCGTGCGGCCTTTTCCCATTCGGCTTCAGTGGGCAGGCGTTGTCCCCGCGATCGGCAATAGGCATCGGCTCCATACCAGGATACGCGGTTGGCTGGATGCTTCTCTAATCCCGGTCGCGGACGGTATCTGCCATCCACTTGCTCAATGGTAACGGCGGTGCCCATTTCGATGAAGCGCTCTGCCTTATCCGAATGTGCGTTTAAAAAGTCTGAAAAATCCTGGGCGTTCACTTCATAGCGATCTATGAAATATTCGCTGAGAGTGACTTCGTGGACCGGCTCTTCATCGGTGTCACCCCATTCCCGTTCGTTTTCGATGACCGCACCCATGAGAAACGGTCCGGCGGGAATACGAACCCTGTTTTCTGTCGATAGATCAGCTGAAGTAACCCCGGCGCAACTCCAACTTCCAAGACAGAGTGCGCATGCAACAAATAGTTTGCCAAGTTTATTTAAGTTCATGGGAATAAAAGACCTGTGATTTACGAATCCATGTGAAGAAATATTTTAACAGGAATGCAAGCGGGTAGAAATTCTTTTTCAAGTGTCTTGGGAAGAGGGCTTATCTGCCGTGGCGCTGGGATCGCGGGAACTTAGTAGGGAGCGCTCCTGTGGTAGAAAAACATCGAAGCAGGTTCCGTGGCCCGGTTCGCTTTCCACGCCGATGTGACCTGCAAATCGTTCTACAATCTGTTTGACTGTCGGCAGTCCCAACCCCACGCCTTCTTCTCGCGTGGTGAAAAAAGGATCGAAAATGGTTTCCTGTTCGTCCAGGGGAATGCCCCGGCCCTGATCTTCCACGATGATCACCACTCCCCGCCGATTCGTCTTAAATTTCTTATGTTGATATCCCTCCACTTTCTTAAGGGTCATCGTCAAATTACCCGATTTATCCATAGCCTGAATACCATTGATGCACAAATTCCATATCATTTGCTTGATCTGGGCTTCTTCGCTTTGAATAATAATATGGTCGGGAGGGGCCACCAATTGGATATTAATACTCGGGTCATATTCATTACTGTTTTTCATGAGAATGACGATGTCCTGAAGCAATTGAGTCAAATCAATCACTGTGGGTTTATTTTTTCGCGGCTGGGCATACGATAGAAAGTCAGAAACAATATCATTGACCCGCTCCGTTTCCTTGATAACAATATTCATCAACCGTTGTTGGTCTTCGTCAACTTCCAGAGTTTGTTGTAGTACCTGAATAGAACCGCTGAGAGAGGCCAAAGGGTTACGGATTTCATGCGCCAGACCCGCTGAGAATTTTCCTACTGCGGCCATTTGCTCCGACTGTTTCATTTTCTCTTCCATGTCATGGATTTCGGTCCTGTCCTCGAACACGCAAATATATCCTTCCACCTGCTGTTCCATATTCTTTTTGGGGTCTGCCTCCTGACTGATCAAATGGCTGATCTTCAAAGAGATCAAGACCGTATCGCCATCTTTTCGCAAACATTCCCCCTCCATATGATAGGGCATGGAAATATTGTCACCTTTGTAGATGAAGAGTCTGCTTAGTTCATCCATCTTCAACAATTCGTAACAATACTTGCCAATCGATTCATCCACAAGGTATCCGGTGATATTTTCGCTCGCAATGTTGACGGAAGTGACACGTCCTTCAAGATCTGTTGTCATCAATCCGGTAACCATGTTTTGGACTACATTCCGGTGAAACTCCTGGAGCTTTTTATAATCTATATCTTTATTTTGCAATTCATCTTTTATGAGCCGCAGGCGGTTATTGAGAATACTGCTAAGATAGGCTACGGAAAAGAAGGAAGCGATGTTGATCGCAATGGTATAAAAAAGATAAGCTCCTTGAAAGGATGCCGTGGACTTGGGAAAGAAATACGTCGGCTGGATCAAACTGAAATATTCCAAGTCAACCAGCAGTCCGTAAATAATGCTGGCCCCGGACGCGGTTAGATAGCACGCTGATCTGGGGAGCATAACGCTGGAAGCAACGATGACAAACAGGAACAGAAAGGAAAGAGGGCTTTCAACTCCCCCCGTGGTGAATATAATACCGCCAATCACACACAGGTCTCCTAATACCTGAAACCAGGCCAGCGCCAGCAGATTTATTCCTATGCGCAGAAAAAGAGCGCTGGTCAGCGCTAGAAAGTAGGCGGCACACAGAACTGCGCTCAGTGGGACAATGGGAGTTTCATTGATGGAATTGCGTTCAAACGCTATGACTAATATAACGAACCCAGTCAGGAAAACGATCCTCAAAACCATGATCGTTTTTACCCGAAGGAGGAGTTCCTTATCCGGGTTTTCCCGCATTGGATTCATAGCGTTACCAGGTGGACACAGAGCCACTCATTGAGAGAGGTCTTTCGTCCTTTGGGTATGCAGGGGTTAAACAGTTTCGCCCATTTTGAAAATGGGTAGATACATAGCTACCACAATAAAACCAACTATGATGCCTAGAAAAACCATTAGCATGGGTTCGAGTAGAGCGGTCAAGCCATCAACAGCGGTATCCACTTCTTCGTCATAAAAATCGGCGATTTTGGACAACATGGCGTCCAGAGCACCGGCCGACTCACCAACGTCAATCATCTGAATTACCATGGGAGGGAATACGTTTTCACGGGCGAGAGGAGCGGCGATGGTTTCACCCTCTTTGATGGCTTCGATTGAATTCAAAATGGCGATCTCGACAATTTTGTTTCCTGCAGTCCGGGCACAGATATCCATTCCCTCAATCAAAGGGACACCACTGGAGAGAAGGGTTCCCAGTGTCCGGGAAAATTTGGCAGTCGATACTTTACGAATGAGCATACCGAAAACGGGAAGTTTCAAGGCTATCCGATCGATTTCAATATTCCCACGCTCTGTGGCATATACTCTTTTGAACAAAATGAAAAACAAAATAGGTCCACCAATAATGTAATACCATTGGTTCCTGAAAAAATTACTGATGTCCATGACTATCGCGGTGGGTGCGGGCAGTTCTGCGCCTCCACCTTCAAACATGGAGGCAAAAGTAGGAATAACAAATACCATGAGGAACGCCACGACGGTAAATGCAACCGTGACAATTGCACCGGGATAGACCATGGCGGATTTGACCTTCTTTTTCAAAGCCAACGCTTTTTCAATATAGTTTGCCAGCCGACCCAGAATGGTATCCAGTATACCCCCGGCTTCTCCAGCCTCTACCAGATTGGCATATAGGGAATTGAACACTTTCGGATGCTTTCTCATGGCATCGGAAAGGTTACTGCCTGATTCAATATCAGTTTTAATTTTAATGATAATTTCGCCGAAACTTGGATTGTCGGACTGCTTTCCCAAAATTTCCAGACACTGCACCAGAGGAAGACCCGCGTCTACCATCGTGGAAAACTGGCGGGTAAATATTACAATTTCACGCTCGGTAATTGGCTTTTTATTGGACAGGAAAGCATTTTCAGATTTCTTCTTTACACGGTCAACAGAGATATTTTTTTGCTTCAGTTTCGCAATTGCGCCCTTTTCGTTTTCAGCTTCAACCTCGCCGCTTTGAACTTTTCCCTGGATCGTTGTCTTGTATTTATATGTTGGCATATCTTATTGGAATCCTAGCCCTAATGTTGCGATGAAAAGGAAGAGATAATGCTACGAGTTTTTTCCAGCTCCAAGCCTATCTTGGATAATTGGTCGCTGGTATATCGTAATCGGTCAACCAGCGCTTTGACAATCGCTCTCACATCATCTGGAAGTTTGGAAACAATGGCTTCAAATTGTTCTCGTTCAATGACGCCGATGGTCACATTACCAACTGCCACCACACTGGCACTTCTGACAGACTGAGAAATCAATCCCATTTCTCCAAATACCTCACCCTTGACCAAGGTATTTATCAGAATACTTTTCTTATCTACCTTTTTGGTGATGTTTACTTGTCCCTCAAAAATAATATAGGCATTATTACTGACAATGCCTTCCGAAACGATAATGTCACCGTTGGAGTATCTTTGAATATTTGGGGTTTTATCAAATGACATAATTAAAGTTTTCCGAGAGCATTCATGGTTTCTCTATAAACTTTGTAAAAAGTATCGTTGTCTCCGATCGACTTCTTCAAAACAGTTTCCAGTTGATCCAAATCACTTTGATTGATAACCAGATTTACACTATGAGCCAAGGCTTCCATATTATCTAGAGTTTTAAAACCTTCACCTACCAGCGCCACAAACGTTTTCCGCCGGGTGTCCATGGGCATATCTCTGATAAATTCATAAAGAGGACTGGTCTCTAGAGTAGTGTCCCCAAATTTTTCATGAATTGCAACCACATGGTATTGATTGAATCTTAACTTATGAATCGCATGCTCTGGAGATTTGGCCCTTTGAAGTTTATAATCCAATTCGGTTAACGCAGTGGTCCAAAGCTCATCATTTTTTCGATCCAGAATAAGCGCGATCTGGTCGTGCTCATCATAGATCTCGATTTCTTCTTCGTCGTCTTCAAAATCCTCATCGACAACCATGGTTGAAGCATCCACGGCTCCTTCGGAATCCTCTTCCGGTGGCTGTAAATGCTGATCCACACGCATTTTGTTCTTACAACTGGGGCAGGTCAGATTAAATGCCTGTCCTTGAGGAACTTTATCGTCGGGTATATTGATTTCTTTGGCGCAACTGGGACATCCTACCTGCATACCAATATCTCCAAAAGGCGGACTCTATCAGGCCCGCTTCTTCTTAAGTTTTGTTTTCCCTGTGGTTTCCTTTTCATAACTATCATCCATAGAAAGACCTTCAATATCTGTGGTCTTTTCACCCTTGCTGGCTTTGATGTTATCTATACTTCGAGCTACCACAGCTTTACGTGTCGCGTAACCTTTGGCCGTTTGCTCGGAAATCAGACCCTGCGCATACAATTTTGAAATGTGTTGATCGAAAGTCCACATGCCATAGGAATCACCATCTCTAACAATGTCATAAAAAGTTTTGTCATCGGATTCGCCGTTAAGAATCGTATCCTTTACTCTCATATTGTTGTTCATGATTTCTAGCAGGGCTACTCGTCCTCCACCTACTTTGGGCACCAGTCTCTGACTGATAACCCATCTCAACGTATCAGCCAGCCGAATACGAATCTGCTGTTCCTCTTCCTGACCAAACATACCAACAATTCGGTTGATCGTTTGACCTGCATCAACCGTATGCAAGGTACTCATTACCAGATGACCGGTTTCGGCGGCACTCATTCCGATTTCAACCGTTTCCCTGTCGCGCATTTCACCCACCAGAATAACTTTGGGGGCCTGACGTAAAGCGGCTCTGAGGCCCGTGGAAAAAGCATCAAAGTCGCTTCCCAGTTCCCGCTGGTTAAAAGTCGCCTTGAGATGAGGATGCACAAATTCTACGGGATCCTCCAGGGTAATAACATGAATGGCTTTATCATTATTGATCCTGTTGAGTAGTGCCGCCAGAGTGGTGGTCTTACCACTACCGGTAGCACCCGTTACAAGAATCAATCCATTTTTCTCTTCTGCAGCTTTGGCAAACTGCGGCGGCAATTTTAATTCTTCAATCGTTGGAATTCGAGTTTCCAGCTTTCTTAATACAATACTGTAATTGCCGCGCTGGGAAAAAATATTCACACGAAAACGGGCCTTGCCTTGAATATAATATGAACAATCGCAGGAGCCGCTCTTGAGCAGGATTTCCGTCAACCTTCGATCCGAGTTGATCAGGTTCAAGGCAATCACTTCGGACTGAAATGGGGTGATTTTCGGAATCGGTGGCTTGACTTTGACTTCCGTCAGCTGACCGCTGGTCTCCACTTGAAAAGGCTGTCCAACCGTAAGATTAAGGTCGGAGATATTGCCAAAAGCCTCCAACATGGTCGTTAAAATGTAATCTACTTCTGCTTTTCGCATACGCTTCCTATAAAAATTCTGGAGGCTCTTTTAGGAATTGGACAAACCTCTCTTTAACGATGCACTTGTCGTAGGCGTCTTCTGCGCTTATTTTCTTGGCTTGCAAGGCTTCCAAAATGGCATCGTCCAATGACTGCATACCGTATTTTTTACCAGTCTGAATCACTGATGGAATCTGGAAAGTTTTTCCTTCACGAATCAGGTTGGATGTCGCCGGCGTTACCACCAGAATTTCCAAAACCGCAATTCGGCCTTTCTTGTCGACCCGCTTGAACAGGTTCTGAGCCACCACCCCTTTTAAACTTTCAGACAATGTTGTTCGGATTTGTGCTTGCTGGTTTGCGGGAAATACATCAATCACACGATCCACGGTTTTAGCGGCGCTCTGGGTATGCAGAGTCCCAAAAACCAAATGACCTGTGGATGCCGCTTCCAATGCCAGCTCAATCGTTTCCAAATCCCGCATTTCACCTACCAGAATAATATCTGGATCTTCACGCAAGGCTCCGCGCAAAGCGGATTTAAAACTTTGCGTGTGCATGCCTACTTCGCGATGGTTGACCACACAGGTCTGGCTTTTATGAACAAACTCGACAGGATCTTCAACAGTGAGAATATGGGATTTTTTGTTCCGGTTGACAAAGTCGATCATCGCCGCAAGAGTGGTGGACTTACCGCTACCGGTAGGGCCGGTTACCAAAACCATCCCCTTGTGCATCATTGCCAGTTTGTTCAGTACGGGTGGTAAACCCAACTGTTCTGCTGTTAAAATTTCGCTGGGAATTTCACGGAAGACCGCGCCGATGCCCCATTTCTGCTGGAAGAAGTTACACCGGTAGCGGGCAAGATTGGGAACTTCGTAACCAAAATCGATGTCTCCTGTTTCTTCAAATACTTTGATTTTATTTTCTGGACAAATTTCATAAAGAATTGACTTCAGTTCGTCATTCTCCATGATTTTGTACTTAACCCGCTCCATATCTCCGTGAACACGCAAGATCGGTTGCGAACCGGAAACCAGATGGAGATCGGATGCCCCCTGGTCATTCATCAATTTAAAAAATGCGTCGATTTTAGCCATAGTTGATTAGTTCAGCTGTTCTGCGTTAACGGTTAGATTTCGAATAACATTGTCCGGACTTTCCGGTAGATCCATTGGCTGTCCATTCAAGATTAATTGGGTGGCCCTCCGGTTACCAATGGTCATCACAATTGCATTTTTCGCCTGGATCGTTTTAGTCCCACCCGGTGGCAAAATGAAATCCTGATCGCGTTGATCATCGACTCTCAGGTTAAACCACGAATCCTCGTTAACCTGAATAACCAGATTTAACGAAGACTCCCCCATTGCCGCCTCTGTCGAAACTTCCTGAGTCTCGGAAACTACCTGATTTTGTATGTCTTTGATTATAGCATGGTTTTCAGAAACTGTAACTGTATTTTTAGTGTCACTCTGCGTTCCAGAGACCTCAACTGGAGGCTTCTCTGAGATCACCGCGACTGGCGGCTCCGAAGACACTGTCGCATCTGCCGGTTGAGATTCCGCGTTAGAGGTTTCTCCTTGTGAAAGGGTGTTGCTTGTTTCCTCTGATGTAGTAGCGGAGACCTCTTCTGCAACCTCCGGCAAACTGTTATCAATCACCGAAGGAGCTGCTATTTCCTCTTGTTGGGGCTGTCCCGCGCTTTTACCCTTCTCGGAGGTAAACCAGTAAACTCCACCGGCAATAATCAACAGTGCCATCACAAATCCAATAATCGCTTTCATCGGGGAACTGCTGGACGGGCGTTCAGGTTCTTCTTCTCTGGAGAGGGGTGGTGTTGCATGAGAGGTTTCGGTGTCTTCAGGTTTACTGCCGGTTTCATGATAGGCCGCCATCAATTCATCGACGTTCGACCCTATCGCCTGGCCATAAGACCGGATAAACCCCTTAATAAACACTTCTCCCGGCAAATCCTCGAACCGGCCCTCCTCAAGAGCCCTAAGTAAACTGATACTGATTTTAGTGGATTGGGCAATCTCGTCCAGCGGAACCCCGCGCAGTTCTCTTTCGTGTTTTAAATAGGACCCGAAATCTTCAGACATATTATTTTTTTATAGCCAATTTATTTAAGATTTTTTGCGAAAACTTCGCCTGTTCGCTTAAAGGTTCCAAATGAATAACCTCATTAAAATGCTTTTTGGCTTTCCTGAATTTGTTACGTTTGTAATATATTTCACCTAAAGCGAAATGAGCACTGGGTAACTTGGGATTCATCTCCAAAGCCTTTATGAGAGAGGCTTGAGCCAGGTCGAGTCGATTTCCTTCTTTATAAATTAATGCCAGGTTCAACCGAATCTTGTCGCTATCATTAATATCCAGGGCTCTCAGCCAGGCCTTTTCAGCTTTAGTCAGGTCGCCTTTCCGGTATTCACTGTAGGCCAACCAGTTGTAAAGTTGGACAGGGTTCAGCACATTAGGTTGATCCAAAGCCCTGCTTAAATACCGGGTGGCATCCTCCCATTGACTTTTCTGCATATAAAGTCGACCCAACATACGATAGGTCGTCGGGTACTCCGGATCTACTTTAATAGCGCTCAGATACATTTTCTCAGCTTTGCTATATTCCCCAGCCTTAAAATAAGCATCACCCAGACCGACTCGGTACATGGGTTCCTTTGGAGACATACGGATGGCCTCCATGATTATTTTAAATTTTTCTTTCTTTGAATTCCCCATACCTTGGGCTTCTTCATATTTCTTCTGAGCCATAAGTTTTTTTTCTGCGGGACTGGTGGTAGCACAACCAAATGACCACAAAAGAATACCGGCTAATACTATAAGCGGAAACCAAGACCTGAAGGACGAGGGATGTCGGGAATGTATGTTCATAGATTTCCTCATGTTTGATAAAATTAATTAATCCAATTATATCAAATACTTAATAATATACAACCTATTCAAGGTACATGTTGTGAAAATGTAAATATGATAATAGGTTAACCGAAAACATCAAGGAGAGGGAAGCAAATTTCAATGAAAACCTGGTAATCGGTTTTACAGGGAGATCGCCCATCAAATAAAAAAGCCCTCCCTGTCTCAGGGAGGGCTTTTCACTTTTTCAGTAGTGAAGTGATGGTTTACATCAAAACCGTTTTCGCGGAATAGACCATGTTCTTAAGCCCGTTGGTAGAATCCTCCACCGCCGTGGCCTCGTAACCGCAATGGGCAGTGCAGTCTTTACACTTGTCATGATTGCGATGACCATAATTTTCCCATTCCGTCTCATCCATCAGTTCCTGAAACGATTCCGCGTAACCTTCATCCAGCAGGTAACAAGGCTTCTGCCACCCCAGCACGGAATAGCTGGGATTGCCCCAGGGAGTGCAGTCGTAATCGCGCTTGCCTTCCAGGAACTCGAGGTAAAATGGCGAATGGCTGAAATTCCAGCGACCGTTTTTGTTTTTCCCCAAAAGCTTTTTGAAAAAATCCTGGGTCCGGTGCCGCCCGAAAAACTGGTCCTGCGTCGGCGCGTCCGGGTATTGAAAAGCGGAGGCCACTGTCATCCCATCCACCCCTAAAGGCTTGAGATGGTCGAGGAACTCTTCGGCTTCTTCTACTGTTACACCGCCAAAAAAAGTGGTGTTGGTCGTAACGCGGAACCCCTTTTGTTTAGCAAGTTTAATGGCCTCAATGGCTTTGTCGTATACCCCTTCTTCCGCGCAAATGTGATCGTGATGCTCCCTCATGCCATCGAGATGGATTGAAAATGTCAGGCGCGGGGTTTTGGGCATCTGGTCTATATAGCGATCCAGCAGCAGTGCATTGGTACACAGGTAAACGTATCGGCCCTGATCTATCAGTCCCTTGACAATCTCCACGATATCGGGATGAATCAACGGTTCACCGCCCGCAATCGATACGATCGGAGCGTCACACTCTTCCGCCGCTATCATGCAGTCATCAACGCTCAAATATTTTTTGAGTATCTCGTTGGGTTTCTGGATTTTTCCGCACCCGATACATTCCAGATTGCACCGGTACAACGGCTCCAGCATCAACACCAAAGGATACTTCTTCCGCTTCTTCAATTTCTGTTTAAAGAGATAATATCCAACTTTAAACGCTTGCCCCAGAGGTATAGCCATTGCTCTGACACTTCCAATTCATGAATTTATAATTAATATTCTTTATATAAAAACGCCGGAAGAAATCCTGTTTGCCCGCGTCCCCTAACCTGTTAAAATTCAATCAGCCGTTAGTATATACTGAGTCTGCCAAACCCATCAATAACTTACACATTAAATAAGATTAATACCGCGGGAAATAAAAGGGTTGCCAACTCTGGCCGGTTTTCGATCCCAAGAACACCTCAAGCCGAGGAAAAACACTTTGAAAAAATTCGCCGTCCTGACAAGCCTTATCTCTATTGCTCTTATTGTCGACGGAACAATGAGTTACGATATTTTCGATTCCCGTCCGGAAACCATCAAAATGTGGATTGTACTGGCCCTGATCGTGGTCATAGGGCTGGTCATCGTGGTCGCCGACAGCTCTAAAGTCAACAATGATCAAGACAACTCCAAGTAATCTTGAGTACCCGCCTCCAGCTCTTCAATTTTCCAGTAAACCCACCAGAAATAGACACTTAACAGGTGTCGGCCTAATATTAACTCCCCAGAGAAAACGGAACAAGGGGTATTTTATACCCCTCTACACCACTATTTTAAACGGGCTGAATTCAAAACGGTAGAAGGGGGTTATCAGGAAAATTCCTGTTTCGACTGCTGATCGGTTACTCGGCTGAGCAGTGAGAAGGGTTCGACCGGACCGGGTGCGGGAATCCACACGCACCCGTTACCGCCATGGGCGACGGAGACGGATTCGCCTTTTTTATTTTCGATAGCTTCGATTTTGAAATAACGCTGACCGCCGGGTGCAATGTATTCTACCTCGTCGCCCACTTCGAAACGGTTTTTGACTTCCACTTCCATCCACCCGCCGTCGCGTTCTCCCTTCACCTGCCCGGCAAACACCTGCGGCAATTGGTCGTCCTGTGGCGAGTCGAACCGCTCGGTCTCGTGGTCGGCATTGGGAATGAGAAACGCAGAGGTAAATCCCCGGTTGGCGGTTTTGTTGATTTCCTCGATCAGTTGCGGATCGAATTTCATGCCCTTCGCCATATCGTCAATCGCTCGCCGGTAATTACGCACCACCACTGACAGATAGTAAATCGTCTTGGAACGACCTTCGATCTTGAACGAACACACCCCGGAATCGCGCAACTGCCTGAGAAACTCGATGGCACGCAGGTCCTTCGAGTTCATGATGTAAGTGCCGTACTCGTCTTCGTCAATCTCCATCAATTCGCCGGGACGCTGTTTCTCTTCTATAAAGTACTCGCCCTGTATCCGTTCCGGATTGTGAGTGCTTCGCAGGGGTGCGGTTTCATCTGCCTGGTTGAACAGGTCGTATTCCCAGCGGCAACTGTTGGTGCAGGTGCCCTGATTGGCGTCGCGGTGATTAAAATAATTGGAGAGCAGACACCGCCCGGAATAGGCGATACAGATCGCGCCATGCACGAACGACTCCAACTCCATCTCCGGCACATGCTGATGAATGTCCTCAATCTCCGTCAGCGACAACTCGCGCGACAGGATGATGCGTTGGACGCCCAGCTCCTGCCAGAACTGCACCGAAGACCAGTTGATGGTGTTGGACTGCACCGACAAGTGAACGGGAATCTCTGGAAACTCTTTCAGCGCGAAACGAATCATCCCCGGATCGGCCATGATGAAGGCATCCGGTTTGGCCTCGGCAAAATAGGCCAGCGACTTTTGAAACGATTCGATCTTGCGATTGGGCGGCAGGATGTTGGCAGTGATGTAAACCTTCTTGCCCAACAGATGCGCCTTGGTGATGGCATCCCTCAGCGTCGCATCCTTGAACGGGTTCTCCCGCGCGCGCAGGGAGAACTTCGGGATACCCGCATACACCGCATCCGCGCCATAGGCGAAGGCGTAATCCATCTTTTCCGGACTCCCCGCAGGAGCTAACAGTTCGGGTATCAAGCTCATTAATACTATCCTATCGCTAAAATTAGATACTCTGATTATATAGAAATGTATTTAAGAGTAAAATCAAATCAACGTGGGCAGTCCTTGGCAGGTTTAAAACCCATCTGATGGACCTGTTGCAGGCTGTGGAAGACCAAGGCCTGTTGGGGTCGGTTTTGCCGGTATTTTTTACAGGCGGGCCAGCGCACGGTTTTGGTTCGGCGATAGCCGACAATCCCGTAATGAAAAATCCGGTCGTAATCGACCTGCTTCACCGATACGGGCGCTTCGGGAATATGCGATTCTCGTCGAAACTCCCACGGCGGAAGCGGCTCCTTCTCCACCCACAATCCAAGTTTGTTCGAAAAGGCGTACTTTTCCAGTCTTTGCAGTCGCTCATTACGAACCGGGCTCACCCGGTAATACCAGGCGAGACCGGCATGCACCAGTTCTTCGTTCAGCACGCGTCCATCCTCGATGATCACTTCACCGATCCGGCGGTCATGTTTGTCAATTAATGTAACGTTCACCTGCACCCGGCGGCCCAGAGCCACGCTTTTCGTAAAGTTTCGCGCCTGCTTGCCGAATACCTGTCCCATCTCCGGCGCGTCGACGTCGGATAATCTTACCTTATATAAGGAAGGTCCGCTCTTCACCATCAACGTATCGCCATCGTGCACCGCCACCACCTGCCCCGTCAATGGAGCCAGCGCAGGGGTAGCCGATGCGAACCACAGTGACATCAAAGAAATGGCGAGCTTCATAGACATGGTTTTAATTATAGCTTAACTTTTCCCGATTACCCGACTGGCTCATGTACGGTCGTTACGCAATGCCCTAAATTCACCTCACTGATGGGGTATCGAATATTTACTATAAATTTTTAGACTAAAAAGAGTATTTGCTGAAAGTTAAGGCTTTGGATCTGTCAGTTTAGAAGATAAAAAATTCTTAACCCTTTATACTAATCAGAAGTCCGAATAATCATTACTCTAATTGCTCCTAAATTTACATATTTCAGTTCTATCTCTTTAAACAATGAATCAGAAAAATTTATTAAAAAATACAATGATCACTTCGCTGGTGGTTTTAATGGTGATCATAGGGGTCGGCGTGTGGAGTCTCCGCCAGGTGGAAAGCGAAATAAAATCCAACCTCCAAAGTCAGATAACAGCGTCGCTGGAATCAACGGTGAAAACGATCAGGAATTGGGTTCACGAGCGGAAAGTCAGCCTCGAGTCCACCGCCGGAATCCCTGAAGTCCGTAAAACGATAATCCGTCTCATAGATAAAACTTCGGGGAAAAAGATGACGCAGGAACAACTGCTGAATCTACCGGAACAGAAATGGCTCCGCAAAAACCTGGGAGCAATTACCAAAAAATATGATTTTACCGGGTTCGTTATTATCGATACCTCAAACAGACAGGTGGCGGCGTTGCTCGACGAACCGGTCGGACGCATGGATCTTGCCAGCCGTTCAGATTTTATTGCGCGTGCATTGAAGGGAGAAACGGTGATCTCAGTTCCTTTTGAGAACGAAGTCCCGTTACCTGATATCGATGGCCGTATACGGGAGGTAGCGCCCACTATGTTTGCGGCCACTCCCATCCGTAATGACAAAAACCAGGTGATTGCAGTTTTATCTTTCCGTCTACGTCCCGAATTGGTTTTCACCGGTCTGCTCAAGGTGCGTCCCGGTACCTCCGGTGAAACCTATGCCTTTGATCGTGAGGGACGTCTGATTTCTTGTAGCCGCTTCGAGGACCAACTCAAATCCATCGGACTCATTCCCGATACTCCCGAAAGTACATCCATATTGAATATAGAAATTCGTGATCCGGGCGGGAATATGGTACAGGGATTCGTTTCCAAAATTCCCCGCGCAGATCAACCTCTTACTCTTATGGCGCAAAGTGCAACTTCCGGGAATTCGGCTTGGGATGTTGATGGTTATAACGATTATCGAGGGGTGCCGGTAGTCGGTGCCTGGATTTGGCTGGAGCAATATAATTTCGGTATCACTCATGAAATCGACGTAGACGAGGCCTTCACTCCTCTGAATACTCTCAAGTCGACTTTTCTTGTGGTTTTCGGTTTATTACTCAGCGCCACATTGTTGGGATTGATTCAATTTTATCGAAAGGAACGAGCCAAAGAAGCACAATATTTGGAGCAGAGACAAACCCAACAGGTGGCCCGTCGTATGGAGTCCATTTTCAATAATACGATTGACTCCATCATCATCATCGATGAGTTGGGAATCATCGAATCTTTCAATCCAGCGGCGGAAAAGATTTTTGGTTATTCATCAAAGGAAATCATCAATAAAAATATCAATATTTTAATGCCGGAGCCCTACCATAGCGAACATGATGGTCATCTGGAAACTTATAAGCGTACCGGGGAAGCACATATCATTGGAACGGTACGTGAGCTGACAGGCCTTCGCAAGGATGGAACGACTTTCTTTCTGGAATTGGCGGTCAGCGAGGTCCAACTCGAATCCGGAAAGAAATTCATAGGTGCGGTACGTGATATTACTGAGAGAAAAATATTTGAAGATGAAATACATCAGGCTCGGCATGAGGCCGAAAAAGCGAACAACGCCAAGTCCCAGTTTCTATCACAGATGAGCCATGAACTGAGAACCCCTCTCAACGCCATCCTCGGCTTCGCGCAAATATTGGAAAGAGATACAAAAAATATGGACGTGTCTTTTCGACTGGAATGTGTGAATCAAATTATGAAAGGCGGAAATCATCTGCTGGATTTGATCAACGATGTGTTGGACCTCTCACGGGTTGAAACCGGTAACCTGTCGGTTTCCATGGAAGCGACCGAACTCGCGCCATTGATACGAGAAGTCCTCAGCCTCTCCGAACCGCTGACTGTTGCCAACCAAGTTGATCTTATTGATAATATTTTCAGTGACACCAATTATATCGTACATGCTGACCGTGTACGACTGCGTCAGGCTCTACTGAATCTGGTGTCCAACGCCATTAAGTACAACCGGCCAAGTGGCACGGTTAAGCTTTCCTGCGAAAAACTCAGAGAAAACCGTTTGCGCATTTCGGTTACGGATACAGGACCCGGCATTCCTCAAAAACACCACGCTCGCCTCTTCCAACCGTTTTCCCGGCTTGAAGAACATGAGACACTCATCGAGGGCACTGGAATCGGTTTGACCATCTGTAAAGAATTAATCAATTTGATGGGGGGCGAAATTCACCTGAAAAGTGAAGTTGGGAAGGGTAGTACTTTTTCCATCGACTTGGCCCTCTGCGACCAACCATCAAACCAAATCAAGAGAACTGAGATTTCTGATTCTCACCCATCAGAAAATCCGGTGCAGAGAACCGACTTATCCATCCTTTATATTGAGGATAATCCGGCCAACATGCAACTCGTCGAACGGATTATGCAAAATAGTCGGCCTGAAGTAAGTCTGTTTGTCGCCACGAACGGTCAGCAAGGCCTGGCCCTGGCCCGGAAACATCAGCCCGATCTTATCCTGCTGGACATTCACTTGCCGCAAATAAATGGCTGGGAAATTTTCGAGCGTCTTCAACAATCCGCCTCAACCCGAAACATTCCTGTCATTGCCGTTAGCGCCAATGCAATGGAGAAAGATATTAAAAAAACCCTGGGCATGGGATTTGATCAGTACCTGACCAAACCGATCATCCTTGAAGATTTTTTAAAAATTCTGGATCGCTACTTTGGCCCACGCTCTTCCTCCTCTTGACTCCAGAAAAGAAATATCCCCGCAAGCCAACACAAGAAGGTTAACTCATTTATATCAGTACATTGTTCCGGATATCTGAGCTCGACCTGCACGAGCTCTGTAGGTTTTAGTCAATTAGTGACAAATTGCCTCGACAGAGGCACAATGAGTATCACTCTATTTTTTTCTTCTCGGGGAGCTTTGCTATGAATACCGAACGATGGATTCGCATTATTGCCGGCTCATTTATCCTCATCAGCCTGGCGTTGGGCCATTGGGTCAACCCCTGGTGGCTGTTGTTCACCGCCTTTGTGGGACTCAACCTCCTGCAATCCGGGTTCACCCGCTGGTGCCTGATGGAAGATATCCTGCGCAAACTCGGTGTGAAAGATGCGGCCCAGCGTGACGCTGGACCCTAATTATCAGACCATTGATTCCTGACGATAATCGTTGGGTGCAATTCAAAGTTTTAATAATCTGCGGCGATACGCCACCTCCCCTTGTAAACTTTGCCATGAGCCTGTCGAAGGAAAGGCCGGGGGATTCCGCCTCCTGCTCTGCGTGATATAATACCCGCATGAAACTTCTTCTATATGGTGCCGGGGCGGTAGGACTGGGACTGGCCTCCTGCCTGTTGAAAAACGGGCAACAGGTCGACCTCGTCGGTCGCGAGGAAACTGTCTCCGCTCTTCAACAATATGGATTGCAACGCACGGGGATTTTCGGCGACTGCACCGCTGCGCCGGAATCGTTTGGCGCTTACACCTCTTTAAGCGAACTCCCGCAATCGGATTACGACTTCATACTCGTCTGCACCAAATCGTTCGACACACGCACCTCAGCGCAACAGATTGCGGTCATCCCGCTTCTGAAAAACGCAACCGCTCCCATCGTGTTGTGCCAGAACGGCTGGGGCAACGCCGAAATTTTTGCCGAACAGTTTCCGAAGTCACGCATCAAAAGCGGACGGGTCATCACCGGATTCCGCCGACCCCAAAATCATCAGGTCGATATCACCGTCCACGCTGACGCGATACATCTCGGCTCGTTATTCGATGACGATGTGTCGGGACTCGAACCGTTAAGTGCGGCGATTGATGCGGGGGGTATCCCGTGCGAAGTGACGGCCACCATCAGCAAAGACCTGTGGGCGAAGATGCTATACAACTGTATGCTCAACGGACTCAGCACCGTGTTCGATGTGCCATACGGATTGCTTGGCGAGTCGCCCCATACGCGCGAACTGATGGAGAGCATCGCGCAGGAAGTGTATGCAGTAATGACGGCGGCGGGCTATGCCACACACTGGGCCAGCGCCGAGG
>Ga0316190_10001476_pt1 | contig 17018 bp, 19 predicted proteins | sample Eddworburrow2_MG_FD_204929 | JGI IMG/M metagenome (GOLD analysis project Ga0316190, IMG submission 204929) | Coastal sediment microbial communities from Maine, United States - Eddy worm burrow 2 | ecosystem: Environmental > Aquatic > Marine > Coastal > Sediment | place: USA: Maine | collected... | reverse complement strand
TATCGTAGCCGGCGATGAAATACTGGTCAGCAAGAAACCCACGGGGACACTGCTGTGGGATCGCATGCGACCCGGCAAGCGCCTTTATCTGTTGAGCACCGGAACTGGCCTGGCGCCATTCCTGTCGATCATAAAAGATCCGGAAATTTACGAGAACTTTGAAAAGGTCATCCTGGTGCATGGCTGTCGGTATATCAACGAACTGACCTATCAGCGCCTGATAACCCATGAGCTCAGGCATAACGAGTACTTTGGCGATAGCGTCAGGGAAAAGCTGATTTATTATCCCGCGGTAACCCGTGAGCCCTTCAAGAATTATGGCCGCATCAACAGCCTGATACAGTCTGGGAAGTTGATGGAAGACATCGGTACGCCAGCCCTGAACCCGGAGGACGATCGCTTCATGTTGTGCGGTAGTCCGAGCATGCTGAAAAGCCTCACCGCAATTCTCGACGAGCTGGGATTTCGCGAAACCCGTAAAAACGATCTGCACGAGTATGTGATCGAACGCGCTTTTGTGGAGAAGTAATTCAGCGGTCTTCGCTGATAGTAGCTATCGAAAGCGCGCCGCGCCCGGAAATGCCAGCGCCATCCTCTTCGACTGCCCCCAGGAGTAGGCATTCGTTAATCGCGCGAGAGGCGATCCTCGGCCGGTTTGCGCTGCGCAGGATTTTATTCCCAGCATCTACTCCTGGCGCAAAGCTGGAGTTAAGAAGGACGCATGTGTATTTACAGCAGTTCTATTTTGACCGGAATCGCGCGGCCTAGCGTGTGACCGACAGGAGAAGTATTGAACACCTTGTCGTGCAGTTCCTGTAGCGATTCAGGAGAGGCATCGGTATCGATGGCCACTTTCACGGTAATGTTCTCGTAACCGGCATTACCTTCTTTGAGCCCGAGGAAGGTGTGCAGATCGAGGTCACCTTCAAGCTCTATGCTGAGATCTTTGATTGCGATGCCTGCGACCGTCGCATTGGCGGCATAACCAACGGCAAGGCAATTTCCGTATGCCGCGAGAATTTGTTCAACGGGATTGGGGCCACTATCAGTTCCACCCAATGCTGCGGGTTCGTCGGATGCGATAGGAGAAAATTCTCTTATAGTCGCTTCAGACCTGAAACCACCTTTCCAGTTGACCACTGCATTCCATTTGGATGCGGCGACAGCTGGCTCCTGTTGAATCTTGCCAACGAGGCCGGCTACTGCATCAATATTGACCTCGTTGAGCAGCTTGTCAGAATCACTGGCCATAGTCGGTATCCTGAAGTCAGTTTCGGAGTCACAACGCTAAGCGATCCGAAATTTGATTGCAACCTCTCCCCCGATCCTGTTCGGTAAGGGCGGTTCGCGGGTACCCGGAAATTTTCGAGAATCAATTTCAAAAGGCTGTTTTCTCCAATATAGCAACTGCAATAAGCAGAGGCGGACGGTAACCTTCGGCTAGAATTAAGTATTGATTGTCAATTTCATCCCGGTTGAGCTGCGTCAACATGACAGGTCCATATCCAGTTATGTTAAGGGTTCATGGGTAAACAAAAACTGCGGAGGCCTGCTATGTTCAAAAAGATACTTTGCCCTACCGATGGTTCGGATCATGCCTACAAGGCTCTCGATCTCGCAATTGATATGGCAAAAAAATACGCTGCCGAGCTTGTCATATTGCACGTACCTCATCGTACTGAAAATATCGAGGCTATGCGGCGATTTGCCCAGATCGAAGGGCTGGCGCCGCAAGTCAACCTGGAAGTAGATCGCCTGAGGTCCCTGGACTACCGGGTGACCATGGGTACGGATTCCGCTTACCAGGATTCAGGGATAGCTCCAGACTTACTGATTCTGATAGGCCACTATATTATTGATGGCGCAAAAGAGCGTGCGCAACAAAAAGGCCTGGAAAATATTGACACCCTTCTCGAAGTTGGCGATCCGGCCGATCGAATTCTGAAATGTATCGACACGGAAAAAATTGACTGCGTGATTATGGGCTCGCGTGGACTCAACGACTTAAAGGGCCTGTTTCTTGGCAGCGTATCGCACAAGGTGACAAACCGGGCACCCTGCACCTGTATAGCGGTCAAATAGTTTTAGGGAGCTTACAGGGGCAGACACTTGTAAATTGATATCGACCAACGCCTGGGCATTGTCTGGCGTGCTTTGTGCGGCTTATGTCATGTGGCTCTGTATATTCCCAGCGCAGTCTAAGGCTGCTGCAAACGAGCATGAGGAATGAAAGGCTTCGTTTTGAAATCCCTGTTACTCGACATGCAAATGCAAACCGACCCAGCTAAAGCCGGGCCGCTGGTTTGAGCGCCAGGCGCTACTGACATGTGTGGACGACTAAGAATTATTATCCTTGTTTTTTGCGCAGTTATCACAGCGTATCCGAGTATTGGATTTACCGGCGAAGATATATGGATAAAGTTAAAGCAAGGTGGGAACGTTGTCTTGATGCGTCATGCCACGGCCGAGAAAACTGGTGATCCACTGGTCCTGAAAATCGATGATTGTAGTGTGCAGCGAAACCTGTCAGAACAAGGTCGTAAAGAAGCAGAATTCATTGGGCGAGCATTTCACAGCCACTCCGTTCCCATTGCCGAGGTATTATCAAGCAGTTACTGCCGCACCCAGGAAACTGCAAAACTGGCTTTCGGCCAGGTAACGACGTGGCGGCATTTAGATTTGCTCTATGCGCTTCCCGAGCATGATAGAGATGCCAGAACCGGGATCGTCGCTGAACGAATTAGCGCTTACACGGGCAAAGGTAACCTGATCATGATTACACACCAGCCTAATATCGATGCGCTAACATTGGAGCTAATTGAACCGGGCGGATTTTTAGTCCTGAGGCCTGATCACAACGGCAGCTTCGACATAGTTGAGTATGTTACACCTGATGATATCGAAACAAAGTGAACCCTGTGCGCCTGGCAAACGCATGCAGTCGGATAACAGGCTAGCACAGCTATTTTGGGCGCCAGGCGAAAACAAACTTTCGTTTTATCTGGACTTTCGCCTGCCTTGTGTATAGGGTGCCCGCAGCTAGAACGCTAGCCTACTATTTACATCCTACATTTCGCCGTATTATTCGTTTTACCTCGTTCTGCAGTTTCTAAGTTACAGCCTCCGTTTTTACGCTATTCATGCCCCTTGAAGGCACTATTACATTTGAAATTTAGGAAATTATTATGTCTGACCCAGTAAAAGGAACCGTAAAATGGTTCAACGAAGCAAAAGGTTTTGGTTTTATCGAACAGGAATCTGGCCCCGATGTCTTTGCTCATTTTAGTGCGATTGCGAGCTCCGGCTTCAAAACGCTTGCTGAAGGCCAACACGTTGAGTTTACGCTTACGCAGGGCCAAAAAGGTCCGCAGGCCGAGAATATCGTAGCCGTCTAAGCGAATTCTTCGTTTGAATTAAAGGGCAGGTCTTTCGGGACTTGCCTTTTTTTTTGTTTGCTCAAAAACGTTAAATTTGATCTTTGCGGCTATCCAGTGATCGCCGATATGAGCAGACATAATGGTATCGCCAAAAAAACGAAGGCAGTCAAACCAGCAGATCAGCTGTCACTCATCTGCATCGCCCTTGGCAATAGAGGTCTCGTTAAGGCAATTGGCACAAAGCATTTGGCCTTCAATGTAATCATCGATGGCAATGTGAATTCCCATTGAAGATGCAATTTTTCTTAATGATGCTGCATGATGGTCGCAGGCGTAAGTCGTTCCGGTAGGCCAATGAACCAACTTTGTAGCCTTTTCCTGCAGTTCCAGTAATTTATTCATAGCTAACTCGTCAGTTCGGTTGGGAACTTTAAAAATCGATTTCGACGTAAATGGATACGTCGTTCATTTATTACCAGTTCACTCGCCATACAAATCCAGTTAATCCCAGCATCCTGTGTTTTCGGCAAAAATTACCTTTCTTTGCTGCGAGCAATGTGCTGGTCTTTATTTAAGGCACGTTAACTGAGTCGCTTGCAGATATGCTAATCCCAGCCCGCCAATAGCTTGTCTATCAGGTGGAGTTGCAGGTGTATGGACTTGCAGGGATTCTCTGGATGCCTTCCAGCCCTGGAAAATAGTTTCTAAAACAAACAACGATTTCTAAAATTGATACCGTTCCTGCCTGCGGTATATTGCAGAGAGACCTGCACTTGTCAGATTACCTGTATGATTTCTGTACCGTTGAATCTAAAGCCTGTGTCCCGAACGGTAGGCGAACGGTACTATGCCCAATGCTACTATGGCATGCAGTCGGCCAAAATGGTCGCAACGTGACCATTTTGGCGCTAATGCCGGGCGTTATGTTCGTGCAGGTGGCACAGCTTAAACATAAAAGGATGGCTACTAGTGACTGCAATTCAAAGTAAGGTGACCCTCCGTCAAGTTACTGCTGATAACGTTCGCGATATTTGCGAACTTGCCGTAAAAGAAGAGCAAAATACTTATGTCGTAGCAAATGCGATCGCTATCGCCGAAGCATGCGTTTCAAAAGCGGACTGGTATCGTGCCATATATGCCGATGAAATGCCTGTAGGATTAGCCGTTGTTAAAATTGAGCCTGATAACGCTAAGTACCTTTTATGGCGGTTTATGATTGACGCTCGATACCAGAAATTGAATTATGGGCATCGAGCAATGGAACTGCTTATTGAGCATGTGAAGACTAAATCGAATGCGGCTGATTTTTTGACCAGTGTCGTTCCAGGGGATCACTGCCCTCAGGGGTTTTATGAAAGACTGGGCTTCCAGTTGACCGGCGATTGGCACAATGGGGAAGCGATAATGAGGTTGCGTTTTTAAGAAACATGAAGATAACAATCGCATGCAATCGGCTGCGTTATGCCGCTGCGCTGATGCGCGGTGCTATACGCAATACAGTAAAATGGATTCCTGCACATTCACTTGACACATAATGGTTTATTAACTGATGAAACTGATAATTCGTAATCTTGCTCGCAGCACCACGGAAGAAGAGGTAAAAGCGCTTTTCCAGGAATATGGCAGCGTACAATCCTGTGATTTGGTGTCAGACAAAACCACTGGTGGATCCAAGGGTTTTGCGTTCGTGGAAATGCCGAAACCGGGAGAAGCCAAGCTGGCAATGAAAAGTCTTAATAATATGACGGTTGCCAGTAACAAGATTCGTGTCAAGAAAGCTGAAAACAAGACGACTTAATATGACCGTCAAAATCGATAGCGATAGTGGCAGGTCTCATCTTTGTGCTATCGACCCAAAACACTCGGAGCAATATCGGTGTAGCGAAAGTTATGAGTAATCAACAATCGAATAATCCCTTGCATGGCCTGACGCTCGAGAAAGTTGTAACGAGTCTGGTAGAGCATTACGGTTGGGATGGACTGGCCCAGCGAATCGACATAAATTGTTTCAAGAGTGATCCATCAGTAAAGTCATCACTGAAGTTTTTGCGCAAAACCCAATGGGCCAGAGATAAGGTGGAGCATTTGTATATTTCAACATTTGTTGAGCAATCTCCCTGGGGGAATGCCAAATAAAAGGTGCTGGGTTATCCCTGCGCTAGTTGCTGAAACTACCAGGCATCTGGCGCAGAGCAATCGCCTGCAGCCGTCAGGCGATATCGACCAATTCACTGTCGCAGTTTGCTATGATTCTCCACTAGTTAACCGGAGAAAAGCATCATGAAAAAAACCTTTGCCCGATTTGAGACCGAGCCAGCCGCAGGAATGGTGCCTTCAAGTTTTACTTCACCAGAAGCTTTCACCACCGACGATAAAACCGAGATAAACCACTTTTACTTTGCCGCCGACGACGAGAGCATTTTGACCGGAGTATGGGAATGCGCACCATGTAAAGAGATTCACGACCCATATCCAGTGAATGAAATGATGACAGTCTTATCAGGCTCGGTCACCCTGACCAGTATCGACGATGGCAGTTCTGAGACCTTTACCGCAGGCGATACTTTTTTTGTTGCCAAAGGCACGCGTTGCACGTGGGAGATCACCGAAACCTTGCGCAAGTTTTATTTTATTGCAGCCTGACCCTGGCAGCGGAGAGGCTGGAGCATTCGAGAAATGTTGGTCGCAGATTTTCAGGGTACTTACAAAATATCACCTGATGATGGCAGGCAGCTGGACAAAGTGACCGCTACGCTGCACGCGCAGGTTACCGCTGAGACGAAGCGTCGCGCGATCTCGCCGCGAATAGCATGAAGATCGTCTATCGAGCCGGAGATATTACCGAGGCAGAAATCGTCAAGGGCATGTTGCTGGCAAATAATATCGAAGCGCATGTCAGTGGATACTATCTACAAGGTGGCATTGGGGAAATGGCACCGACAGATTTGGGCAAAGTTCATGTGTCGGATGAAGACGTGGAGCGGGCCAGGGAGATAATAAGCGAGTACGAAGGAAACCAGTCCGATTCAGCGCACAGCGCAACTGGAACTGAAAATGCGACATCAACTGCCACACATAAATTCCTGCTGACGATGATTATTGTTGTCGCAATATCAATATTGAGTTTCTGGATTGGCCTATGAAAACAGCTTGTGAAAACAGGCTGTTGCATAAACTCATGCAGCCGCAAGCGGCTGAGCTGCGCCGCTAATGCGACGTGCTCTGCATCGTTCATATTGTGAGGTTTGAAAAACAGTGAAATTCTCGATCTGGAATAAATCTGCTAAATCGGAAATTCAAAAATTATTTACCCGGACATTTTCTGATTCAGAAGGTCCGTCAGAAGGGGACCTGGTTGGCCGTTTGGTTCTCGAGTTGATGACTAAGACTGACGAGAAGGATATTCTGGGTTTTGTTGCCATCGAAGACGAACGAATTGTCGGATGCATATTCTTCACCAGATTGTTATTTGACGCGCCGGTTGATGCGCTCCTGCTTTCGCCTGTGGCTGTGCACTCAGATTACCAGGGTAAAGCGACAGGCCAGAACCTGGTTAAATTTGGTCTTGGCCAACTGAAAGAAAAAGGGGTGAAACTGGTTTTTACCTATGGTGATCCAGATTTCTATTCGCGAGTGGGTTTTGAACCTGTTAGTGAAGCCCTGGCTAAAGCTCCTTTTGAGCTGAGTCGACCAGAAGGTTGGCTCTGTCAATCTCTGGATGGCAGTGTAATCGAGTCTTTGCCAGGACGGGCCCGGTGCGTTAAAGCATTCAACAATTCCGAGTATTGGTAGCAAGCCGTTATGCCTGCGGGAAACACGTATCAAAAGCATGCTTTCAGGCTACAACATAGCGAAGGGTTGGTTCATGGCGTCACTACCGGTGGGCAATCAAACGTCAATTGTCTTCGCGTAAGGGTCAGCGCCGGGAACTCCGGCAAAACTGTCCTGCATTCAGCCGGTTGACGAGGTTGTTCGGCAACCAGAGTGTGTTGTATTCAGCGGCTGCTGTATTCGGCAGAGGAGCCAGGAACCTCCCGTTACAAAAATGACATTGATCAACGGGTAAGTGCAGAAACAATGGCCCATATCGATACAACAAAAAGCAGCGCCACCTCGGAGCGATCCCCCGAGGCGCGCAGCATGACAGGGGAATAAGTGTTTCAGGCGCTTACCCGCCACAGACCCGTGGCTGCTACGTCTCTGGCATAGTCGGTAAAATCCCGCGGAGGACGTCCCAGGGCACGTTGAACCCCATCGTTGAGATGAGCATTGCGACCATCGAGCACCGTGGAGAACAGGTAGTCCAGTAGCCAGGCGACTTCTTTCGGTGCTCCGGATTCCGTTACCCCAGCCAGAAAGGCTGCGCGCGGTATCTGCACGTAATCGATTCTGCGAGCGCTGGCGTTCGAGAGTTCACGGGCTATGTCAGCGAAGGTCATCAGGCGTGGGCCGGTGACTTCATAAACTTGTCCGCTATGTCCCGATTCTGTTAGCGCAGCTAGCGCGACGTCTGCAATGTCGTCCACATCCACGAATGGCTCTGGTGTATCGTCTGCGGGCAGGGTGATCTGGCCCGACAGGACCATGTCAGTGAATGCACCCTCGGAAAAATTCTGGTAGAACCAGCTGGCACGAATGATGGTCCAGTCGATACCACTTTCCTGGACGATTTTTTCACAGGCCTGAGCTTCCGCTTCACCGCGTCCGGACAGCAGCACCAGGCGCTTAACACCATGGCTTCTGGCTCGCTCGGTAAAGGCCCGAATGGAATCGGTAGCACCTGGAATGGCGAGATCCGGGGCATAGTTTATATAGACCGCAGCTATGCCTTGCAGGCAGGCGTCCCAGCCCGCTTCGTTATTCCAGTCGAAAGCCGGCGTGGCGCTACGGGAACCGGAACGAAATGGTATGCCCCGGGTTTCCAGGCCGGTGACGATTCGGCGGCCTGTCTTACCGGTGGCGCCGAGTACGAGGATTAGACCGTTTGTATCCTCGGATAGATTCTGATGATGTTTCATAGCTTGCTCCTGTGTGTTGGCTGCAAGCTAAAAGTTACCAGATCGATCAGCCTTATTCTTGACGGATGAAGCCAGGCTTTTGACTTCAGGCGCCAGCGCTGGATTTAGTGAGGGCCAGCCTGGGACTCGATGCGAAAAGAGCGTGGCGTTTGCCCCTGCCAACGTTTGAAGGCGCGGTTGAAAGCGCTTTGCTCGGAGAAACCGGTCATGAAAGCGACTTCAGCGAGCGAGTAATTGGTTTGCTTTAACAGGCGATCGGCCAACTGTCTTCGTACCTCATCCACCATGGTTTGATAGGAATGGCCACGCGCCGAGAGTCGCCGTTGCAGCGTGCGACCGCTCATGCCGAAATGTTGCGCCACCGCGGAAATTGTCGGTACGCCCTCGCTCAAGGATTTAGAGACCTGAACCTGAACCAGCCGTTCAAGCGAACTGTCGTCATTGAATTTCGAAATTTCAGCTTCAAGATGCGTGTCGAAAAATCGGGAAATACTTTCGTCTCCGAGCCTGTTGGGAGTTTGCAGGGCTTCACTTGAAACCAGCAGCGCGTCTCGATTCGATTCAAATTCGACCGGACAGCCAAAATAGTCTTCATGATCCATCGTGGACTTCGGCGCTGCGTGCCTGAAATATACTCGAATGGGGTTGAATGCTTCAGTGGATACCTGGCGGCTGATGGAGACGAGGCTCGCAATGCTGGCTTCATTGGATAGCCGCATACCGAGGCGCCGCTCACCAGCTCGATGCAGATTCATGAATGCGCCCTCTGCGGCGGCCTCTACCTCATAGGTGGAAACACTCGTCAGCACCCGTGCATAGCGTTGCGCGCGATCATAGGAGCCTCGCAGATTGATTGCCGACTTCCAGGCAAGGCCGAACGCACCATAATCATCGCAGCGCATCGCTGCGCCGGCCCTTAATGGAATCGTTGTGCCGTTGGCGTCGAGTACGGCAAGCCGTTCCAGAAAGGCATAGTATTCGTTGGCGGGCACCATGGTCGCAGGATCATCCAGGCTGGCGGGCTCTATTCCGGCCGCGCGCAACAGCGCCTCCCTGTCGACGCTGGCGTCGGCTTCGCGCAAAACTTTCCTGACAAACAATGAGGTGATCTGTCCCATGCGCTAACGCTATCATCTTGAGCAGTGCAGACAAAGTGCGTTTCTCGATTCACTGCGAGATGGCAAGCGTTTGTGGATCGCGCTTAAAGGATACTATTTCCTTCTGTGCCGCTCTCGTTTGGGCGGATTCTGGGAATCTGGATAGTTTTATCCTGTTCCGGTCACGCTTATGATCACCTGCCTCGAATCACATGAGGAAGCACCGTTAGCAAGACGGTAGCGGCGGGGAATTCACACCATGTTCCGCGCGGCTTTACCTGTCCAACGCGGCCTCGACGGCGGCGGCGATGCGATAGAGTTCCTCGTCCTGCCCGTTGGCGGCGGACAGCATCAGGCCGACGGGGGCTTCACCCGTCCTGTGGCAGGGGAGGCTGATCGCGCAACCATTGAAATAATTCACGGTTGCGGTATTGCGCAGACAGCGCATATTAACCCGTCGCGCATTCTCTTCATCTTCGGTTTCCGCGATTTCTGGAGGAATGCACACGACGGTCGGGTAGAGCAGTGCGTCGACCTGCAGGTCGGCGAACTCGCGTTCGAATGCGTTGACCAGCTTGTTGCGAGCCGCGATTCGGCTTTGTTGCTCGGCATCGCTGATGTCGGCGCCGAGGCGCAGGCGCGTGCCCACGAAGGGATCATATTCGTCGAAGTGCTGCTCCAGCATGTCGCGATGGAAATCCCAGGCTTCGCGCACTACCAGCGGACGTTCGAGGAAGAGATCATCGCAGTCGTCGAGTATGGGTAAAGATTGCTCGCGGATGTTGGCCCCGGCCGCGCGCAATACCTCGACTGCCGATTCAAAGCTGTTGCGTACCTCCTTGTCCAGCTCGTTCATCACGCGCGCCCCGGGGATGAGCAGCTTGAGCTGTGCCGGGTCGGTGGGCAGCAGACGCGGTAAATCGTCGTCGGATTTTGTCCTGCCACACATCAATTGATCGAGGATAAAGCAACTATCGACATCGACCGCGAGAGGGCCAGGTGCGTCGAGGGTGGGTGACAGCGGGTAAATTCCCTTCAGCGACATGCGTCCGTAGCTCGGTTTGACACCGACCACACCGTTGAAGGCGGCAGGAATACGGCAGGAACCGGCGGTATCCGAACCGAGTGCAGCCGCAACGATTCCCTCTGCGACAGCGACTGCGCTGCCCGAAGACGACCCGCCCGGCAGGTGCCCCCGGTCACGATCCCAGATCGACAGGGGAGTGCCGTAATGGGCGTTCGTGCCGATACCGGAATAGGCGAATTCGCTCATGTTGGTGCGCCCAAAGAAGAGCAGGCCGGCATCACGCAGCGGAGCCACCACCTCGGCGTCGGCATCCTCGGGTTGCGCGTAATGCTTGCGCACGACCGAGCCCGCGAAGGTTTTTTCATTGCGGATATTAAACAAGTCCTTAAGTGCGATGGGGATGCCCGCCAATGGCGACGCAGATTGCGATTTTTTACGCGCCCGATCAATCGCATAAGCCAGCCGGACCAACCCGGGATTGATCGTGGTGAACACCGACTTTGACCGATGTGCGCGTTCGAGGGCGCGTTCCACCAGCTGACTTGAAGTGGTTTGTCCGCCGTATAATGCAGCTGAAAGTTCTCGTAAGCCGGGCATATTCATTCCTCTGGAAAGCGGTAGTCGAGGATATTCTGGTAAGCCCATTTTGAATAAACCTTGTCGGCTCGCAGGCAGTGTTGCTCGAGCTCGTCCTGCGGCTTGTAGTCCCATTCATGCAGCTTACCTTTGGCCAGCGCTTCACGCAGAAAGATACGGCGTCGCTGGCTGGCGATAATGTCGCGCGTCAGGGTTTCGTTATCCCAATGACTATCCGCCAGGGCTGAAAGTGAAGACCTGGCGTTGCTGTACTCGGGGTTATCGATTTGATTAACCCGTTCATTGGGATCGCAGGCAAGGTCGTACAACTGATGCGGATCGACTGCGCTGTAGATATATTTGAGCTGGCCCTGCTTTACCATCAGCAGCGGCGTGGTGGCCCCTTCCGCCAGGTTCTCGGCATAGACCGGGTGATCCCAGGCGGAAGACGACGCTGTGGCCAGGTCCCACAGGCTGTGGCCCGCGACCGACTCAACCAGGCTTGACTGCGAACTGTCATCGGCGATATCGAGCAGCGTGGGCAGCAGGTCGACCAGTGAAACATTGCAGGGCACGCGGCGTTCATCGATCTGTGGATGGCTGATGATCAGTGGAACCCGGCAGGCTTCTTCGAAGAAGTTTTTCTTGTACCACAGGCCATGTTCGCCGAGCATTTCTCCATGATCGGTAGTCAGTACGATGACCGTGTTAGCGGACAGGCCGGTTTCATCCAGTATGGCGAGCAGCTTGCCGATGCAGTCGTCGAGATAGCTGATGGATCCGAGATAGGCATGCCGGGCTACACGGATTTGTTCTTCGCTGGGCGGCTTGCCGGTGAGGCCGTACTGCGCAATCAGGCGCAGGCTGTAAGGGTCCATGTCTGCCTGTGCGGTGTTGACCTCGGGCAGGCCGACATCGTCGTGCCGGTAGCGGTCCCAGTGCTGCTGGCGGCATTGAAACGGATCGTGCGGGTGCGTGAACGAGGTGAACAACATGAAGGGCCGCTCGTCATTGCCACGAGCGAGATCGTAAATCTTGCGGCCGGCGCGATGACAGACCTCATCGTCGTATTCGATCTGCACGTTGCGTTTACAGATACCGGCGTCGGTGAACGTGACGACGTCGTTGCCGAACTTGGGCCGCACCTCGGTCCAGTCGCCGGTCCAGCCGAAATCGCCGGGATAGATATCGGTGGTGAGGCGTTGTTCAAAGCCGTGCAGTTGATCGGCACCGATAAAATGCATCTTGCCTACCAGGCAGGTCTGGTAGTCGAGATGACGCAGGTAATGGGCAAAGGTCGGCGTCGACGAGGTAAATTCGGCGCCGTTGTCGTAGGCGCCGATGGTCGAGGCCAGTTGCCCCGACATCATCGAAAAACGCGACGGCGCGCACAACGGGAAGTTGCTATAAGCCGAATCAAAAACTGCACCGCTGGCGGCCAGAGAATCGATGTGCGGCGTGCTCGCAATCGGATAGCCGTAGGCGCCAAGGTATTTGGCCGCGAGCTGGTCTGCCTGGATAACCAGGATATTCGGTCTGCTACTTGTCATTCCTGAAACCTTTTGGTCGCTGGCTGATTCCAGCGTTACTCCGGTCAGTTTAACCAATTCCATCGGGCCGTGCGATGTGCTCTGTGCGGGCTACTCCTCGAGCACGATTTCCAGCCTGTCGGAAAAGGAACTGAAATTATGTTGGGATATGTAAGTTTCGAAGCCCGCTGCGTAGACACCGATGGTCAGTTGATTGCCGCCGAGTTCGGCGAACTCGAAGGCACCATTGGCATCGGTCGCTTTCGAACGATACGAGAATGAATGATATTCGTCGGTGGCAAATGCTGATTTCAGCGTGACTGTCACCTCTGCAAGCGGTGAGCCGTAGCTGTCCCGTACCCAGCCGGACAGGTGGTAGCTACCGCGATCGATCATCAAGGTCAGATTACGATACTCTCCCGGTTTGAGTTCCAGGCCCTTGATACGGAAGTAATCGGACTGACTGGTGGCGATACGCCATGCCCCGGCGGGGAAACCCCTGAGGCTGAAAAAGCCGCTGGAGTCGCTGCGGATGACACGATCGGGGTAGTCCAGCGAGAGGTGGCGCAGGCCCAGCTCGAAGTTGGCCACCGGGGCGTTGTCCGTGTCGACGATTACCCCGTCAACGTCAACCAGCTCCACGCGCTCGAGTACGATGTCGCGCAAGCGTTCGGCGTCGGCGTTGGTGAAGCTGTCGAGGGTGAATCCGGCGTAGTCGTCACTGGCTTTGATGCGCAGCCGATACTGGCGTTGCGGCACTAGCTGCAGAGTAAACTTGCCCTGTTGATCACTCAGCACGCGCGCACCGGAAATGCTCTCACCGCCAAAGCCCTGGCTTGTGACCTCGACTTCACGGTCGGCTAGTGCGGCCCCTGAAGCATCGCCGACGCTGCCGCTGACCGCCACCGTGAATTCCTCCGCTTCGTTCGGTTCATCGATTGCGAGCGTATCGGTTTCGATGCGTGGCCTGTCGGGCGTTATTACCCCCGGCAGTGCGTTTGCTTCCTCGACCGGGGGCGCTTTTGTGGTTACCGCCTCGATACCATCACGGTGCTGCGCAATCTTCGACATCGGCAGCAGCAGGAACAGTGCAGCGCAGGCGACGGCGATCGCGAGGATCAGGAATGATAGAGGTCTGGCCATGGTTGCCGGTCTATGCGGGTCGCTACGGGTTAGCGGCGCGGCATATCCATGGTCGGGTTTTCATCGAAGAAACCGTCGGCCATCCAGTGGAATCCGGCGTACACGGTGGGCTGCACCGGCCAGTCCTCGGGACGCGGCCAGTGGTGGTAATTGACCGTATGCCAGACCACGATGTGTTTGTTATCGATGTCACGATCCGCAGTGGTCCACTGCGGCAGACCATCACCACCGGCGTGTTGATTGGGAAACCAGCCTGCAGGATAAAGTTCGTCAGGGTCGTGCGCGGTCACCCACAGATGTTTGTACATGAACGCGGCTCGTTGGCCCATCGATGAATCCGGCTGTTGCAAGGGATAGCTGTTGGCGCCGGGCAGCAGTTTATAGGCAACCGGTTCGCCGAATTTGTTGTGCACATTCGGATTCAGCACCCGCCAGTAGCGCGACCGGCGCGCGTCGACTTCGCGTTGCGCCTGAAGCTCGGTCTGGAACCGGGTTTCTTCACAGCGAATGGCATTGCCGTAAGGGTTGTCGGGCCCCGTATCCGCAGCTGTGAAATTCATCTCGCTGGCCGAGTTGTGTTCGCCATCAAGCGCCATATCGAAACGGAAACTGAACACATGCTGATGCACATGCGACTCGACGCCGGCGCCGATCTGGCGGCCATAGACACCTGCCTGCCCGTTCTCGAGTGCCGATGGAAAGGGAATGCCGGTTGCCTTGACTTCGACACCGATGGTGCCGTCGAGATAGAAATACCAGAAGAAGCCGTAAACGTAGTTACCGATGGTGGCGATGGATGAAACCACCAGCCTGCGCGAGCGGGTTACCGTTGTCTGGCCTGCTGCCGGTGCCGAGTATTTCCACAGGATTCCATAGTCTTCCTCGTGCATGCACACGGCGTTCTTGATCAGCTGCGGCTCGCCCTGCCAATCGTGAGTCCAGATATCGAAATAATGAATGTGACCCAGGCAGTCACAGCCAAGCGTGAGTGAGTCGAGCGAGACACCGATGCCGTATTCGCCGGTATCGAAGGCGTTACGCCTGAAATTGGCGGCGCGTGGATCGCCGTAAGGCACGACCATTTCCGCCATCGAGGCACGCTTCATCAGCGGACGCAAACGCCCCTGGTCACGAATGCCGATATCGTAGAGCACCAGGCCGTCGCGCTGTGCGAAACCAACCTGTAACTCCCAGTCATGCCATTTAACCTGGTAACCATCGACCTCGAAGCTCGGCCCGTCGGGTTGGGTGATCTCGATTTCCGTCAGGTCACCGCGCTGTTCGAGGCGTCTGATGGGGCCGGGATCGGGGGGGATCGGCAGCACGCCGAAGTCATCGATGCGGATGATTTCACGTGTCGCCAGATCGAATACCGGATGCAGGTTGCCAATTGGCCGCGCGTAGGGGTTATCACCGGCATCGTTCATCAGCCAGCAATGCCCGTAGGCAATTCGCCTGCTCTGCTCCTCCGGGTTACCGAAATTACCGGCCGACCAGCTTTCGATCAGCACTCGCGAGGCGTCGTCGAGCCCCCGTTTTGCCAGCGCCTGCAGAAAGCCCGGATGCTCGCGTGCCAGCTCGCAGGCCATCATGAATTCGTCGGGCACTATGCGCGCCTGCGCGCCTTCGACGTGTTGCCAGTGGTGCAGTGAATCACTGTCGAATACGACTATTCCGCTCAGCGTGCGGTTACTGCTGGGTTCGTAACAGCAGACGTAGGCACCGCGCGTTGCGGGATAGCGTCCGGACTCGTCGAGACTGATGGTTTCGAACCAGGCGCTGGGGTCGAGCCCGGCATCGCGGCGGGCCACGGCGACGGCCTGGCGGATTTCGGCCTCGTTCAATGGCGCGTTCAGTTGATTCATGGTGGACTACCTCGTTCAGCAGACTGGCATGTTACCGAAAAAGGTCGCAACAACGAAGGGCCTGGTCAGAGAGGATAGTGTATCGATGCTGTCACCGTCGGGAGCGCCATCGAATTAAATGGTGTTAGTGATTTATGCGGCCGCTTTTTGCTGATCAGATGACCTGGCCCTTGAACCCGCGGGACGGGCAATGATCAACAAAAGCCGGGATCGAAGCGCTGAATGCGTACTCGACCATCCAGTCCCTGGCGGGCAACAGGCAAGGGGTTAGCGGTTGTGGGGTGCTACATAGCGGTCGTAGAGTTCCTGCGCCAGCCAGTTGCCGCGGCGGATCTGGTCCCAGCTCATTTGTGATTCGATGTATTTGAGCTTGCGTCGGGCACGCCGTGAGTGCTGAAAGGCGGCAACCTTGCACCAGGCATATGATCTGGAATAGCTTTGCGTGACTCCCTGTCCGCGCGCATACATCATGCCGAGCCGGTGCTGCGCCTGGCGCGACCCCTTTTTGGCCGCTGTTTTATACCACTTGAAGGCCTGCTCGAAATCGCGCGTCTGCTGGTTGCCCTTGTGAAACAGTTCACCCAGCTCGAACTGGGTAGTACAACTTCTATCCTCAGCGTAAGTCACCATTGGCAGCTCTTTCAACCTCTGCGATGTAAAACAGAGCACCGATAGTAGCGAATCGAAATGGGCAAGTTTGTGATCGAATTAACACTGGATCCGGTTTACCTCATACGGGTGATTCGCTCGGTTGAGGTGCCTGTTATGATTACCGCATAAAAAAAAGCACATTATCACCGGTGGCAGACGCAGTCATCAGCGTGGTTAACGAACCGAGGAGGAATAGAAAATGAAGAGTCTTTACAACAAGCATAGTTCCCTCAGCGAATCCGATACTGTCCGCAGTGAAGACTTCTGGCACTCGGTGTGGAAGCTTATCGAAGGCGCTCCCGCTGCTGAAGCACCCCTGGCTAAAAGAGAAGTTTCTTTGCAAGCCCCCCGGGATTATGTGCTGGATACTGACAACTATAGCGCAGACGGACGGGCCTGAGCCGCGTCAGCGGCTGGCTAGTCGCTGAAGGTCGATGCCACTCCTTCGAAGTGGCACTTTCTGTTGCAGAGAATAAATTTAATTCAGCATCTCTGGTGACGACCTGAACTTGCAATACGCCTGGATGTGGTCTGATATCGACACGTCACCTCCGCTTTTGGTCCGATGTTTTCCCCAGGGGTGACACGGAATAGATCGAAGATTGCCTTCTGCCGAGCTTTTGCGGGGGGACTGCCCTGGAGAAAGTGGCTCCACAAAACCAGGATATCAGGAACGAGGAATCTGCCAGGAAAGTCTTCCGAATTTGAAAGCTCACTGCTAGCGTCACTCTTGAT
>Ga0316190_10001475_pt1 | contig 17021 bp, 16 predicted proteins | sample Eddworburrow2_MG_FD_204929 | JGI IMG/M metagenome (GOLD analysis project Ga0316190, IMG submission 204929) | Coastal sediment microbial communities from Maine, United States - Eddy worm burrow 2 | ecosystem: Environmental > Aquatic > Marine > Coastal > Sediment | place: USA: Maine | collected... | reverse complement strand
GGAAGAAAATCCAGAGCCGGGGCTGGAAATTGACCACCGTCGATTTTTTGTAGATGGCTCCGCTTGTATTTTCTGAGCCAGTAACCGAAGACCGGCAGCGTGAGATTTTCCTGGCGGCAAAAGGCTTCCTGCGTTAAACCGCTTTTCAGGTAGCGTGAAATCAGCGGGAACATATCGGACTGCCGATAGCGCGCGCGAGTTTTACCGGGAACTTGCATGGTGAATTCTCCTTTTCGGTTTTATCGGATAGCTCAAAATAGGAAAAGGAAGTTACTCAGAAAAGGTGTAGTTCGCCGGATGCTTACACTATTATGGTTAACGACAACTCATACGACATTAAAGCAATATTCACTTGCACGCACTATATGCAGTGATGCAGCAACTTCTTTCCCGCTTTGCTGAAATAGATGAAATTTTGTCACAGCGCAGTTTTTTTTGAGGCGAGTGTCGTCGTTTTGTCAAGAGCCGCAAAAGTCGCGCTTTGGGGATTGCATTTCTACAAAGCCCCGGTTACCTTCCGCCATGAATGTTTCTTTATACTCCGGCAGAATGAAAAATAGAATAATCACTTTGTTTTTGTCTGTACTCTTTATTGCCCATTCCGCGCAAGCACAAAATGGCAATCCCATATCAGGACAAGTTCTGATTAAGTTTAAAAAAGGCGCTGAAAAATCGCTTGCAGGCATTAATAGAGATCTTCAAAAGCATTTATCCACCTCACCTTCACAAGCGTCCAACACGCTATTCAAGGCTACTGAAATGGAGCCGGTATTTAATAATCGAACTCCGGTTTCAACTGAAAGAGAACTACTCAGCTCTGTTTATAAGATTCGTTTCTCAAGCCAAACTTCAATTGATTCGGCCGTGAATGCCTTGCAGGCGCTGGATCTCATTGAATATGTTCAACCCAACTATAGACGACGCCTGCATTTTGCGCCCAATGATGAATTGTTCTCACAGCAGGAAGCCCTGCAAATTATTCGCGCAGAACAGGCTTGGGATATTCAAACAGCATCGTCGGAGATTATAGTCGGTGTAATCGACACCGGAATTGATTATGAGCATGAAGATTTACACGATGCCTTATGGGTCAACAACAGTGAAGATTTAAATGGCAATGGCCGTTTTGACGACAATGATATGAACGGAATTGATGACGATGGCAACGGTTTTATCGACGATGTAATCGGATGGGATTTTACTGACGCGCCTGGCTTTCCGGACAGTGGTGATTATTTACAGCCAGACAATGAACCGTTTGATGAACATGGCCACGGCTCCATAGTTTCCGGGATAATCGGGGCGACCGGCAACAATTCAACAGGCATTGCCGGGCTTGCATTTGGCGCAAAAATTATGACTTTGCGCGCAGGAACATCGCTTGGCTTTTTGGAAGAGGATGACGTTGCCGCAGCCATCGTTTATGCGGTTGAAAACGGCGCTCACATCATCAACATGAGCTTTGGTGATGTTGTCGCGTCGCCACTTTTGCGTGATGTGATGCATTTTGCACATTCAAAGAACGTAATTCTGGTCGCCTCGTCTGGCAATTCATCAAGTGAGGCCATTCACTATCCCAGTGGATTTTCCACAACGATTTCAGTGGGCGCAACGAATAACGGAGACGTTGTCGCATCATTTTCAAACTATGGTTCATCCGTTGATTTGGTGGCACCTGGCGTGGATATTTTATCCACACAGCCGAACAATTCTTACGGTAGATTTTCAGGCACTTCTTTTTCAGCGCCGCTTGTCTCCGCCACAGCGGCGTTAATTTTATCAAAAATGCCAGAGCTGACCAATGATGAAGTAAAAGGCCTGCTGCAAGGCTCCGCTGTCGATTTAGGTTCGGACGGTTGGGATAATTTTTATGCAAATGGACGCATCGATGCGCAGCGCGCGCTTTCTTCCAACTATCACAGTGTCGCTGAAATCATTTATCCCGATGTTGACGCCGGATTTAGCGACGGTTCAGTGGCGGTGAAAGTGACGGCCGCAGGGGCTTTCCTGCAAAGCGTTGAACTCTTTCTCGGCCAGGGGGAAACGCCTACAAAATGGACATCCCTGGTGTTGTCAGAAGATCGACGCTGGATCAGCGACTCACTGTTTTCACTCAACATTGCAGATCTGGAGGATGGCGTCTACACATTGAAACTGGTTGCCCGAAGCCGCAATCAAAATACAATTGAGGATAAAACACGAATTTCAGTTGACCGCAGTTCGCCAGTTTTCTCCAATATCAAGCAAACGCCTTTACTTGATGGCGACCGCGCAAGTGTTCTAATTGAATTTGAAACAGATGAAATTTGCAACGTCGCTATTTTTTACCGGCGGCGCGGAACGGTTGATTTTCACGAAAAACAATTGCGTTTTAGCAGTAAAGAACATCGTCTAAACTTTACCCGGGATATTGAAAGCGGCTTGGTTGAATATTACTTGAAAGCTATTAATTTAGCTGGCCTCTCAGCCGAACATAACAATCGCGGACAACTTTATCAGGCAGATTTGAGCGCGCCAGCCATTGGCGCCGCGCCGATGACTCAAATTTCCTATCAAACCAAATCAGCCTTTTTTCTGTCAAAGGCTTCCGATTTTGATGCGGACGGAAAATTTGAAATTATCGCCAATGAATACGTTGGCGACTTTGATTTTGGCTCGCTAAAAATTATGGAGTTTGAAGATGGCGCGTTCGAAACCCGTTTTGTCAGCGAACAGATTTTTATTCCACGCGACTGGGGTGATTCAAACAATAATGGACGACTTGAAATTCTGGCGGGACAAGGCGCGAAAGGTGTTATTCTTGAAGCAACAGCTCCCAACCGCTTCCCTGATACGATTGTGCGGGAGTTTGAGAATGCCTGGCTAAGTCGTTTTGCTGATCTTGACAAGGATGGACTTGTGGAGATTATTCTTCGAATCGACGATGTTTTTCGTGTATGGGAATCAACCGGTGATAACGATTTCACTGAAGTCGCCAAACTGCCCAACCCGACAGACGGCACAAACTTTGTCGGAGTTCCACATGTGGAAACAGGCGATTTTGATGGCGATGGGCTTGTTGAGGTTTTAATTGGCGACTTTGACGGCGACGTCTATATCTACGAAACTGTAGCCGACAATAAACCGGAGTTCACCTGGTCAGCCAAAATGCCGTTGGTTGACAGCATCGACTATCTGGCGACTGGCGACTTTGACGGCGATGGCGTTGCCGAATTTGCAGTCGGGTGTCATTCGGATCCGAATTTGAATTTGGAAAGTAATTTTGACAGCCGCCACTGGATTTTCCGGATTTATGATCGAACCGACGACAATGAATATGCTCCGGTCTGGCAGCAGGCATTTTTTGGTTTTCAGTCACCAAACCAATTTGACAGCGGCGTAGCCTCCGGCGATGTGGACAATGACGGCGACCATGAATTGCTGCTCACGCTATTTCCTGATTTTTATCTGATTGACTTTGATCGGGACAGCAACCAATATGCGCCGGTGTGGCATGCCTTACCCGCGAGAAGCAACACTTCAGTGGTCGCTGATTTTGATAACGATGGTGAGAATGAGTTCTACTATAATAATGGAAACGCAATAATAGGGAAAAAACGCGAATCTTCATTTACAGGGTCGCTAACGCCAACGGGCTTTTCAGCTCTTCCCATTGACGCTTCAAGCGTCCGACTGGCATGGCAATTCAAAGATAAATTCGATTATTTCAATATTTATCGTGGCGTCAGCAGCGACTCTCTTTTGCTGATCGGTTCAACGACAAGTTTTGAATGGAAAGATCGCGATTTATGGCCCGACACCCTTTATTATTTCGCTGTCGCCACAGTAAATCAGGCGATGACGCCGCAAGAAAGTCGACCAACTTCAGCGCTGGGCGCAAGCCCTCGAAAAGCTCCGACCCTATTAAAAGCCAAAGCATTGTCAGATGCGCAAATTGAGCTGCAATTTAGTGCCGTTATGGGAAGTTCCGCCGAAGATCAAACCAATTACCTGATTCAAAATATTGGCTCTCCCACTTCGGCAATTCGCGCAAAGAGCGGCGCCGGGATTATTCTTTCCAGGCCTGCGCCGCTGCCCCCTGGAGAATATAAGGTTTGGGCAAGCAATCTATTTGACAGTTTTGGCGCAGCTATCGATACAATAAATAATTCCGCCATTTTTACGGTTTTCGAGCGACCTGAACAATTTTATCTGCTTGGTGTTGAGATCATTAGCAAGACGGAGTTGCGTGTTGAATTTAGCGACGAGCTTGAAAAAAAATCAGCGGAGAATGTCGAAAACTATCAAATTATGCCTGACATTGAAATTCTTCAGTCGAATTGGTCAGAAACCACTCCACGCAGCGTAGTCTTAACCCTGTCACCCCATTCTACAATTTCCCCGAAGGGCAAAGAATTTCATCTCGTTGTTTACAATATTCAAAACCGCTCAGGGGCGATTATCCAAACGGGGCTGACCAATAGCGCTGCCTTCGTGATCTATGCTGAAAATCTCGGAGAGGTCTATGCCTACCCGAACCCATTTCGTCAGAATGAAACTGTCGCTCACATCACAATTGCCGGACTCACAGAAAAGGCAACGATCCATATACTCGACAACTCTGGTCGCCTAATCCGCAAACTTGAAGAGGTCGATGGCGACGGCGGCATTGCATGGGACTTAAAAAATGAAAATGGTCGGGATGTCTCTTCGGGCGTATATTTATTTTTTGTAAAAGGCGCGGGTCAAACAAAACGCGGCAAATTTGTGATTATCAGATAGACCATTAACTGTTTAATGTCAAATCATTGCCTGAGAAAAAAATCGCAGAATAATAGAATAAAGAGCTGATGTAAAATCTCTCCGTTGTCGCCCTTTCAAATCAATTTTCTAATAACCACAAAACAGTTTCATTCAATCATCGCCATTCTCTCTGTTATTCACTCCTTTTTGGGCGGGCAGCTCAATTCGCCGCAATTGCGTCAGTCAAAGTAAATCCGAACAACTTTGCTTACATTTCAAACAATTAAATACTGTCGCATCACTAAAGTGCGCCCCCGAATTTGACGATGTTAAATCCGAACAAACCGATTGTTCAATCATGCCAGTTATTTATGACGTTTGCAGGCGCTATATCGAATTTGAGCATAAATTTTAATTAAAAAGCGTGTGTCTATTTTAAGGTGGGATATCCCTCAATGCCGGATGCAGAACAAAATGAATTGCTTTTAGCATTTGTCGAAGAAGGCAACGAACTGCTAGATGAGTCTGAGCCGCTTCTAATTGAACTTGAATCAAAAGCCAATGATTCAGGTGAAGTTGACTATGAGGTGCTGAATACCGTATTCAGGCTTTTTCATTCTTTGAAGGGCGGAGCCGGATTTCTAGGTTTGGATACCGTTGAAAGCATTACACATCTCGCTGAGACATTGTTGTCGCTTTTTAGAAAAGGAAAGGGGCAAATTCGAAGTCAGGATATTGATCTCCTTACCAAGACTTGCGACTTCCTGCGAGTGCTGCTTGAAAATATTGCAGTAGAATTTTCTGATGACGGCTTTCAAGTGAAAAGCGGCGAATTAAAAAAGGCATTAGGTGAGCGAATTGCTGAAATTACCGAGAAAACATCTGGTGAGAAATTAGCGCCGAAACCTGAAATCACATCCAGTCCTCCGATTCGGCCGGTGGACAAGCCTATCGCGCCAGAAAATGAAGTTAGCGTCAATGAGGAGAAGCAGGGCGGCATTGCGCAAGTTGAAAGTCAGCCGGAAGACGTTTATGATCAAATGATATTGGAAATAACGCCGGAAATGATCAAACAGTTTATTGTGGAATCTGAAGATCTTCTGGCTCACACAGAACACTCCTTCCTGATTTTGGACAAAAACCCGGAAAAAGAAGAACATCTTGGCGAAGCTCTCCGCGCGATTCACAGTTTTAAAGGAAACGCCGGTTTCCTTGGCTATCGCGATCTGGAACAACTAAGTCATCAGGCTGAAACCGTGCTTTCGAGCGTTATGTCACATGAAATCATTGGGAATAGCGATCTTTTTTCACTCTTGCTCGATGTCCTTGATTTCCTGCGTAATGGCGTTAATCTTTTAGCTGAGGGGAAAGACCCGGTTATCCCTGCAGTTTCGGGTGTCATTCATCTGCTCAGCGACACTATTGAAAAAGCTGAAAAACCGCCCAAGCAAAGCCAAGCGGATGATTCGTCAACAGAAAGCGATGTCTTTACAAAAAATGAACACAGATCACAAACAGGCTCAAAGTCTATACAAGCCGACACTTCTGAGGAAAACCCGGGTTTAAATAGAAAAAATTCCCTGCGGCAATCCATCCGGGTCGACATTGAGAAACTGGAAGTTTTATTGGATTTGGTTGGCGAATTGGTCATTGCCGAGGCCATGGTTATCCAAAATCCGGATCTAAAAACTATTAAAACCTCAATGGAGAACTTTGAAAGGGCAACCCTGCATCTAAACAAAATCACCCGTGACCTGCAAGATATTGCCACCTCAATTCGAATGATTCCGCTTGCCGGCACGTTTCGTAGAATGATAAGACTGGTTCGCGATCTCTCCCAAAAAACCGCAAAAAAGGTTGAACTGAAAATTATTGGCGAGGAAACTGAAGTCGACAAAACAGTTATTGAGCAGATTACGGATCCACTTGTGCACATTATCCGCAATTCCATTGATCACGGCATAGCAACACCGGATGAGCGAAAAAAGTATGGCAAGAGTGAAACAGGCGCATTGACCCTTGAAGCAAAACATGTAGGCGGAGAAGTCTGGATTTCTATACGGGATGACGGCCAGGGCTTAAACCGTGCAGTGATACTGCGCAAAGCCATTGAAAAAGGGTTAATTGATGGAGATGGTTCCGATATGTCTGACGAAGAAATATGGCAACTGGTATTTTTGCCTGATTTTTCTACTGCCAAGGAAGTCACAGATGTCTCGGGGCGCGGCGTCGGCATGGATGTTGTAAAACGCAATATCGAAAACATTCGAGGCACAGTTGAGATTGACTCTCAGCTGGAAAGTGGAACTGAAGTTATTTTACGGATCCCGTTAACGCTCGCTATTATCGACGGAATGATCGTTCAAATCGGCAAAAGTCGATATATCGTTCCAATCACGTCCATAAAAGAAACGCTGCGCCTTGATTATGCTGATATCACAAAAACCATGGATGGTCAGGAAATTTTAAATGTTCGCGGCCGATTGCTACAGATTGTGCGTCTGCATGAATTTTACAATATCGAACCGACGCATACCGAGCTGCAAGAGGGCATTATAATGATTGTTGAAACCAATGGAAGGCAAGCCTGTTTGTTTGTCGATGACTTGATCGGTCAACAACAAATTGTTATCAAAGGTCTTTCAGAATATGTTAGCAGCACGACCGCAATTTCTGGATGCACCATTTTGGGAGATGGTGAGATTTCTTTGATCGTAGATGTATCTGGTATAATCGAGATTGTGGTCGAAGGCAAACCAACTCAGGCTACAGCTCAAAGCGCATTTATTGAATGATAACTCTATGAGGTCGGAAATGACAGACATTGATCTGTGTAAAGAGGGTAGTCAAAAAAATCTTGATGAAGATACGCAGGAGAGTAAATATCTTACATTTTCCCTGTGTGGCGAGGAGTATGGCATCGGAATCAGCAATGTCATAGAAATTATCGGAATACAGCGAATAACCCACTTGCCTGGCGCGCCTGACTTTCTAAAAGGGGTAATCAATCTGCGGGGAAAGGTCATTCCCGTTATGGATGTCAGATTAAGGTTTGGCTGTGATGAAAAAGAGTATAACGAAAGAACATGTATTGTCGTCATAAACCTGAACAACTTATCCGTCGGTCTTATCGTTGATACGGTTTCGGAGGTTTTGGACATTCCCGCCGAAAACATAGAAACCCTCCCCAAAGTTAATAACCAGACAGGAAGTCGCTACATAGAAGGTCTTGGTAAAGTTGACGACCAAGTAAAAATTCTTCTTAATACACATAAACTGCTCTTCTCTGAAGAGACGGAACAAATTATCGAAGCGCTTAATTGATGATTCACGACTGAGATGAAGCTATTAACTTGCCAATGGTGCGGAACAGAAAAAGATGGATAAAAAGGGGGCAAATCTAATTCCACTTCTGGATGAGGAGTTTAATCGTTTTCGAAAAATGATATACAGTCGTTTTGGCATTAATTTGACAGACGCCAAAAAATCATTATTTCATACACGACTGCAAAAGGTGTTGAACGGGTATCAGTTTGAAACTTTTTCCCAGTATTACAACTTTCTTCTTTCCCAAAAAAATAGCGAAGCGCTCTCAATTTTAGTAAACCAGATTACAACAAACCACACACATTTCTACAGGGAGAGTCTCCATTTCGACTACTTCGTGAACAGTGTGCTGCCGGAAGTCTTAAAAGGCCGCAAAGGCGCGGTCAACTTGCGCTTTTGGTCTGCCGGATGTTCATCTGGCGAAGAACCTTATACGCTTTCGATTCTATTGCATAATTTTTTCATGAAAACATCGACCGCGCATTCCGCAGCCATACTTGCAACCGATATCTCGGTAAAGGCATTGGACTTGGCTAAAGCCGGTATATATGAAGATAGCAATGTCGCTCTGCTGCCATTGCGGTTGAGAACAAACTATCTGGAAAAATATTCAGATGACCTCTGGAGGGTCACTAACAAAGTGCGCAAGTTGGTTCGGTTTGGTCGTTTTAACCTCATGCGCCAGGAATTCCCCTTCCAAAAAAAATTCCATGCGATATTTTGCCGTAACGTTATGATCTATTTTGACAATAGAACCAAACAGAAATTAGCCCAAAAGTTTTACGACGCGATAGAACCGGGGGGATACCTTTTCATCGGTCACTCCGAAACATTGGATCGTTCTTCCACTCCTTTCACCTATGTCAGACCGGCGGTATACCGGAAAGGAGAATGAATTGTGCAAAAAGAAATCAGGGTTTTGATTGTGGATGACTCTGCATTGGTTCGCCAAATATTAACTCAAGCTTTGGAAATAGATCCCGAAATAGAGGTAATAGGAACTGCATCAGACCCCTATATGGCGCGTGACAAAATAATGCGTCTGAAACCTAACGTCTTGACGTTAGATGTTGAAATGCCGCGAATGGACGGCATCGAATTCTTAAAACGGTTAATGCCGCAATATCCGATTCCCGTTCTCATGGTCAGTTCCTCAACCGAAAGAGGGGAAAAAAGAACCATAGAAGCTCTGGAGGCCGGGGCGATTGACTTTATAACGAAACCAAGCTCCAACCTTGGATATGGACTAAACAGGATGGTTGATGAACTCCTCGACAAGGTAAAAACAATCTCTAAAGTAAACGTCGATGGCTGGAAAAAGTTAGGATATTTGCAGGCGGCAAAGAGCGTAAAACCTGTTCAATCAGTAGCTGAACCAACTAGAACCCTCATAGCAATTGGCGCTTCAACGGGCGGCACGGAAGCTCTTCGCGAAGCGCTAACCCAATTATCCCCTGACACGCCTGGAATTATTGTGGTGCAACACATGCCGGCAGGGTTTACAAAGAAGTTTGCTGAAAGACTGAATGAGCAATGCCTTATGGCGGTTCAGGAAGCAAAAACAGGAGATCAAGTCGAAAGAGGAAAAATTTTAATCGCCCCTGGCGCATTTCAAACAACAGTTGTTCGCTCAGGCGAAAAGTATTTTGTTGAATGTAAAAAGGGGAAAAAGGTCAGCGGACACATGCCATCAGTTGATGTGCTGTTTCAATCCATTGCGCGAACGATCGGAGCCAATGCAATTGGCATTGTTCTAACTGGCATGGGGTATGATGGCGCAGATGGCCTTTTGGCTATGAAAAAGGCAGGCGCCAGAACAATGGCTCAGGACAAAGCCACTTCCATTGTATACGGCATGCCAAAGGAAGCTTATGAACGAGGAGGAGCAGATCTGCAGGTTCCAATTCAAAAAATCGCTGGTAAAATTGAGGCGTTCGTAAGGGAGAAGAATTAATGAATGTCGTTTACGTGGGGGTCGGGGAAATGGCTACATCACGCAAGCCCGAACAAATTGTCAAAACTTTGGCGCTTGGCTCATGCGTTGCGGTTGTCATGCTGGATCCGCAGAATAAAACAGTAGGCTTATTGCATGTGGCATTGCCTGATTCCTCAATCAATAAAAAACGGGCGCTTGAGAGACCGGGAATGTTTGCTGACACCGGTTTAGAGACGCTCATGGAAAACATGAAAAACCAGGGTTTTTTGGGCGGCAGGTTAGTTGTCAAACTGGTCGGCGGCGCAAGTGTTATGGATCCAAACAATACTTTTAATATTGGCAAACGTAATATACTCTCGGTGAAAAAAACTTTGTGGAAGTACAAATTAGGCGCCCTCAGTGAAGACGTGGGCGGCAGCATTAGCCGTAGCGTTGCTATTAATGTAAAAACAGGAAAAGTGGTGATTTCATCGCCTGGAAGAGGAGATTGGGAGATATGAGCATTCTCGAGATAATTACTGAAAGAGTAGAAGAGAAACCAATCCCATCCGTTATTGCTTTCAAACTCTTAAAATTGATTGAAGACGAAGATCACTCACTAAAAGATGTTACAAAATTAGTTGAAGCCGATCCCTCCCTTACCACCGAAGTGCTAAAAGTGGCAAACACCCCCGCATACTATCGTGGGAATGCTGTGTCAACCGTCAACCGCGCGATCTTGCTCTTAGGTGAAATGATGGTGGTGGGCGTCGCAATTTGCGCTTCCTCTTCAATCGTGTTTCATGCGCCGCTTGAAGGGTATGACAGCCCGGAAGGTGAGATGTGGGAACATTCTCTGAGAACAGCCATTGCCGCAAAGGCGCTGGCTAAGTATGCGAACAAAAACATTCAACCGGGTCTTGCTTTCACAGCAGGTCTGTTGCATGATATTGGAAAATCGGTCATTTCAGAGTTCCTGATTGGAAAATCAAATATTTTACTGGAGGCATGTGGATCAGGAAAATGTGCAAATTTTACCGATGCCGAGAGAGAGCTTTTGGGAACAGATCATACCAAAGTCGGTTATGCATTAGCTGAATATTGGGGGTTGCCAGAATCCCTTAAGATTCCGATTCGAGATCACCATGAACCGCATTTGACATTAGATCGATACAAACCACTTTGCTATTTGATTCATCTCGCAGATCTATTGGCCATGAGCGGAGGCTGCGGCACTGGCACGGACAGTTTTGCTTATACTATTGACAGAAGGTATGAAGAGCATATCAAATTAGACAGAAATGAAATTGAAATTTTGCTCCTGCAAATTCAAGATGATTTTACAAGTATTAAAGAATCAATAATGAACAGATGATTGGAAGGCAAGCTAATGCTGGAAAAAGTAGTCGTAGCAGATGACTCCGCAACAGCGCGGATGATTATCAAAAGATGTCTCGAAATCGCAGGTTGTTCCGACGCCGATTTTTTGGAAGCTGGCGATGGAGAGGAAGCATTGAGCATAATACGGGAAAACCAAGTTGATCTTGTTGTAACCGATCTCAATATGCCGAACATGGATGGGAAGGCGCTTCTGAAGCACATTAAAACAAGCCCGAAACTTACCAATGTTCCAACTATTATTATATCTAGCGCCAGCAATAAGGCCGTCGAGGAAGATCTACTCAAACAAGGGGCGTTCGCTGTTCTCAGCAAACCAGTGACACCTGCTTCCATTGCAAAAATACTTTCAACTTTGACCGATGAAGATCAGTGGGGATAGAAAAATGAACAGTGGAAGCAAGCTTCAAACTGCTTTGTCATCGGCTATTGTCCGAACGATTGAAAGCATGACTTTCGAGGAAGTAGAAATTTTGGATGATGGCTCAAGAGATTTCACAAGCGCTAATGAAATCGTCTGGGCTAAATTACCAATTCTCAAACCTCTTACAGGAGAGTTGGTTTTGTTGATGTCGCATAATTATTGTCGTTCACTCATCAACAATGTATATGGCTCAACAGACAATGAAAGCAACCTAAATGCTGAAAACGATATTTTAGCCGAGATCGCGAACACAATTGCAGGTCGTTTTATCGACGGGCTTATCCCGTCAGATATTGAGTTTTTGTTAGGGCTGCCGACCACCGGAAAAGGAAACGCCCCTGAATCAGCCAAAAAAATTACAACAATCCTCCTAAGGATGGGAGACCATCCGTTAGTCATCAGTATTCACGGTGAAGACTTCAAGCCATTTAACAAGAGTTAGCAACAGGAGAAGCGACAGTGAAAGTTCTAGTGGTAGATGATTCCGCCGTAATGCGAAGAATTGTAAAAAAAGCCTTAAATGAAGGCGGTCTCAGCGATATCGAAGAAGCGGAAAATGGCAAGGAAGCGCTTGAAAAGGCCGGAAATGCAGATATTGTATTTACCGACTGGAATATGCCTGTTATGGATGGTTTAACATTTGTAAAAGAATTCAGAAAGACATCTCAAACACCAATTGTCATGTTGACGACAGAGGGCGGGCAAAAAGAAGTATTGGAAGCAATGAAATCAGGCGTTAATGATTACATTGTAAAGCCTTTCCAACCCAATGTTTTACTGACGAAAGTCAGAGGGCTTGTGAAATGAACCAGGTTGTTTTGAGGGATGGCATTACTCAGGATTTTATCGAAGTTACCGAAAAGGTTCTTTCGACCATGGCCGGACTTGAAGTGAGCCACACAAGTTCTTCAATAGTTGACGAGTCGGTCAATGGCTTAAATATAACTTCATGTCTGGATATCACAGGTTTCGTAGGGTTTTCGGGCGGTGCCAAAGGGTCGGTTCTGATTACTTTATCAAAAGATATGGCGCTTGCAACAGTTGGCGGCATGTTGGGCGTAGAATTTCAGGAAATTGATAGCGATGTAGGGGATGGGATCGGCGAACTTATCAATATGGTGGCCGGGGGTGCAAAAACAAAATTGCAGGAAAGAGGCATCGATTTTGAGCTGTCCATTGCCAATACAGTCATGGGGTCAGACTATCAAGTTACTATTCCACCTGGCACAAACGGGATAAGGCTTAACTTTAATTCGAGCGCGGGTAAATTTTTTATGGAAATATTTTTTCAGAAAATATTTGACGGCAAGCCTCATCTGTGCAATCAGGTTTGAGAATGACGAGAAGAAAATTTCTGATCGTTGATGACTCCTTTACAAGTCGGCGCTTGCTGGGTCAAATTTTACGGGCGAACTTTAGCTGCAAAATCATAGACGCCAAGGAGGGTTCCGAAGGCCTACAGCTCATGATCAGTGAATCACCTGATTTGGTCTTTTTAGATATGATGATGCCCTTCATGAACGGAGTGCAAGTGCTGCAGACCATGCGGAAAAATACAAAATTAGCAATGATCCCCGTAATCGCCTGCACGGCTGTTGATGACGATAGCATCGTTAAGAAAATTATAGAAATGGGGGCTAGCCATTATCTGGTTAAACCCGCCACCGCGACAATTGTAAAAGAAAAAGTATCCCAAATACTTTCTTCATAACCAGGCTCTTTCTATGTCAAATGAAGCTTTATCACAGAATGAAATTGACGCCCTGCTTACGCAAACACAGGGTAAATCAGCAAACGTTCAAAAAGAAAAGGCCGTCTTCACATACAACTTCCGCAAGCAAAAAAAATTCAACAAAAGCAACTTTGTTCTCCTTGAAAGCATACACAAACGTTTTCTGAGAAATATTGAAGTCACGCTGACCAATGTGCTTAGCTCGCCTATCATGTCATCACTGGCAGCCGCAACCGAACTTTCATACAGTGATTGTATGGATTCATTTTCGTCCCCGACTTGCATCTACACACTCAATGTTAATAATGGGTTAGGCAAATTTTTACTTGAAATAGACCCTAATTTTGCATTTTTCGTGATCGATAAAATTTTGGGCGGCAATTCAAAAGAAATCACAACAATGGATCGGGAATTGAGCCTGATTGAAGAAAGAGTAATGAACCGCGTCGTTAAATTTCTTATCGAAGATCTGATTAATGCGTGGGAGCGCGTAGAGAAGCTGGATATAAAAGTTGACGGTTTTTATGCCCAACCCGATTACGTGCAAACGTTAAGCAGCACAGAAACAGTCATTCTTATTTCCATGGATGTTCGAGGGACGGACAAAACACTGGGATACATTAATCTTTGTCTGCCAAGCAGTATTTTAGAGAGCCTTGTCCTAAAATATGACAACGTTTCCGATTCAAATCGATTAGTGGTTCAGTCTTCAAAAGAGAGAAACGATTTAAAAAACAATGTTATGCAGTCAGAGCTATCCCTGCGCGCGGTCTTGGGGCACACTAAAATGAATGTTAACGATCTTCTCAACCTTGACCAGGGTGATGTTATTTCACTGCATTCCGAAGCCAAAAACCCGGTCGATATTTTTATAGGAGACCTAAAAATATATAAGGCGTTCCCTATTAAAAAAGACAACTCACTGGCTGTAAAAATTTCAGAGTTTGCCCAAAACAATGATGAAGCGAAAACCCAACTCTCTGAGCCATAGCGGTTTTTGTTTTTCTAAACAGGCTTGCTTTTATTTAAGCTTGCGTGCTTTAATTTCAAATTTCACCAGTATTTTTTTACCTATAAATCGGAAAGAAGTATGGCAATAGAAAAACAATTATCCATTTTTGTAAAGAACACGCTTGGCAGCTTAAGCAGCCTGTGCAGCTTGCTTGCAGAAGAATCGATTGGCATTCGGGCAATTTATACCGTCGATGACATGGATTGGGGAATTGTCCATTTACTTAGCGATAATATCCAGAAAACTAAAAAAGTTTTACTGAATAACGGGTTGAAGTTCGGTGAGAGTTCAGTTCTGACACTTGCAGCCGAAAATCAGACCGGAACACTGGCCTCTATCGCAAAAAAACTTGCTGACCATAATATCAGCATTGTTCATATGTTTGCAACCACGGGAATAGACAAGGCGCTCATAATTATGTTGACCACTAATAACGAGGCTGCGAATCACATTCTGGAAGAACAACTTGTTGAACAGGTTGAAGCCTGAACTGAAAATGTCGTTGTGACAAATAAAAGCGGGTCAGAATGAACAAACAAACTGACCCGCTTTTGTATTGAAATATCGGTTGGCGTATAGCAAGAAAAATGCACACGCTGCCGCCGGAAACTATTTTTTCAGGTTTTGCACTATCTCGGTAACCATCTTTTTAGCGTCGCCGAAAAGCATCATTGTCTTATCATCATAAAAAAGCGGATTGTCTTCCCCTGCAAAACCGACAGAAAGGCTGCGCTTTACCACCATTACCGATCTGGCCTGATCGACATTCAGAATGGGCATGCCAAACAGCGCGCTCTCTTTTTTGGTTCGGGCAACAGGGTTTGTCACATCATTTGCGCCGATCACCAGCACAATATCTGTGTTTTTAAAATCATCATTGATCGATTCCATTTCATATAGCAGATCATACGACACATTCGCTTCCGCCAGCAAAACATTCATGTGTCCCGGCATGCGGCCAGCCACCGGGTGAATGGCATATTTTACATCCATGCCGCGCTGGGCAAGAATCTGCGCCAACTCCTGCAAAACATGCTGAGCTTGCGCCACCGCAAGTCCGTAGCCGGGCACAATGATAACAGACTGGGCGTTGTCCAGCATTACAACCGCATCCTCCGCCGTATATCGCGTCACCTGTTTTTGTTCACCGGATGCGCCGCTTGCCGAACCGCCGTCGCTGCCGACTGCGGCAAATAATACATTTGCCAACGAGCGATTCATGGCAACGCACATAATCTTGGTCAAAATTATTCCGGATGCGCCAACCAAAGCGCCACTGATAATCAGAACATTGTTTGAGATTACAAACCCGGTGGCCGCAGCCGCCAAACCCGAATAGGAGTTGAGCAGTGAGATAACCACCGGCATATCGGCGCCGCCAATCGGAATCACAGAAGTGACGCCGACAACCATTGAAATTAATAAAACGGCTATTAGATAAGGCAGGCAGCCTGGATCCTGAACAAACAGAATAGTCAAAACAATTACAGCTATAATAGCCAAACCGTTAAAAATTTTCTGGCCGGGAAAAGTAATTGGCGAGCCTTTCATAATGCCATGCAATTTGGCAAAGGCGATAATACTTCCGGTGAATGTCAAAGTTCCAATAAAGATACTCAACATGATAGTCGCTAGAATATTAGCCTGCGGTTCGCCGGTCATTTGAAAATATTCTGACGTAGCAACCAACGTTGAGGCGCCGCCGCCCAGTCCGTTGAACAAGGCGACCATTTGCGGCATATCGGTCATTTGTACTTTTTTGGCACCAATAGCGCCGATTGTCGCTCCGATAATCAAGCCGGCAATGATAAAGCTGAAATCAAGAATTCTTTGATCTAATAAAGTTACAACTATTGCGGTCAACATCGCCAACATTGCCAGCGTGTTGCCACGGCGAGCTGTTTTAGGGGAACTCAGGTTTTTTAACCCGAGAATAAACAGAATAGCCGAGAGCAGATAAACCCAATTGGTAAAGGTAGACATGAAGTTTCTGTTTCCTTCCTACTTATTCTTTTTTTCTTTGAACATTTCCAGCATTCGGTCTGTCACCATAAATCCACCGACCACGTTGATTGTTGCAAAAATAATTGCCAGAACGCCTAATATTTTTGCCAGCATGGTGTTGCCGGCTCCTGTGCTCAAAAGCGCGCCAACCACTGTGATTCCTGAAATCGCATTAGAACCAGACATTAATGGTGTATGCAACAAAGGCGGAACTTTTGCAATTAATTCGATGCCAATAAATACAGATAAAACAAATATATATATCGATATTAGTATGATATCAGACATATTTCTAACTTTCCTCGTTAAACTTCTTTTTTACCATTTCATTAATTATTTCACCGTTGTGTGTAATACAGGCGCCTTTGGTGATCTCGTCTTCAAAATCCAAGCCGTCATTTTGAAAGAGGTGCTTGATGAGTGTAATAACGTTTTTCGAATGCATCTGACTCGCATGTACGGGCAAAAGCTTGGCAAGATTGACAGC
>Ga0316190_10001474_pt1 | contig 17024 bp, 17 predicted proteins | sample Eddworburrow2_MG_FD_204929 | JGI IMG/M metagenome (GOLD analysis project Ga0316190, IMG submission 204929) | Coastal sediment microbial communities from Maine, United States - Eddy worm burrow 2 | ecosystem: Environmental > Aquatic > Marine > Coastal > Sediment | place: USA: Maine | collected... | reverse complement strand
TATGTAATCTCCATGAAAAGTGCCAAGAAGGTACTTAAGTGGCTTGAAGCTGCAGGGCATACCTGTTATCCAGTGGAAGTCAAGGGCAGTGTATGGACCGTGCATGTGGATAAAGAGAAAGTCCCATTTGATAAAAACAGCTTTGGCTTCAAACACAAGGGCCTTGAAATCTCCTTTGACTATGTCTGGAACACCATCCATGGGACTCCGGGAGAAGACGGAAAGCTCCAGGGATTTTTGGATATGGTTGGAATTCCCTATAGCAGCTCCAACCACCAGTCCTCTGCCTTAACATTCAACAAGTATACCTGCAAAAGTTTTCTCAAGGAGCATCAGGTCCTGACTCCCGAGGCCAGCCTTGTACGAAAGCATATGGAAACCGATCTGGAAGATGTGGCAGAAAAGGTGGGTTTCCCCTGCTTTGTAAAACCCAACTGCGGCGGATCAAGTTTCGGGACTGCAAAAGTTGTACGAATGGAAGAGCTGCAACCCGCCCTTGACGAGGCACTTCAGGAAGATGAGGAGGCCATAGTTGAAAGATACATAAAAGGGACCGAGGTGACCTGCGGACTCATGAAAATAGGGGAAGAGTTTACCGTATTCCCCATCACTGAGATCATTCCAAAGAATGAATTTTTCGACTATGAGGCCAAATATATGAGGGGGAAAGCCGAGGAGATCACCCCCGCCAATATCAGTGATGAACTGACCAGACAGTGCCAGGCCCTGGCCAGGGATGTATATCAGCTGTGTGACTGTTCGGGAATCATCCGGGTGGATTTCATCATCAAAGGCAACCAGGTATATTTCCTGGAATTAAATTCCATCCCAGGTATGTCAAGAGAGAGCATAATTCCAAAGCAGGTAGACAGCCTGGGAATGAAGATGGAAGACGTGCTTCAACAGATCATTGAAAATTCAATTTCCCGCTCGTGAGAAAGGCAATCCTGATCCTTATTAGCTTTGCAACACTTTCCCTGCTGAATGCCTGTTTTTTCACAGACTCAGAAATTTACAGAGTCGATCCGGTGGCAGACGATCCGCCAATAGTATCGGTTCTTAGCAATCTGGATACCCTTATTAATCCCAGGGTAAACGACAGCTTGCTGGTGAGCTATGAAGTTGCTGTGGAGAATGGAGAGTTTTATCTGATGGAGGCCATGGTATCCGAGGGGATCGTTCACTCCTCCGACACTGCCTACGGATCCTTTTGGGTATATCCTTCTCAATCCGATGTGACTGACCTGGATACCCTTTTTATGGAATTCTACCACTCCAGCAACACCAACACCCTTGCAGATCGTACAGGTTGGGAGGCCCGCATCACTATGCGGAAATATGCAATAGACTTCAGCGAGGAGGTGAAAAAATGAAGAACACCTTTAGAAGCCTGGCCCTGGCGGCCTTTTTAACACTCCTCTCACAGGCAAGCTTCGCTCAGCGCATGGGATTCTCGGCCTCCTTCGGCATGACTTCCCAGAGCATGGATGATCTGAAATACATTCAGCAGTATATTCTCGGGACATATCCGGTGGAAGGAGCGATCACTTCTTCTTTCCCTCCTTTTACAAATGTCTCGGTAAACCTGGTAAAAGAGTGGTACGATCACATTCACATTGGGGGAGGATATTCTTTCTCCGCCACCGGGGGGAAATCGAGCTATTCAGATTACACGGGGAACATTTCCACTGAGATAAGTGCTACTTCGCACCGCCTGGGAGCTTTTCTTTCCTATTCCATAATATACGGTGATCGGCTTAACCTTGCCATTTACGGCAGGGTGGATGCCAACCTGAGCACCGTGGCAATTGAAACTTTCGTTAATATCGTGGGCCAGACAAACAACATAATAAACCAATACAGGTCCATCAGCCCAAGCGCTACTGCCGGACTGGAGCTTATGTATAAATTCAGTGGCTTCTCTCTGGGCCTGGACGCAGGTTATATGGTGGATTTCGCCGGAGATCTCCGGAATAAGGACAGTAACGATTACCTGACTGATCCCTCCGACAGTAGCAGGAATCTGACAAGCAACTGGACCGGATGGCATGTGGGAATAAAAACCCAGATCTGGTTAAACTTCTGACCTGCTACTCCCCTATAATCTCTTTCACAAAGCTATGGACTTTTTGATCCAGGGAAAGTCCTCCCGGCTCACCAATGGCGCGGATAAACGCACTTCCAATGATGGCTCCCCTGGCGTACCTGCAGGCCGCCATGAAGCTTTGCCGGTTGGAAATACCGAAGCCTATAAGACCCGGAACAGGCAGTTTCATGTTTTGGATTCGCTGAAAATATTCCAGCTGGTGGTCTCCCAGGGTAGTCCGCATACCTGTGGTGGAAGCATCGGCCACCATGTAGAGAAATCCCCCGGATAATTCAGCCATCCGCCGGATCCTTTTTTCCTCCGTATGCGGTGTAATCAGGAGAGCGTTGTGAATGCCGTAGGAGCTGAACAGTTCACGGAAGCGGGAATCATATTCATCCAGTGGAAGGTCGGGGATAATCACCCCGTCGATCCCGGCCTCACTACATCTCTCCAGGAATCGTTCCATGCCCATCTGAAGGATGGGATTCAGGTAGCCCATTAGAAGAAGGGGGATTTGAATGGCTGAGCGGATCCCTTCCAGTTGCCGGAAGAGCAGATCCAGCTTCATTCCATTTCGCAGGGCAAGCTGGCTGCTCTCCTGGATCACCGCTCCATCGGCCAGGGGATCGGAGAAGGGAATTCCAATCTCTACCATATCGGCCCCATGCTCCTGAAGTGCTTTCAGTAGTGGCACCGTGTCGTCCAGTCGGGGGAAACCCGCTGTAATATAGACAGAGAGAATTTCTCCCGTTTTCTCTTTAAATAGACGGTCGATCCTGTTCATCATATTTATATACCAAGTTTATCTATATACGTTTCCATGTCTTTGTCGCCCCTGCCTGAGAGGTTTACTACCACTACCTCGTCCGGACCGGGAGTGATCTTTTCAAGCACAGCCAGTGCATGGGCTGTTTCCAGTGCCGGGATGATTCCCTCATTTCTGGTACAGATAAGGGCAGCCTGAAGAGCCTCCTCATCGGTGACTGCGTATACCTTAGCCCTTCCCGATTTAGCCAGCCAGGCATGAAGGGGCCCCACACCGGGATAATCGAGTCCGGCCGAAATGGAGTAAGGTTCCTCAATCTGTCCATCCTCATCCTGCATCAGCAGGGTCCGGCTGCCATGAATAATTCCTGAGCTTCCCAGCAGGGAAGTAGCCGCGGTCATTCCGCTCTCCAAACCCAGGCCTGCGGCCTCCACAGAGATCAGCCTGACCCGCTCATCCTCCAGGTAATGATAATAGGCCCCGGCAGCGTTGCTTCCTCCACCAACACAGGCCACCAGGTAGTCGGGGTAGTCCCGCCCAACATGCTCCACCAGCTGTATTCTGATCTCTTCGGATATCACCGACTGGAACCTGGTCACCATGTCAGGATAAGGATGTGGACCCACCACCGAACCAATAATGTAATGTGTGTCCACGGGATGTTTGATCCAATCGCGGATCGCCTCGTTGGTGGCATCCTTCAGAGTCTTATTGCCACTGTAGACGGGATGCACCTCTGCGCCAAGCATCTTCATTTTTTTCACATTGGGGGCCTGTCGCTCCACGTCGAGGGCTCCCATATACACTATGCAATGCATACCGAAAAGTGCACAAACCGTGGCAGTGGCTACCCCATGTTGTCCGGCCCCCGTTTCAGCAATGATCCGCTTTTTTCCCAGGTGCCGGGCCAGGAGAATCTGACCGATGGTGTTGTTGATCTTATGGGCTCCTGTATGGTTCAGGTCCTCCCGCTTTAGGAAGATTCGTGTTCCATAGCGGGCCGACAGACGCTCCGCCTCGAACAGTGGTGTGGGCCGGCCGGCGTAGTCCTTTAATAACTTCCTGAACTCCTTCTGAAATTCATTGGACCGGAGGATCTTCAGATAAACCTCTTCAAGCTCCTTTACGTTGGGATAAAGCATTTCAGGAATATAGGCTCCGCCGAATTCCCCGTAAAATCCCCTTTCATCCACTTCAAATCCCATCTCTTACTGTTTTTTAATAAGTTGCATAAACTTCTCTAGCAAGGTCACATCCTTGATGCCTGGCTCAATTTCAAAGCGGCTGTTCAGATCCACACCCTGCAGTCCCCCGTGAGCCATGTCCAACACCGCCTCTGCATCGCCGGGACCTATCCCTCCGCCCAGCAAAAAGGGAATACTGGAGGGAATTCTCTTCAAAAGTTCCCAATCAAACTTTCGTCCAGTTCCTCCATAGCCCTTACCTGGGGTGTCGAATAAAATATAGTTAACCAGCTTGCGGTATTCCTCCAGGCGGGACTTATCTTTCAAGGCATCCAGGGACTTGATCAATGGAATCCCTTCCTGTAAGAGCCTGCGGCAATAATCAGGCGACTCATCTCCATGCAATTGCAGCATGTTGAGATGATATGACTCAAAGGCACTTATTACGAATGAAGGCGATTCGTTCACAAATACTCCCACCTTATGTATTCCCGGACCGGGAATCTGAAAAAGGGCTGGATCGGGATCTTCTCCAACATAACGCTTTGAAGCGGGATAAAAAATATAACCCACGTAATCTGGTCCAAGGGCGCATACCTGCTCCAGGTTCCGGGGTGATTTCATGCCACAGACCTTGATTTTCATAAGTTCTCCAAAAATATCTTGCATGCCCGACCCGGATCCTTTTCCTTCATAAAGGTCTCTCCCATAAGAAAGAGCCGATATCCTATGTCCGACAATTTCCCGATCTCTGCGGGATTGCTTAGTCCGCTTTCCGATACAGGCACCACTCCGGCCGGCATCTCCCTGATCAGCTCAAGACTCCTGCGGGTATCAACCTGAAAAGTTTTCAGGTCCCTGTTGTTGACCCCTACATATTGAATGGCCGGATGATGCTTCTCCAGCTCATACGCATCATGGACTTCAAACAATACTTTGAGTCCCAGAGAAGTGGCTTCCAGAGCCAGATCCTCAATTTCGCGAGCTTCCAGGATGGCAGCAATTAGTAAAACCATATCAGCCCCGTAAGCACTGGCTTCGTGAATCTGATAGGGATCGATGATAAAGTCCTTTCTGAGCAGAACCAGGTCAGGCCTGGACTCCCTGACCCTTTGCAGGTCACTAAGGCTTCCTCCAAAGCTTTGCCTGTCCGTTAGAATGCTCATGGCCGCTACTCCGGCAGTTTCGTATGCCTCCGCCACAAGCACAGGATCGGCCTCCAGGTTTATGGCTCCCCGTGAGGGGGATCTGCGTTTAAACTCTGCAATGATGGCGGGCCTCATGGCCTCGGACGACAATAAAATTTCATTGCCCTTCCTCCGGTACAAGGGAGAGGAATTCAGACTGGAGAGGGGACGCTTTTGCTTAGCTCCCAGCACCTCTGCCCTTTTATACTCCACGATCTTATCCAGGATATTCATGCTATTTGCTTTCCACCAGTTTTTTAAATGTGCGAAGGGCAGATCCCGATTCCAGCGACTCCCTGGCCCGGTCCTGGCAGGCTCCCAGCCCCCTGGATTCATCCATGCAAAACAATGCAAGGGCCGCATTGGCCACCACCACATCCTTTTGTGCCCTGCTCCCCTTCCCTTCCAGGATGGTCAGAAATACGGCAGCTGCCTCTTGGACCGAGGAGCCTCCGTAAATCTCGGAGGGAGCCACCGGGGAAAGATCCAGATCTTCCGGACCAAGGGTTCGTTCGGTCTGCCGCGTAAGAACCCTGAACTTGCCGGTAAGAGAGATTTCATCGTAACCATCCAGGGAATGAATGATACAAAAGTGCTTATCCGATTCCTGGTACAGGTAGTGATAGAGCCTGGCCACATCGAGGCTGAAGACTCCAACCATCTGATTCTTGGGAAAGGAGGGATTAACCATGGGGCCCAACATATTAAAAAAGGTTTTGATCCGCAGACTCCTCCTCACCGGGGCCACGTTCTTCATGGCAGGATTGAAAAGCGGAGCATGAAGAAAACATATGTTATTCTGGTCAAGCTCCCGCCTCAGACGATCGGAGTCGCTGGAAAAAGTGTATCCGAAATGCTCCAGTACATTGGATGATCCGCAAGCCGACGAAACAGAATAATTGCCATGTTTGGCTACTTTCTCTCCTGCTCCGGCCACCACAAAGGAGGTAAGCGTGGAAATATTGAATGTGTCCTTCTCGTCTCCTCCTGTTCCACACACATCGATTGTATTGAAGTCCGACAGGTCCACCGGGCTGCATAATTCAAGCAGGGCATCCCGAAAACCCGTAAGCTCCTCCACGGTAATGCTGCGCATCAGGTATACCGAAATAAATGCAGCCATCTCCGAATCGTTGTAACTCCCTTCGGCCATGTTTCTCAGAATCTGTTTGGCATCCCCCTTACCCAGGGTCCTGTGGTCAAACAGGTATTGCAAAGTCTCTTTCATCTTTATACTCGCTTCGTTTGCACTTAATTCTCTATCCAGTTCAATATCATTTTCCCACCATACTCGGTGAGGACCGATTCGGGATGAAACTGTACCCCCCTCACATCGTGCCTGCGATGTCGGATAGCCATTATATAACCCTCATCATTCTCCACGGTAACTTCCAGGTCCCCGGGCAGGGTATCATGTTCTACCACCCAGGAATGATAACGGCCCGCATCAAATTCTAATGGCACCCCCTTAAAAAGATAATCTCCAGGCACAAGCTGCTTCATCTGACCGGTAACCCCGTGGTAGACCGTAGAAAGGTTGGTGATGGAACCCCCATAGGCTTCAGCAATTGCCTGGTGACCCAGGCACACACCCATGATGCTTTTGCTAGATCCATATTCCCTGATCAGGTCCAGTGTAATGCCTGCTTCAATGGGAATCCCCGGACCCGGACTAATCAAAACCTTATCATAGTCAGCGATTTCTTTCAGAGATATCTGGTCGTTTCGCCTTACATCCACAGGGGTTTTCAATACCCGCTCGATGTATTGCACCAGGTTGTAGGTGAAAGAATCATAATTATCTATAACCAGTATTTTCATCTTCGATTCAGTTTATTCTGTTCATACTACCTGCCAGGGCAATGGCCGACTTCAGCGCAGCCAGTTTGTTATTCACCTCCTGCAGTTCACCTTCCTCCGTTGATTCAGACACTATCCCCGCCCCTGCCTGGTAGTATAGGGTGTGGTCACAGGAAAGAAAGGACCGGATCATTATGGCATGGTTGATATCCCCGTTAAACCTGATAAATCCAATGCATCCTCCGTAGTAGCCGCGCCGTTTGCCTTCGTATTTGTCAATAAGCTCCATGGCCTTGTATTTGGGAGCACCTGAGAGAGTCCCCGCAGGAAAGGATTCGGCCAGGATCCGTATGGTATTGGTGTTAGGAGGCAGAACTCCAGATACTTTAGAAACCATGTGGATTACATGGGAGTAAAATTGAATCTCGCGGTAATCTTCCACGGTCACTTTTTCAGTGGTTCTGCTTAAATCATTTCTTGCCAGGTCGACCAGCATGACATGTTCCGAGTTTTCTTTTTCGTCTTCTGCCAGCTGTTTTGCCAGTTCCTGGTCTTCACGGTCGTTACCGCTGCGTCTGAAGGTACCGGCAATGGGATTGATGTAGGCCTTTCCTCCCTTTACCTCGATCTGGGCTTCAGGCGATGATCCGAAAAGCTTATAGGATCCATAATCGAAATAGAAGAGGTAGGGTGAGGGATTGATGGAGCGCAGGGCACGGTATACATTAAACTCATCGCCGGTGAATTCCTGGGAATACTGTCTGGAGAGTACTACCTGGAATACATCACCCCTGTAACAGTGCTCCTTGCCCTTGCTAACCATGGCCCTGTACTCGTCGTCCGACAAATTAGAACTCTCTTCCCCTGAAGTCTCAAAATTGTAGGTGGCAATGTTCCGGTTGTGAAGCAGGGAAGTCACACTGTCAATCTCACTTTCGCCTCCATTGACAATATTCTCAAACAGAACCAGCTCATTGCTCAGGTGATTCACGGCCAGGACAAAGCGGAAGAAATTATAGCGAAGTTCAGGAATATCTTCCTTTCCGGGAAGGGGCGCCTGGAAACGTATATCCTCAAAATACTGAACAGCGTCAAAGGTGCTGTATCCGAACACTCCATCCACCAGCATCCCATCACCTGCTTGCTTGATCTCGAATGCATCCTTGAAACGATCCAGCTGTTCCACCACTCCCAGGTATGGTGTAATTTCTTCCTTCAAAGGAGGCTGTCCGGGAAGGCTAATATGCACCTCGTTGTGATGCACCAGGAACTCTGCAATGGGATCCATGCATATGAAGGAATAGGAATTCTCCTTGCTGTTATAATCAGAGCTTTCAAGCAAAACGGAATTGGGGTATATATCCCTAACCTTTAAATAGATACTCACCGGGGTGATGATATCTGCCAGAATCTTTCTCTGCTCTATTCTTACGGGGACTTTTTTCATTCTGCTTAGTTTATGGTAAAAAAAAAGGCTTCCGCCGAAGCGGAAGCCTTGAATATTGTATGCACAATGGGGCTGTTCCTATACTCCGGTTTGTCGGAAAAAGGAGGGCCACCACCAGTTTGTGCTAATCTTTGTCATATTTGTTTCAAATAGGAAGTCAAATTAAAGCAAAGATTTCTATTAATCCAAATTTCACTAATTTCGACAGCTGGTAGCTGGCTCCATATGCATCGGAAATACTTTAGAAATATTGGCCTCTTCATGGCTGTCTGGTTTGTAGTAATGGTCATTTATGCCATTGGCGAAAGGGTGAGTAACTTCTCCTATCTATGGAAATTATTCCTCCTCCCTGCCCTTTTTCTGGCATTCATTGCTGCCTTTGCCACCTTCCTGGATCAAAAGTTCCCTGTCAAAATCGGCATCAACTGGATCTTTCTGCTGGCCGCACTGGCGGTAGATCAGGGAATCAAGGCCTACCTATTCTCCACACAGTGGGAATCACTTTCCCTGGTCCTGATCGAACCTGTGTTCTATATCGAACCTACCCACAATACACGGGGATCCTACCTGTGGGTCCTCCTGAAAATTAATAGTGTCCCCCACTTTCTGAACATCATTCTTTTCAGCCTGGTGGGTGTGGTGTTTGTTGAAATATGGAGGTTTTACGTAAGAAGAAAAAGAAACAGTTTCTGGATCAATGGATTCATTCACCTCTTCCTGGCTGGACTTTTGGCCAACCTGATTGATAACGCCTTCTGGGGTGGATCGCTTGACTATGTGACCATCAAACCCCTGTACACCTTTGACCTCAAGGACCTGTTCATTACCCTTTGCGAACTTTTCCTCATCACCGAATTGCTGGACAATAGCTTGCTCCGCCGGATGTTCAATATGCCCAGGGAGGAAAGCAAAAAACTAAACCGCGATTTCATCCGCTTTGTCAAAGAAGACCTTAGAATTGCAAAGAGGAAAGAGGAGTAGTACGGATAGAATCTACTCGCAGTTTAAATGGCCGCCTGCATGGGATATTTTTCAAAGATCTTAGCCACCAATTCGGGCAATCTGCTCGCACGGTTCTGCGGATCATAATCCAGTTCGCCAACTGCAGCACAGTGCCATACATGCTTCCGGATCTGGTTATCATACATATCTATAGCAATGGCCCTTTCCATGTAGTTATACATGCTGGGATAGTAACCATGGGATGCCTGAGCTGCTTCCCGGTGATATACGGTGATCTGTACGGAAACATCTCCGGCTTTCTCTGCGAACTTTAGTCCCCTGCCTTCCAGTTCCCTGGCAAATGCGACCCTGATTCTTTCCAGCTCCATTCCTGAAATGGTCTTTTTATTGCCCTCTGTGAATTCCAGAAAATCATAGCTTGCATACTGGTCAAACCTGCCGGCATCGTCCATGTCGGAAATGATCCGTACGGAAGATCCGCAGGCAGAAAGAATCACCATGGAAAGAAAAATCAGAGGAATGCTTATTCGAGTCATAACAGTGCCCTTAAGTGTACATGCATTGATACAAATACTGTGCCAGTGAGTTCGGTCATCAGGGCTTGAAATCTGCTCCGGTCAGTGATTCGGAAAGCCTCCAGAGTTCTTCCGCTACCTCATCTGATACCTGCTTCCGTCCCGGCTTATCCAGGGCGGGTCCTCCCCACAAACGCATAAATCCCCTTGGACCATAATATGCTCCCTGGGTCACATCCGCGGCTGTGGCTGCATACAGAGTCGAAAGAGCTCCCATGGCAGCACTTTGGGCGACAAGCCCATTGGCCAGGTTGAAAAAAGCTGCCCCAAACCATTTTCCTCTCATTTTAGCTCCTTTTGCCTGCAATTCGGTGCTGGCATAACCCGGATGCGCAGCCGCTGATATCACTTCTGAATCCGATCTGCCTATCCTGACAGCCAGTTCATGCATGAACAATAAACTGGCAAGTTTACTCATTCCGTAAGCTCCCCACCTGCTGTATTTCCGCTTCCAGTGAATGTCTTCAAAACGAATTCGGCCAAATTTATGAGCCAGGCTGCTCACCTGGATTATACGCGATCCGGGGGTACGGGAAAGCTGCTGCCAGAGCAGTGCTGTAAGTGCAAAATGGCCCAGGTAGTTCACCCCGAACTGCATCTCAAAGCCCTCCTCGGTCCTGTTCTCAGGAATGGCCATGAGTCCAGCATTGTTTATCAGGAGATCGAGCCTGTCACCCCGGGCATTGAATTTATCTGCAAAGCTCCTTACAGATCTCAGGCTGGCCAGGTCCAGGGGCCAGACCTCAAGTTCCGCTTCCGGATCCATCTCAAGAATTTGTTGTCTGGCCTTCTCTCCTTTCTCAAGGCTTCTGCAGGCCATAATCACCTTTGCGCCCTTCAGGGCCAAAGCCAGGGCAGTATGGTAACCCAGGCCGCTGTTGGCGCCTGTTACCACTGCAATCCTTCCCTTCTGAGATGGGATATTATCTACGGACCATTTTTTTTTCATAATAAATGTCCTTTCGGCATAGGGTAAACTGCCCCCTTATGCATCTCAAGATAAAAGCAGGTTAATATAACATTAAAAACACGATAATATGAAAACTTCAAAGACAAACAGAGGAATGTGGCTTTTGGCAGCATTGCTTATGGCTGGTGCTTCACTCTTCGCTGCTCCGGTAGCTGAAGAAGAGCCAAATGATACCATTAATTTCAATGCCTATTACGGAACCGTAAGCGATGCCAAATCAGGCAAAAAGCTGCCATTTGCCACCGTTGAAGCTCTGGGCAGCAACGTTGCTACGGTGACCAATATTGATGGGGATTTCACCATCAAGATTGCCAAGGACGCCGAAATTTCAGGATTTAAAATATCTTACATCGGCTACAAGAACAAAAACCTGGCTCTCTCTGATTTTCAGAGTCAAAAAAAGGTTGATATCGAATTGGATCCCAGCCCCATACGACTGGCTGAAGTGACCGTTCGTCCACAGGATGCCATGCAACTGATCCTGGAAGTCCTTATGAACATCAGGGACAACTACAGCGAAGAGCCCATGATGATGCGTGGATTCTACCGAGAAACCATCCAGAGGGGACGGAACTATGTTTCCATCTCCGAAGCGGTCATCGACATCTATAAAGGAGGCTACACCAATCAGTACCAGGTGGACCAGGTAAAACTTTTCAAAGGACGGAAAAGTGCCGACGTAGAAAGGATGGATACCGTCCTTTTCAAAGTTCAGGGGGGCCCCAATACCACCATTTTGATGGATGTAGTTAAAAATCCCTATATCCTGCTCTCGGAAGAGTACGCAGAAATCTACACCTTTCGTTTGAGCGATGTGATTACCATTGACGACAGACTTCATTATGTGGTAAGCTTCCATCAAAACGAATATGTGGATGATCCCTTCTACAAAGGAAAACTATACATAGACATGGATAAACTGGCTATCTCCGAAGCTGAATTTGAGCTGAACGTGGAAAACCAGGAGGAAGCTGCAAGGATGTTTATTCAGCGGAAGCCCATGAGCATGAGTATTATACCGGAAAAAGCGGTCTACCGCGCCAAATACACCATAGATGAAAGCAGGTGGTTTTTCAGCTACGCTCGTGCAGAGGTGAAATTCAAGGTGAACTGGAAAAAGAAACTCTTCAACACCACCTACTCAACCATGTCAGAATTGGCAGTCACCGACCGCACCTATGAAGGAATTGAAAAGTTTGCGGCCAGGGACCGTTTCAGGAGCAATGACGTAATGAATGAGAAGGTTTATATTTTCTTCGACCAGGGATTCTGGGAAGGATACAATGTAATCGAGCCCGACCAGTCCATTGAATCTGCCATTAAAAGACTAAACAAGAAATACCTGAGAAGGAACAGTTAGAGCTGTTCAGCATCTATCTATATAACTCAAAGCACTGTCTGTAAGAATTGTGTAACTTTACCATCCCAGTACAGAACACCGGCAGACAGTGCTTTTTAGATGAAACAATGGTCCTGAAAGAACAACAGCAACTCAAAAGAATCCAGAAAGGAGACATTGCTTCTTTCGAGGCTCTTTTTAACCGCTTTTATCCAGGCCTGTGCTCTTATGCCAAAAGCCTGGTGGGTATGAAAGAAGTTGCTGAAGAGGTGGTACAGGATGTGTTCTACAATATTTGGAAAAACAGGGAGACAATCAGGATCAGGTACAGCGTACAGAGCTACCTGTACCGGTCGGCTTACAACCATTCGATGATGCACCTTCGGAAAATGCGAAGGGAACATTTCATGGAAGATGTATCAAGCCTGGAACCCGAAATTGATGCTCCTGATCCTTCCCAGCTCATTCAGCTGGATGAAGTATCGGAGTTAATTTCCCTTACCCTGGAGAACCTGCCCGAAAGAACCCGGGAGATATTCAGGATGAATCGCCAGGAGGGATTAAAGTATAGAGAAATTGCAGAAAAGCTTTCCATTTCTGAGAAAACAGTGGAAGCGAATATGGGCAAAGCATTGAAAGCATTGCGTAACAGTATGGAAAAATATGAGCAAGAATAGAGACATAGAGATAGCCAGGTACCTGGCTGGTGAGATGAGCATGAATGAGGAGATTGATTTCCTGGACAATTCGGGAAGCGACAAACAACGATCTGAATTAAGAGACATGGAGAAGCACTGGAAATATTTTGATCAAAATCCATCGGCCAAAAACTGGAATTCAGGCGAAGCCTGGAAGAAGCTTCATCATAAGCTGGAAGCAGATGGTCTCCTGGAGGAAGGGATTGAGGAGTCCCATGCAGGGAGAAGAATGACATATCTCAGGATTGCCGCTACGGTTCTCCTGGTTCTGGCAGTGGGAGTCCCCTCACTTTATTTTGGAGTGTTCCGGGATAACAGCAATGTTCAACTAAGCCACCAGGCTATTGAAGGGGTAAGCACCGTGAATCTGCCAGATGGCAGCAGGGTGTTCCTGAACAAAGGATCTGAAATCAGCTATCAGAAAGCATTTAGCCAGCACAGAGCCATAGAGCTTCGCGGTGAGGCCTTTTTCGAAGTATTGTCGGATCCTGCAAATCCTTTTACTGTTCATTCAGGCGGTGTAAGGGTATCGGTACTGGGCACCTCATTCAATGTGAAACAGGTGGAGAATACACCCCAGGTAGAGGTATATGTTAAAACCGGAAAGGTTCTTATGTCGCTGGAAGAATCGGACCAGTCTGTAACCCTGGTACCGGAAGGTTTCGGACTTGCAGATGATGAACGGCTTTCCAGCACAGTACTGGAGGCTCCAAACTATATTTCCTGGAAAACAAAAGATTTTAAATTCGTAGATTCGAAATTGTCGGATGTCCTGCTGGAGCTGGAAGATTCCTACCACGTGGAAATTGAATCGGACGAAATTGATCTTTCCCAGTTGAGAATAACCACCTCCTACAGCGGCCAATCCATTGATGCCATACTAGAAACTATTGCTACAGCATTTAGCATTAGGGTCAGTCACGAAAAAGATCGCTATATTCTGACGAAATAAAGTGCACATGGGATACTTGACAAGAGGTAATGCATCAGGCCCTAAGCCTACGATAGTTCTCCTTTTGTCCGTTTTCCTGCTTTCATCAATCCTTGTCGGGGCTCAGGAAACCCTGCCAGAGTTAAAGGTGTCGGTAAACTCCAGGAACCGCACAATAAACCAGATTCTGGAGGAGATCACTCTGCAAACCGGTTACCACTTTACCTACGATGCTGCTATCATAGTGGGCAAACAGAAGATCACCTTCCGTGCGAGCAATCTGACACTAAAGGAAACCCTGGACTCCCTTTTTCAGGAGGCCCGTGTGGATTTCAAGGTCATTGACAGGAACATAGTACTGTTCCAGAAGAACCAGGTACGGCCCGCACCCATCAATCAAAGCATCGACAGGAGCTTCCTCCGGGGGAAGGTGGTGGACAGGCGATCGGGCAAAGCCCTTCCATATGCTACCATTGCACTTCTCGAAACCAGTCTGGGATCAATCTCCAACCAGGAAGGAGAATTCTCATTCAAGATTCCGCTGGACCTGCCTGATCCCATGCTGGTCATATCCTATATGGGATACAAAAAGCAGATAATTGCGGTCTCTTATCCTGTGGAGTCTACACTTGAGATTCGCCTCGAAAAGGAGACCCTCCCCTTGCAGGAAGTTATCATTCGTTACGCCGATCCGGTCAAATTGCTGAACGAGGCCATCCGGCGGATCCCGAAAAACTACCTGGAGAACCACTCCACCATGACCGCATTTTACAGAGAATCGGTGAAGCGAGACGATCACTGCATGATCTATACCGAAGCTGTTCTGGATGTGGCTAAGACCCCATACACCATGGCTTCCACCGGCGACCAGGTGAGCATCCGCAAGAGAAGGAAGATCACAGATGTAAGTGCTGAAGATACAGTGCTGATGAAGCTTCGTTCTGGGATATACACTTCGCTTAACCTGGATGTGATTAGAAACCGGCCAGACTTTCTACAAGAAGATTTTCTGAACAGGTATGACCTGGAGTTCACTGATATGATGGCCTACGGAGACCGCCTGGTATATGTCATCTCCTTCCAGCAAAAAGCGATGATCCCCGACCTCCTGTTCAGGGGACAGCTTTTCCTTGACCAGGAAAGCCTGGCCCTGCTGGCTGCCGATTTTGAATTTAATCCTGATCTCATCCATAAAGAGGCGGGGCTATTCCTTGTTAGCAGATCCCCCAACATCCGGATTCGTCCGGTCCTGGCCCGCTACCATGTGGACTACCGGTCGGTGAACAACCTGTACTATGTGAGCCAGGTCCGGGGCGAGGTGGAGATGAAAGTCAGAAAAAGAAGGAAATGGATCTCTTCTCGTTACCAGATATCCATTGAATTGGCCATCACCGACCTGATCCCCGATCAACGCCTCCGAATCAATCCCGCCGATCGTGTGAGCCGAAACATTGTGCTGGCCGATGAACCCTTCCTGTCCGACCCCGTATTCTGGGGGATTCACAATGTAATCGAACCGGAAGCTTCCCTGATGGAATCGATCCAAAAGCTGGAGATCAACAAGCAGGAGATAAGTGAGTAAATGCTTATCTTTAGTTCCAAATTTTCAAATAAATGGATAAAGATTCCGATCCCCGGATAGAGGAGCTGGCCAGGGAAAAGCTGGAAGGGAAAAGTTATTCAGAGATCAGGGAAGAATTAAAAAGTTCCGGCATGGCTGCCGTGGAGATCAGACAGCTCATCAGGCAGGTAGACCAAAGGGTGCTGAGGGAGACGCTTGAGCAGGGAAGCCGGGAGAAAAGACAACAATGGTATCGCTGGGGATTGATCCTGGCCATTGTCGGTTTGGTACTCGCAATCGCATTCAATGCCGGTATGATCCTTACCCGATTTCCCGCACTGCTTGTTTACTCACCATTTCTGGCAGGCATTCTGCTGATGTTTTACGCAAGAATGCTGCAAAGAAAGAAACCCGATCCCACTGGTGGCCCGGGACCCATCCGGAAGAAACGACCCTATAAATAATATACATCATCCTCTTGCGGCAGCAAAGTTCTGTTTGCGGCAGCAAAGTTCTGTTTGCGGCAGCGAAGTTCTGTTGACTTTGCAATTCTTCTGCCATACCTTTATCTGATTATCAAAACCATATTCCATGAAAAAATTATTTGGATTCCTGGCCCTGGCCATGATGGTGGCTTGCAGTCAGCCCCCTGCTGAAGTTACCCGCTATTCAATAGAGCAATTCTACGACAACCTCTCCATATTCGGAGGAAGCTTCTCGGCAGATGAAACCAGGTTACTGGCGACCAGCAACGAGACCGGAATTTTTAATGTATTTGCCCTCAATGTGGATGGCTCAGGCCAGGAACAGCTCACCTTCTCAGAACAGGAGTCTTTCTTCGGTGTCTCCTGGTTTCCGGAAGACGATCGTTTCCTGTATTCAGCCGACCAGGGTGGAAACGAAGTCAGCCACATCTATATGCAGGAAGCTGATGGAACAGTCACTGATCTGACTCCCTGGGAGGGTGCGGTTTCACAATTTGGGGGGTGGACCCGTGATTTCAAACACTTCTATTTGATTTCAAACAAACGTGACCCCCAGTTTTTCGATATGTATAAGATGGACATTGAAAAATTTGAAGCGGAGTTAATCTATGAGAATAAAGAAAATCTTACTCCGGGCCTGATCTCTCACAATGAAAGATTCATGGTACTTACCCGGGATATCACCACATCCAACAATGAGATGTTCCTGCTTGACCGGCAAACGGGAGAAATCAAGCATATCTCGGAGCACGAAGGGGATGCCACATATTCCCCTGCAGATTTTACCCTGGATGACCAGTACCTATATTACCTGACCAACGAGGGAAGCGAATTCACCTATGTATCTACCTATCACATGGAGACAGGCGAAAAAGAGCTGTTCTTCAAATCGGAATGGGATGTGTCCTATGCCTATTTCTCCTTCAAGGGCAAATACCAGGTGATCGGGATCAATGAAGATGCCAAGAACGTGGTGAAAGTTATGATTGCTGAAACAGGTGAGGAAGTAGGGATGCCCGATTTCGGAAA
>Ga0316190_10001473_pt1 | contig 17028 bp, 17 predicted proteins | sample Eddworburrow2_MG_FD_204929 | JGI IMG/M metagenome (GOLD analysis project Ga0316190, IMG submission 204929) | Coastal sediment microbial communities from Maine, United States - Eddy worm burrow 2 | ecosystem: Environmental > Aquatic > Marine > Coastal > Sediment | place: USA: Maine | collected... | reverse complement strand
TCAGCCCCATGATACAACGAAATTACAGAGCGGTTTAAACGATTGTCTGATATGAACTGAATAGCCTGAAAATAAGGAAATGCTTGGCTATATGTTAATTATAAAATCAACAATGGATGCCTGATCGCAGCATTATTCTGCCTTAAAATGGAAAAACAAATTGGCATCCTGCCCGTCGAGGGACGGCCTGTTTTCCATCCAGTTTAAAATTTTACATCCATCGGCTTTGCCGGAGGGTACCGAACAACTGATGTACGGCATGGCTGGGTCGCCGGCAATTGATTTGTAATAAAGCATCCGAGCATGATCCTTGGGAAAATCTTCAAGTTCCAGAAAATGAGCCATATAGATGAAGCAATCGCCCTCAAATAAATCACTGGTCTCCCTGAATTCTGCAATTCGCTGCCTGAATTTTTCAAGGGCAGCCGTTTCATTCTCCGCTTCAATGATCAAATTAAATTCGCCATGCCGTCGGTTTTCTTCCTGATTTCTTTGTTGGTCGGTGGCATGAAGAAATTTGCCGATGTAGATCATCAGACTTCCTTTCCGTTGATTCGTTTTGCCGGGACTTGAAACATTGGTTAAGTTTTTAACAAATAAAACGATTAAGGCATCCTAACTACTTTAAAATAATTTGTCCAGCGCTTCCGGTAGATGGATTTCAATAAGACCTAAAGCGTCGAACCACAAAATTTACAGAATATAGCGTCCGTGTCATGGCCTTCAGCGCTGCATTGCGGGCAGGCCTGGGTGGACACGCTTCTTTTGTAAACCTGAGTCATCTCAGCGGTGACGATTCCGGTTGGCACTGCAATGATCCCATAGCCAATGATCATAATGATGGCTGACACGGCCTGGCCCAAATCTGTCTGGGGGGATATGTCACCGTAGCCGACGGTCGTCAAGGTGACAATTGCCCAATAAATGCTTCTCGGGATACTGGTAAATCCGGATTCCGGTTCCTCGATAAGGTAGATCAAGGCGCCGAAAATGACGACCAAAGTGAGTACGGCAAATAAAAAAACGGTGATTTTGCGACGGCTTGCACGCAGTGCCTGCATCAACAGGCGGGTCTCTCCCACGTATGTCACCAGCTTTAACACCCGGAAAATACGCAGCACCCGCAAAATCCGAATCACCAGGAAATATTGGGTGCCCGGGAAAAATATGCTCAGGTAGGTCGGCACTACCGCCAACAGATCCACCACACCAAAAAAACTCGTGGCATATGCCAGGGGCCGCCCGACACAGAACAATCGCAGGATATACTCAACGGTGAAAAGAAGGGTAAAAAACCATTCACCCAGGTACAGCAGTTCGCCATAAGCAATTTGAATACTGCCGACGCTGTCAAGCATAACCAAGACCACGCTTGTCACAATCGAAACAATCAGCAGGACATCAAATACTTTACCCGCCGGAGTATCCGCTTCGAAAATAATCTCATGAAGCGAGGCACGAAGTCGGTGCGAAGAAACGGTGTTTTTCATGGTATCACTCAAACTTTGGACAGCGGATGACAGGTTACAGTGACCAGATGGCAGATTGCAGAAGACAGAGGACAGAAGAAGGTATCGTCGATGGTTGCCTGCCTCGACCTAATTGAATCTATCCACCATGCCCCATACTCTCCACTCTAGTTTTCCCTTTTTCACAATCAAGATTCGCCCCCAACCTCAGTGCTTTGGGCTTTGAGCCTTCAGCTTCATAGCCACCCAGCCTTTCTTTACATCATTCCGCCTTCCACATTGCCCTTGCCCTTACTTCTGCTTTACCCTGTAGCCCTTTTCTTTCAAAAGCGCAACAACGCTGCCCGGTCCAATCAGGTGGCCGGCGCCGACGATGATAAAAATATTTTTGTCTTCTGCCATCATCTCTTCAATTTTTTTTACCCAATCAATATTGCGCCGGCGTAAAAGGCGATTTTCGATTTGCGGATAATCTTCAAAGCTTTTAAATAAGACCGCATAAAGATTATTTACGTCTCCTTTTTTCCAGTATTTCAACATATCATCGGCCATCTGGGCGGCAACATCCAGGTCCTTTAGGGTTTGACCCAAAAACGCTTTTTGATCCTGGGCATTCATTTTCCCCAAAAGTTCCAATTGGAAGTCGACGGGTTCAAGAAAACCGATTTCTTTTTCATCCATACCGGCTTTGCCGTAAAAATGAATATCAATGCCGTAGTCAAGGCTAAACCCCAATCGTTGCAGTTCCAAAACGGTCAATGTGACGGCAAGAAACCAGGGCCTGAAACGCGCAAAATTCTCCAGAGGCATGCCCAGATTCGTCATCTTTTTTTTAAGCGAACTTTGCATCTCATTGGAAATATTTTGAAACAGGGTTTGTCCTTCCGGATAAAGGCCCATCGTCATCATCTTGCCCTGGACCGCGGGATCCGTCATGGCCGCCAGGTCCGTTTCGAATACAACTTTCTGACTTAGGCTGTAAGCTTCATTAATGACTTTGGCCAGGGGGTAGGTATCGCTTTTAAGGACATGCAGGGAGCCCAGCAAAAAGACCGCCTTGTTTTGCGGGGTTTCCACCAGCCAGAGGCAATGCTTTGCGGAAGAGGTTTGTTTGCTTTGCTGAGCATGAATATCAGCTGACAATGTCAGGATAACGGTCAGGCACAAAATAAAAAGAGACGTCCTCAGTCGGTTTTGTTTAACACCCAGATGATTTGCCATCATAATTTCCCCCTACCTGTTTATTTACATCTTACCTGGGCGGTTCCAGGTTACACCCAAGGCTGGATTTTCAAGTTTGGGCGATACCGCATTTAAATTTTTAATACTTTCTGTCAAAATATCCAGATTGGTGATAAACGTCAGACAGTGGGAATACCGGCGCATGAGATTAAATGATTTGGTGGATAAGCTTTCTACCGCTTTCTCATGGTTATGTTCCATGTGAATATATACCCCGGCCGCCTTGATCAGCCCTTTTATCGCCTGGTGTTCATCGCCGGTTGTCTTTTGCCAGATACGTTCCAGATGATCATGGAACTCAAAGAAAAGACCATTATTCCATATAACCAGTGATTGCAGAAGCGCATCAGTCAAACGGGTTACTGTAGTTTGCTCCAGGACGCGGTCATAGCGATGCAGGCGATCCCGAATATATTTTATATATCCTGCAGCGGGTTTTCCAGCCAGCCATCTTGCGGCGACGGTCTGATATCCGGATGGCGCCATTTCCGCCAGCGAATCCACAAAGGCTTCTGAAAGTGCATTGCGGATATCCCGTGACAATCGATCCTTAAAGGGATCAAAATCATCATGAGACATTTTTGTTTTCCGATGTGATCCAAGATGTTTTTTCATGGGATATGAGTTAATTCATCGGAGTTTTTATAATTTATTGGAATTACAGTATTTTTTTTACAGCTTTTTTATCTAGCCGCATGGAATGATGGAATGGTGGAATATAGGGCATGAAAAATGGAAAACGGACTACCCTACAAGAAATGCTGAATCTACTTTTTTAAAGATGCTACCCAGGCATCTATTTTCTGGTATTTCCCGCTAAATTATTCCATCAAAAAAAACTCAATCACATCATATGCGTTTTGAATACTGGTTTCTTTAAACCCATCATCCCAAGGTTCCAACATTCCATTATTCCAATTGTGAGTCCTACTCCCACTCCCTTAAGATTTGATTCACCTGTTTGCCGTCAGCCAGCTTTCCGAAGTGTTTCATAACAGGTCCCATCGCCTGCATTTTGTTTTTAAATTGAGAAAAATCGATATTGGCCTTGATCCAGGCGGCAATCTCTTCCCGGTTAGCCGTTGCGGGCAGGTAGGATTGTAAAATTTCCAGGTATTCAGAGGTCTCTTCTTTTTTAATTTCCAGAACCGTTTGTTCTGATTTTACGAGTCCTTTGATAATCCCGAGAATGTCATCGTCGGTAATTTCTTCGGGCTTTTTAGGGCGCGTAGATTTTTTGCCGCTTTCCAAAGTAAGCGGGACGGTCAGTTTGGGAAACTCTGCCATAATCTGGCGCATCGTGTCTCGAACCGACGGGTCCTTTTGCAGCATGGCCCTTTTCAGATCCTTTTTTAGTTTGTCATAGAGGGATATCGAAATTTCCTGGTTCCAGCCGTACCCCTCCTTTGCACCATCAGTCATGTTGTCCTCCTGTTAACTTTTTACCCGTTCGTAAATATAAAAGTGATAAGGCTCCGGCCCATCGATATATTCGGATTTTTTAATCTCGAAGTCGGCGTCAGGAATCTTGGGGAAAAAAGTATCACCAGGTATCTCTCTGGTTATTAAGGTTACATAGATCCGATCGGCCACGGGAATCGTCTCATGATATAATTGCCCGCCTCCGATAATAAAGGCTTCGCTCTCATCGGTGGCAATGGATTTGATGGCCCTGTCAAGATCTTGAGCAATTATGCAGCCCGGCGCCTCATAATCGGTCTGGCGGGTCACCACGATGTTGGTTCTTCCAGGAAGTGGTCGAATCAGAGACTCATAGGTCTTTCTTCCCATGATCACTGCATGACCGAGGGTAATCTTTTTAAACATCTTTTGTTCACCGGGAATTCTCCAGGGAATGTCTCCCCGGTCTCCGATTACGCGATTCGATGCCATGGCAACGATTAAGGAAATAAACATATGGGTTCTCCTTTATAGCGCCAACTCCATGTAGTTCGTATTTTCAAGGGGATTATAACAATAGGCTTGGATGGTTCGAAAATTGAGGCTAAGATAGAGTCTGTTGGCAGCCTTCATAGATTCGATGGTATCCAGACGCAACTTTTCATACCCTATTTGGCGAGCCCTGTCGATGACCGAACATGCCAGATTTCGTCCAATATCACGACCCCGATACTCCGGGACCACAAAAAGCCTTTTCATCTCGCAAATTATGCTCTCCAAAGGGCGCAGCGCCACGCACCCCACAAAATTTGTGTTGAACTCGGCCAGCAGGATGCAGCCACGCGGTAGCGCATAACTACCGGGCAGCGTGGCCAGCTCCCGGCTGAATCCCTGGAATTCAAGATCAAAACCGAGTGTGTCTGCATATTGAACAAAAAGAATGCGCGCAGATTGATAATGCGCTTCGGTATGCGCGCTGATAATTTGGATCATGGTCAATCACACCATCATTTTTTTAGATTGAATTGATAACATCTCAATTTATATGCTAAAATACCACAAAGGGCAACCTTAAGTCCAATTTACAATGCCTTGCCGGATGGTAAAAACGGGTTTTGGTAATTGGATATGGAGATTTGAGACTAATTTGTAATTTGGTGCTTGTAATTTGTATTTTATGCGATAACCTTTGTGGCAGAACGGTTACAACGGGGTTTATTCAACCGGCCCGGCCCATAGCTTGGGTGCGGGATCCTTAGCGGTGCTGGTGATTCTCTCGGAACCATTCGGAATTCTTACCATAAATTACGATTGAACCAAAGGATATTTCGGTTGATAATAACGCAAAATAATAATATTATTATACAAAAAATAGCACAACTGTTATTAAATTATAAGATGTGGTGATCAGCCATGCCGGTATTTGAATACACAGCTTTGGATAGCAGAGGGAAAACCACCTCCGGTATTATCGATGCCGAGGGGGCTCAGGTTGCCCGACAGAAACTCCGGACCTCAGGTATTTTCCCGATATCCATCAAAGAAACCCTGGAAGCCGCACCCAAAAAAGCACCCAGAGTATTCACCCTGACACGACGGTTGGGACGCGTCAAACCGGTCGAAGTTTCGATGATGACCCGTCAGCTTGCAACTTTGATAGGGGCCGGTTTCCCGCTGGTCTCAGCCCTGGATGCACTGGTCCCACAGACAAAATCCCATGGTTTCAAAAAAATATTGGCCCAGATCAAGGAGCTGATCGTAGAAGGCAACAGTTTTGCTCAGGCGCTTTTGAAATACCCCGGCGCTTTTTCACCCCTGTATGTCAATATGGTACGTGCCGGAGAGACCTCCGGCACCCTGGAAATTGTTTTGGAACGGCTGGCGGATATTACTGAAAAACAGCAGGCCTTGAAAAATCGGATTCAGACAGCCCTGGCCTATCCGATATTCATGATGGTCATCGGCACTGTCGTTTTGCTCGTACTGTTGATCTACATTGTACCCAGCATCACGTCAATTTTCGCTGATATGGACCAGGTTCTGCCGACACCGACCCGTATTCTGATCTTTTTAAGTGATTTTTTAAAATCCTACTGGTGGAGTATCCTCATCGTTCTGGTGGCCATCGGAATATTTTTCAACCGGGCTAAAAAAACCGTAAAGGGTCGCTACTGGATCGATAAAACCATGTTAATCTTACCGGGCATGGGTGTTCTGGCCAAAAAACTTGCCGTGGGGCGGTTTGCGCGTACGCTGGGGTCTCTGCTGGATAACGGGGTCTCCATGCTGATTGCCATGGACATCGTAAAAAATATTGCCGGCAATATCCTGATCGCGGATTCCGTCGAAACAGCCGCCATTGAAGTCGGTAAGGGTCAGGGTTTGGGGGCAGCTCTGTCCGGGAGTGGCATTTTCCCCCAGTTATCCATTCAGATGATCCAGGTTGGGGAACAAAGCGGTCAACTGGAAAACATGCTGACCAAAATTGCAGACGTATATGAAAATGAGGTGGAAAACACCATTTTGCGTCTCACCTCATATCTGGAACCTGTAATGATCCTGGTAATGGGATCGATCGTCGGCTTTATTGTTCTGTCGATATGCCTGCCGATATTTGAAATGAACCAGTTGATTCGGTAGAAGGAAAAAAACCAAGGGAGCGTCATCAATGCTAAAAAAATTATCACATAAAGACCAGGGGTTTACGCTGATAGAACTGATGGTTGTCATCATCATCCTAGGTATCCTCGCCATGTGGGTTGCACCCAAAATCATGGATCGGCCCGGAGAAGCCAGACAGATGAAAGTCCGCTTGGATATCCAAAACCTGGAAACCGCTTTAAAATTATACAAACTCGACAACGGGCCCTACCCGAGCACCGAGCAGGGACTCCAGGCCCTGGTGGAAATGCCTGAAAGCGGGACAATACCCAAAAAATGGAAAAAAGGCGGTTATCTGGAAAAGGGCAAGGTCCCCAAAGATCCCTGGGGAAATGACTTTATTTATCTGTCTCCCGGCCTTAAAGGAGATTTTGATATCATTTCCTATGGAGCAGACGGCGTACCCGGCGGCGAAGATGAAAATAAAGATATCAATAACTGGGAATTAGATTAATAATAGCATCGGCAAGGCCGGTTAGGCGGACTTGCAGTTGCCATTATTTCTTCATACTCAGATTCGCCGCCATGAAATTAATAAATATCATATTGAAAGCAAGTCTTCGCTGCGGAACTGTCTCCGAAGAAACAACCCGCAACCGAGATTGTTGCGGTTTCACGCTGATTGAACTGATTGTCGTGATTGCGCTGATCGGCCTGATGCTCTTTTTTTCCCTTCCCCGGCTGCAGAATAACCCTTTCCTCGATGGCAGTAAAAAAAGCGCCCGCTGGCTGATCGGAAAAGTTCAGGCCTTGAAAGAAAGTGCGATCCGCGATCAGAAGCAATATTCGTTGCATTTTGATCTGGACAGCGGACGTATTTGGGAAACCAATGAATCAATGTCCCAGGAAGACCATGAAAGTGCCGAACTAAACAGTTATGCCTTGCCGGATGATGTTCGAATCATGGATGTCGAGTATCCGGCAAAGGAAAAAATTACCTCAGGCCAGGCAGAAATAACCTTTTACAAAGCCGGTTACACGGACAAAGCCTTCGTTCATATGCAAGAAGGTGATACATATTTGAGTTTTTTGATAGAACCTTTTCTATCAAACATTCAGGTTATTGAAGAATATACAGGTTTTGAGGATTGAGGATCTAAGCTGATAATTTAGTGTCACAAATTATAGGTTTCAGATGTTCCGTCGACGGCGGATCAGCGTCGCCGCTGGTCAAAAAAAACGACCGGTCTGATCAAAAAAGAAACTAAGGTATTAAAAATCCCAAATCTCAAGCAGCAAATTTCAAATAAATCACAAATTTCAATATTCAATGACCAAAACAGGTCTGGAATTTTGAATTTCGGTCATTGTGATTTGTTTGGTATTTGTGTTTTGTTATTTGAAATTTTTTAATTGCTGAAACCTGAACCCCCTGGCCCAGACCTAACATTGTATGAATCTGGAAGATAAGACATTATTAGGATCTCCTACAGTGAACAGTGAGAATCCGTCATATCGCACTCTCCGAGGCGTAGGCTGCGAGCTGGAGGCCAGGGCGTGCCGACACCATAAGCCAGAGACCAGATACCCATGACCAGCAAACCCCAACCAAGCGTCGATCACCGGCTGACAGCTTCCGGCTTTACATTGCTGGAAGTTATGGTGGCCATGTCGATCATGGCCATCGTTCTGGTCAGCGTATATCGGATGCACTCCCAAACTTTGACCATGAATACGGCCGCTAGATTCTATACCCAAGCTCCCATGCTGGCTCAAAGCAAACTCGCACAAATCGAGGTCGATTCATCGGGAATAACTGCCACAGATTCAGGGGACTTCGGCGATAAGTTTCCCGGCTACACCTGGCGCATTTCAACCGAAGAGGTTGCATCAGAGGCTCTGGGGGAGATTGCCGCAGACTTGAAACGCATCGACATGACAGTAGTTTTTAACAGTGATGAATACATTTACAATGTCAGGACCTACCGGTTTGCAAGAGAATAAGATAGGAATTCGGAAGTTGGAATGCGGAATTCGGAATTTAAGGGCGCGTAGCAAGTAGCGATGAGGTAATAGATAGATCCCTATCGGGCTTTATCTGGCAACATGATGTAAGAAAATGAAGGTTCCAGTTGTCAACCCAGCGGCTGGTCTGACACTTGAAACCTATAATTTACGGCCTTAAGTTACCTGACTGTCAAACATGGACTACAAACAAAAAACATCCAGAATCGATAATCCAGTATCTAATTTTGGACATCGTGTATCCGGCATCGGGCATCCAGCATCGAGCATCCAGCATCCAGTATCCAGTGTCCAGAATCGAGCATCGAGTATCCAGCATCCAGTTTCCGGTGTCCCGTATCCGATACCCGCTGTCCAATTCTCAATAACCAGCACACGCGGTTTCACTTTGATGGAAATATTGCTTGCATTTTTGATACTGGGAATCGTTTTGACCACGATTCTGGCTTCGTTCAATGCCGTATTTTCAACGACGGATACGCTGAAAAACAGCTCTCGATATTATGATATGGCCAAAAATTGCCTGAACCGAATGAGTCTTGATCTCGGGGCTTTGTATATTACACAGCCGCCACTTTACAAACCACCGGATTTTGATGACCCCCCCGACCCCTATCGCATTGTCGGATCTTACAACGATATCGGTGGCACAAGTTTTGCAAAGATCAGGTTTGCTAGCAATGCCCATATCCCTTTAAATAAAAGCGTTAAACGAGGCGTGGCTGAAATTGTTTACTACGTTCAGAGCCAAGATGACGGTCAGCAAGTACTCAGACGTGGGGACCATTTGTATCCATACCCACCGTTTGAGGAAAATAGAGGCGACCCGGTTTTAAGCGAACATGTCAAATCCTTGGCATTTAAGTACTACGATGCCGAAGGTTCCGAATCAGAGGAATGGGACTCCGATTCAAACGAGTATGGATACGCAACACCAGCCGCCATCGGAATCCAACTCGAAATCGGGGACGAATCCGTTTCATACAACTTCGAAACCACGGTACGGTTTGCGGTAAACCGAGAGGAGATAGAGCAATAGAGATGAAGCGAATCCTGGCCAGAGAACCAGGTTTTGATTTCATTATAGAGGGCAGCATCTGCCGTTTAATAAAAGATGGAATATTGGGTATAAAAAGCGGATGATGTTCTGATTTTAATTTCTGCTCACTATCATGTATATAAAAGATCAGTATCATGTATACAAAAATAAATTTCATTCCGCCAAACCCAGTATTCCCTGGCCCAGACCGAATTCATAATGTGTTAATTTTTTTTGATAATTCAAGCTATTGTACCAGAAGAAGCGATTTGCATCGAATCGCGCCAGGGCGGGCCAACATTCCATAATTCCAGTACCCCATTGTATTCGATTACGCCAAAACTTGTTATCTCTGACCTGACCCGGAGGACCCGGTTTTCATTCTTAGAAAAAACATGTTGAATACACTAAAAATAATCAAGAGTAATCGGGGCATCGCCCTGCTGATCACGATATCGGTGACAACGATTCTGGTGGCCGCAGCACTGGAATATAACCGCAGGGCGCGGTTTGCAGTTATTTCGACCGCGGCCACGCGTGACCATTTCACGATGGGGAATATGGCCGTCGCCGGGGTACATGCCGCCATGGCACTGCTGATTAAAGATAGATCTGAATCCGATTTCGATTCTCTACAGGAGGATTGGGCGAATCCTGAAAAAATCGATGAAATCCTCCAGGAAATTTCGTTTGAAAAGGGAAAATTGGCCGTCACGATTGCCGATGAACTGAGCAAAATTCAGGTTAACGCGCTGGTGTCGTATCCGGAAGGTCGCGAGTTCAACAATTCCCAGGTATTGCTATGGGATCGTTATTTAAGATATATCGGCAGCGATGAACAACTTCAAGAGGATAGCGATCCGGTTGCCATCGTCAACTCGGTAAAGGATTGGCTAGATCGCGGTGATGATGACGCAACCACCGGGCTAAGCGGGGCGGAATCAAACTATTATGAAGATCTCGATCCCCCCTATGCCAGCCGCAACGGCCCGATACCGAATCTATACGAGCTGTTACTAATTAAAGGTATCACCCCGGAGCTCTACTACGGCCAGGAAGAAACGCCGGGATTGTCTGATCATATGACCGTTCACGGGATGACGTTGGGAGCAGGCACGGCATTTAAGTGGCCGGGCCGCATCAATATTAATACGGCTGATCTACCGGTGCTGGCTGCTCTGTTGGGGATCGAAAACCAAGAATTGGCCCAAGCGCTATATGATTTTCGCCAGGAAATAGTGGAAGGGAAAGATGTACATGACTTTTCCAGCACTAAATGGTATAAGAACATTCCGGGCTTTGAAGATATCGCAATTGATCAGAAGCTGATTACCGCATCAAGCGACGTATTTCGCATTGAATCCGAAGCTGTCATAAGCAACATCAAAACGTCCGTGACCGCCCTCATCCAACGAGTTCAAAACCCTGAATCCGGTAAATGGACGTGCAAGGTTTTGAGTTGGCAGACGAGGTAGCCGGAATCGAATAGTGAATATTGACTATTCTATCATCAATAAACAAATGTACATGCAATGAGCAGAAAAGTACTTGGAATTGATATTCGAAAAGAGTCTGTTTCCGCAGTGCTGGTTAAAACAAGCCTGCGCGAAAGCCGGATCGATGCCCATGCGCATGTCCCCATAACCGATCCCACCGAAGACGAACACCCTTTTAAGACTGCCCTAGAAACCCTTTGCAGTGAAATCGATACCGATGGCTGTGATTGTGTCGTCTCTATTTCAGCAGATCACTTTTCCTATCGGATTTTGCAGATCCCCTTTAAAGATGCTAAGAAGATCAAAATGGTTCTGCCGTTCGAGCTGGAGCCCACCGTCCCTTACCCGGTCGATGACCTCATCATTGACTTTATCGACCTCGAATCCGCCGGCCACAATGATCATACCGATATTATTGCCGTGGCAGTGCCGAATGCTGAGCTGACGCCATATCTTAGTACCTTGGGTGAAATTAAAATGGATCCTGAAATGGTAACGCTGAGCGGACTTCCTACGGCCCTCTGTCTGGCAAATCAGTCGGATGCCGGCAAAGACCAGTTGTTTCTTAAAATCGATAAGGCTCTAAGCACACTGTTCATCGTCAGCAACGGGGGGGTAAAGCTTATCCGATCGTTCGCGACCCCGGAAACCGACAACTCTCAGGCCAGTTCGTTGGGTGCCTTCGTACGCCGCACGCTGTCCGCATTTGGTGAAATTTCTCAGGTAGAGTATCAACCGCCGGATATGGTGGTGACCGGTTCCGGTTTGAACGGTGCTGACTTTGACGCTGATGTCTCTAATTTTCTGGACCTTCCGGTTAAGCGGTTAAATTTTGCAGATCGCCTGAGCATTCCCATTGACGGTCAAGACAGCAAACAGTGGGACCCGGCTTTAATGGATAACGCTCTGGCTCTGGCTCTCATGGAAATTGAGGGGATCCGGGGCCTAAACTTTCACAAAGGTCGGTTTGTCGCAAAAAAAATTTTTATTAAATACAAGAAATTTTTTATCAAAACCGGGATTCTCGCCGCGACAGTGCTGGCCTTATTATTTTTTAATGTAATTGCAAAATCATATACCTTAAACCGACAAATAGATCGTGTTAACCGCCAAATCACCGGTATTTTTCAGGAAACTTTTCCGGAAGTAAAACGGATTGAAGACCCGTTCCGGCAGATGCAGATTAAAGTGAAGGAAGTCCAAAATAATTCGGTATTTCAGACCGCATCAACCTCTCAGATCCTAAGCATTGACATTTTAAATAATATCAGCAAAAGTATTCCGGAATCCATCACGGTGGACATCAGCCGTCTGGTCTTATCGCCGGACAATGTGATAATTACGGGAACCACGGACACATTTGTAGCGGTGGACGAGATCAAAAATAAACTGGAGCAAATTGATGCATTTAAAAAAGTGACGATCAGCTCTAGCAACAAGGCCCGATCCGGTAAAGAGGTCCGCTTCCAGATGAAAGTGGTGTTGTAAAATGAATTTGCTGGCAACCTTGAAAAAAATGAACAAACGCGAACGCTATGCGATTATGCTGGCGGCTGTTGTTATTGGTATTTTTTTGATTGTCACACTGATTGTGGAGCCCTTTTTAAGTAAAACAGACCAATTGAAAAATAATTTACGAGATAAAACGGCGACGCTTGAACAAATGCGCCAGCTTCAGTCTGAATATGCCGGGCTGACACAAAAAACAGAAATATCCAAAGCCCTATTCAGTCGCAGGAAAAAAGGGTTCAAGTTAAATTCTTTTTTGGTACAATTGGCCGGTGAGGCCGGTATCAGGAATAACATCAGCTCCATGAAGCCTTCTACCAAGGTTCAAAAAGACAGTCGGTACAAGATTTCCCGGGTGGAAATGAAGCTGGATGCCATCACCCTGAAACAACTGGCGAATTACCTATATGGTGTTGAAACCTCCAAAAACATGGTGGACATTAGACGGATTTCGATTTCAAAAACGGACAAAAAACAGGGGCTCCTTACCGCTGTATTACAGGTTGAAACGGTTGAGATCTGAAATGAAAATATCCAAAAAATCGATTTTCTATACCATCTACATCGTCGCTATCACGGGGATTTTTCTCTATTTTCTTTTTCCCTCGGATACACTGAAAATATATCTGGCATATCGACTGAGTCAGGGAAATCCTGATGTCACCATCAATATTGATCGCGTAAGTCCGGTTATTCCTCCGGGCATCAGCCTTTATAACGTCGGTATTAAGCATCAAAACAAGGAACTGGTCGATCTCGAAAAATTAAAATTAATGCCCGGGATTTTGTCGCTGTTCAGTGATAAAACCACTTTGAATTTCAAAGGCTATGTCAATGCCGGCACCATTAGCGGCCGAGCGGAATTAGACGACCGCTCCGGGGCCCAGGAGGTGAAAGGTGACGGCAGGATTTCAGGTATTCAGGTGGAGGGAATACCCGCACTGCAGCGCCTGCCCGCTGACAACATTGCCGGTGTACTCAATGGAGATTTCACCTTTGCCAACGTGGGGTCGGACCGCTCGCTGGCGGGAAAACTGACGCTGTCAAAATCCAAAATCGAATTGAAGAAAGCCGTATTTAACGTGAAATCTTTGGAATTCAGGGATATCGATGCGGATCTGATCCTCGAAAACGACACCTTGACCATCAAACAAACCAAGGCCAGAGGAAATCAGCTGGATGCCGACCTTACCGGTACGATTGCCTTAGCCGGCCAAACCGGTAAACATGCAATGAATTTGTCAGTATCGGTAACACCACATCATCTACTGTTGGCAAAAATTGAGAAAAACATTCCAATGGATTTTTTACGAAACATAAAGGCCGGAGAAGCGGCCATTTCGTTTAAAATCGACGGTACTTTGGACAAACCCAACTTCTCTCTGAATTAAAATATGATTCATCGCTATTTTACCATCGCCAATTTATTGCTCATCACCGTGGGTGTTTATCTCTGTGTGAGTGCGTTTTATACGTTTGTGACCGCCCGACTGGACTATGGCATTTCAGCCGGCGTCACTGCACACCCAGTGTCATCTACCCCTGTTGGGCCGTCTCATTCGCCATTGGCGGATTATGCGGCGATCGCAAAACGCAACATTTTCAATTCAAGCGACCAGGAACAAGCAGCGGCTCCGGTGGTTGAAGAAACATTGAATTTGGAAACGCTTAAACAGACCGATCTGAAGCTAAAGCTGTGGGGAACGGTAACCGGGCAAAATGAAGGGGACTATGCGGTCATTGAAGATGCCAAGGCCAGAGAACAAAATCTATACCGCGCCGGAGATACCATCCAAAATGCCGTCGTCAAGCTGATATTAAGAGAAAAAGTCATATTGAAGGTCGGTGCTAACGATGAAATCCTGGCAATGGAGGAAAATATCGGCCAAGGCCGCCGCAGTCCTGCGGCCCGGAGGGATGTCCGTTCACCCTCATCGCCGAGTCCTGCAGAAAGGCTGCCGGTTTCCAGCTATCCCCGCAAAATCAGATTGCAGGCAGATCAAGTTGAAAAAGCGATGGAAAACCTCGGTGAGCTAATGGAGCAGGCAACGCTGCGCCCCCATATCGAAGACGGTCAATCAGCCGGAATTTCCATCACCGGCATCAAACCCAACGCCATTTTCAGGAAGATGCGGCTAAGAAATGGTGATATTATTACCGGCGTCAATGGCGATGCCATTGAATCGGTCGAAGATGCCGTCAAAGTTGTTGAACAATTATCATCGGGATCCGACATCCAGCTCCAGATAAAACGCCGGGGCCGCGAGCAGTCCCTTGATTACAATATCCAATAATAACGGATCTTATATGAAACCATTTCCTCTGACAATGAAATACACAATAAAATACATCTTGATTTCAATTTTATCCATATTTATCGTCGCTCAGACGTCTCATTTAAGCCGGGCCCAGGTCACTCAGCGGTCCGATTCAAAAACGAAAGCAGAAAAGCAGCAGCAATTTGTTTCGATTGATTTCAATAATGTGGACATCAACGTGTTTATCAAATTTATGAGCGAGCTGAGCGGAACCAATTTTGTTGTGGATCAACGGGTAAAAGGCAAGGTCACGATTATATCCCCATCGAAAATTTCGATGACAGAGGCATACAAAGTGTTTGAATCGGTGCTGGAAGTCCACGGTTATACCACCGTAAAGTCCGGTGAGGTGGTTAAAATTATCCCTTCGCCGGATGCACGCTCAAAAAACATTGAAACCATGCTGCGGGAGGAGGCATCGGCGCCCGAAGACAAAGTGGTCACCCAGCTGATTCCGCTAACCTATGCCGATCCCGTTGAAATCAAAAGATTGTTTACGCCCATGGTTTCCAAAAGCAGTGTGATCCTGGCCTATCCGCCGACCAATATCCTGATTGTGACGGATGTGTATTCAAATATCAAACGGCTGCTTAAAATCTTAAAAAAAATCGATATAACCGGCATCGGTCAGGCGATTTCCGTGATCCCGGTGGACTATTCAGATGCAACCAAACTGGTCAGTTTGCTCAACACGGTCTTCAAACCGACAGCCAGAAGAGCCAAGGGTGCCCAGCAAAAAACCCTTACCATGGTGGCCGACGAAAGGACCAATACCATCATATTGCTGGCCAGTGAAATAGACACCCTGCGGATTAAAAAGTTGGTCGCCATGATCGACAAGGAAACGCCCCGCGGTAAAGGCAAAATTCATGTTTATTACTGCAAGAATGCCACCGCTGAAGAACTGGCCAAAGTTCTTCAGGAAGTGCCGTCCCAAGAAGCAGCCGGCGGCGCACCCAAAGGCGGCAAAAAAACGGCACCATTGGTGTCCGGCAAGGTTAGAATCTCCGCCGACAAGGCCACCAATAGCCTGATTATCATGGCCGACAAGGAAGATTACATGGTGCTGGAGGATGTTATCCAAAAACTCGACATCCCCCGATCCATGGTTTATATTGAGGCTTTATTCATGGAAGTCGATATGAACACAAGCCTGAATATCGGCGTCGATTGGACGGCCTTTGGAAAAGCATCTCTTGGCGGTAAGGAAACGCTGGTCGGCGGCGGTTTCTCCCCCGGTTTTCCGCAGCCGGGTGATCTTTTACAGGGCGGCTTGACCCTGGGGATGTTGACCGACCCGGTTACCATCGCCGGCGTCACGGTTTCCAATATAACCGCGATCATCAATGCCGTTAAAACCGATGATGACTTTCGCATCCTGTCAACACCCCAGGTATTAACCACGGACAACGAGGAAGCCCGCATTGTGGTGGGAGAAAACAGACCCTTCCAGACGCGATCCACCACCGATGATTCCGGCGGCACCTTTGAATCGTTTGAGTACCGAGATGTGGCCAAGACATTGAAGATTACCCCCCATGTCACCGAAGACCGTCTGGTACGGATGCAAATTAACCTGGAAGTCACTACCATCAACCAGGCGGCCACACTGACAACTTCATCGACCCTGCCGGTTACCAACAAGCGCACGGTGGACACCACCGTCATTGTCGAGGATGAGCAAACTGTCGTCATTGGTGGCCTGATCGATGATACCACCACGGATAATGAAAACAAAGTTCCCGGATTGGGTGATGTTCCCCTCCTGGGCTGGTTGTTTAAAAACCAATCTGAGAGTAATAATAAGACCAACCTTTTCATTTTTATCACCCCCCGGGTGATTAAGAACCCGCAAGAAGCAGCCCGGATATACAAACGAAAAACAGAGGAATTCAATTCGATTAAAGCGGGCAGCATTAAATTAAACG